>Ga0316201_10003955_pt1 | contig 11072 bp, 13 predicted proteins | sample CS6wburrow_MG_FD_204516 | JGI IMG/M metagenome (GOLD analysis project Ga0316201, IMG submission 204516) | Coastal sediment microbial communities from Delaware Bay, Delaware, United States - CS-6 worm burrow | ecosystem: Environmental > Aquatic > Marine > Coastal > Sediment | place: USA... | reverse complement strand
GAACGAACGCCGGGGCGAACCGAACCTTGTCTCTGTCGACGCCGGTCAGCCGTCAACGGGCCCGGTCAATGGGCGATGCCCAGCTGTTCCAACAATGCCGCCGAGTCGATCCTATCGGGGGTTTCGAAGGCGCGCGTCACAGCCTCCGTCAGACGGCCCGCATGAAGTCCGCAGATCTGCTCCCTCACGTCAAGCAGGGCCGACGGCTGCATGCTGAATTCACGCAGACCCAAACCGATGAGCAGCGGGACATAGCGTGCATCGTTGGCCATCTCACCACACATCCCGACCGGTACCCCGGTGACATGCGCCGCCGATATGACCTCGCTGATGAGCCGGAGTACGGCCGGGTGTGCGGGATCGTAAAGATAGTTCAGTTCATCGTCGACCCGGTCGATCGCCAGGGTGTACTGGATCAGGTCATTGGTCCCGATCGACAGGAAGTCCAGACACTCGGCGAATGCGCGTGCATTGAGCGCAGCAGCCGGCACTTCGATCATGCCACCGATCTGTATGCTGCGGTCGTAGTCCAGGCCGTCGTCTTCGAGATGACGCATCGCCTGCCGGACGATGTGCTTTGTCTGCTCTACCTCCCAGGGGTTGGTGAGCATGGGCAGCATGATACGTACGGGACCCAGTGCCGACACACGCAGGATGGCACGGACCTGCGGATAGAAGAGTTCGGGTTCCTTGAGGCAAAACCGGATGGCCCGCAGTCCCAGTGCCGGGTTGCTCGATAATGGGGTATGGCCGCTGCCCGGCTGTTTGTCTGCACCCAGGTCGAGGGTGCGGATGGTTATGGGGCGGCCTTGCATTCCGTCGACCACGGCGTGGTAGGCGGCGAAGTGTTCTTCCTCGTCCGGTGGAGAATGCCGGTTCATGAAGAGGAATTCGGTGCGGTAGAGCCCGATGCCCTGTGCGCCGTTGGCACGTGCCGCGACGACGTCGTCGGCCAGCTCGATATTGGCCAGAAGGTGGATGGTCTCGCCATCTTCGGTGACCGCCGGTTGTGAGCCACGGCGGCGCAGCCTCACGGCCCGAGAGTAATCTGCGCTGCGCCGTGCCTCGAAATATCGGAGCATGTCGTCATCGCAATCCGCCAGCACGATGCCGTTGCCGGCATCCAGCAGCAGCCGCTCACCATGTTGCAGACAGCTGGTCGCGCCGCGCGTCCCGATGACGGCCGGGATGTCCAGGCTTCGCGCCAGTATGGCGGTATGTGACATGGGGCTGCCATAGTCGGTCACGAAGCCGGCGATGCCCTGATTCTTCATCAGAATCACGTCTGCCGGGGTGATGTCCTCGGCCAGGATGATTTGTCCGCGCAGTTCTTCGAAGCGCGATTCGTGTTGCTCAAGCAGGATGTTCAGGATCCGGTCGACCACGTGGTCGAGGTCGTCACGCCGAGTGCGCAGATAGGTGTCCTCCATCTTTTCGAACACCTGGATGAGCGCATCGCGATGTTGCTGCAGGGCCCATTCGGCGCTGAGGCCTTCTTTGCGGATCAGGTTTATCGGCTGGCTGGAGAGCGCCTTGTCCTCGAGCATGAGGAGGTGGGTGTCTATGAACTCGGCGATATCCGAGGGGGTGTCCGGGGGTATCTGCTCACGGACCCTGTGCAGTTGTTCGCCGGCAAGGCGGATAGCCTTCTCAAAGCGACCCACCTCCGGCTCGATGTGTTCTACCGCCACCCAACTGGGCGTGACGCAGACCGGACCGCGGCATAACAGGAAGGCATCCCCTATCGCGATGCTTGAGGCGGCACCGACGCCAATCCCGGCACAGGTGACGGTCACTCGCCCTCACCGAACTTGTCGTTGATCAGCGCCACCAGTGCCTTCATCGCCTCCTGCTCCCCCTCGCCGTTGACTCTGATTTGTATCGCGGTGCCTCTGCTGGCCGCAAGCATCATGACGCCCATGATGCTCTTGCCGTTTACACGTTGACCCTGTTTCTCCAACGTCACTTCGGCGCCAAAGCCACTCGCAATGCTGACCAGCTTAGCCGCCGCCCGTGCATGCAGCCCGAGTTTGTTTGAGATCGTGACTTCACGTGCCAGCATCAGGCTTGCTCCCGCATATGACCCACCGATTTCAGTGGACAGCTCATGATGCCGCGGTGACCGCCTTCGGCGGCCTTGCTGGCGAGCGTATCCAGGTCATCGTTAGGATAATTGAACACCCTCACCAGCATAGGCAGGTTGAGCCCGGACAGCACGGTGGTGCCCTCGCGTCCGCAGGCCACTTCCTGCGCGATGTTGCTGGGGGTTGCGCCGTACATATCGGTCAGTACGAGTACCCCGGCGCCGCGGTCGAGCACCTTGAGCATGCTGCGGGCACGTTCGCAGACCGGCTTGAGGACGGCGTCCGGAGGGACCTCCAGGCATTTCACGGGTACCGTGCTTTCTCCGATGATGCGGCTGGCAATGTGCAGCATGGCTGAACCCACCCCGGGGTGGGTCACCAGCAATACCCCGACCGTCATGGCAGCTCCCTGTGGCTGCAGACCACCTTGCGGCCCTGCGATCGGAACAAACTGTGGAGTTGTTCGACCAGGTATACGGAGCGGTGCTGACCGCCAGTGCAGCCTACCGCGATGGTCAGGTAACTGCGTCCCTCACCTTCGAAGCAGGGGATCCATTGGCTGAAGAAGTCATTGATCTGGTTGAGCATCCCGCGGACCTCGGGATCATCGCCGAGAAAGCTGGCCACCGGGGCGTCTCTTCCGGTAAGCGGCCGCAGATCGGGGTGCCAGTGCGGGTTGGGCAGGCAACGTGCATCGAAGACGAAGTCCGCATTGCGGGGCACCCCGTGCTTAAATCCGAACGACTGCAGCATGATCGACATCTCGTCGCTGTCGCGTTCGGCAACCCGGACCCGGATAAGTTCGCGCAGTTCGTGCAGGGTCGTGCGGGTGGTGTCGATCTTGAGCCTTGTCAGGTCCAGCAGCGGTTCGAGCGTCTGGCGCTCGAGCCTGATGGCCTGCTCCAGCGTGCGTCCGTCTTCAGTCAGGGGATGGCGCCTGCGCGTTTCGCTGAAGCGCTGCATCAACACATTGTCCTCGGCATCGAGGAACACCACCTCGCAGTCCACGCCGTGGTCACGCAGGCGCTTGATCAGACCCGGGAGTCGGCTCAGTTCGGGGCCCGGATTCCGCGCATCGATGCCGATGGCGGTCAACCCGCGCGCCTTGTTCGGCTGCGTCGTGATCTCGCGGACGAGGGCCTCGAAAAGGCTCACCGGCAGATTGTCGATGCAGTAATAGCCCACGTCCTCGAGCACATGCAAAGCGATGCTCTTGCCGGAGCCGGACAGGCCGGTGACCAGGATCACCCGTGGCGGATTTTTGTCGGTGTTGCTGTTCGGCATGGCTGCGATTATAAGCGCGCGGTCAGGGAGGAGGGGTTAAATCTGGAAGTGTAGTGCACTGCGCACGACCCACCGGTCCGGAGGGTCATTTCTGTTCGAGAATGACCTGCTGCTGGCGCTCGATCAAGACCTCGGTGGCATCGTAACCCTTGAGCCTCAGCAGGTGGTTGCGTACCGCCGACTCGACCAATACTGCAAGGTTTCGGCCGGGCGCCACCGGTACGGTCACCTGGGGGATCGACACGCCCAGAACGTCGCGGGTGGTGTAGGCGCCGGACAGGCGGTCCATGCTGGAGATCTCGTTGGCGGACATCCGCACCAGGTGAACGATCAGGCGCATGTACTTGGTGCGCTTGATGGAGCTGTCGCCGAACATCGCACGGATATTGAGTATTCCCAGTCCGCGCACCTCGAGGAATTCGCGCAACAGCGGCGGGCAGGTGCCGCTGACGATATCGGGTGCGATGCGCGTGAACTCCGGTGCGTCGTCCGCCACCAGTCGGCTGCCGCGGGTGATCAGGTCCAGTGCCAGCTCGCTCTTGCCAACGGCCGGGTCGCCGGTCAGCAGGACGCCCATACCCAGCACCTCCAGAAACACCCCGTGCAGTGTTGTTTTTTCCGAGAGGAACAGGGAGGCGTAGTACTGCAGATTGTCCAGGACCTGGTTGTCCGGCAGTGGCGAGCGCAACAGGGCGATGGCGGCTTCGTCGGCCATGCCCGGGAGTTCGGGGGGGCCGTCGATGCCGTTGACCAGCATCACCAGCGCAGGCTGGTCCAGAAGCAACTGCTGCAGAGCCTGCTGCCGGTTGGGCGAACGCAGGCTGTCGAGATAGTTGACCTCCGCCGGCCCGATCACCTGGACGCGGTTGGGGTGGATGTAATTCAGGGGGCCGGCGATGATGCCGGTATTGGCATCCGTCTTTGCGCCGAGCAGGGTGTTGTCAGCACCGGCCTCGCCGGCAACCCAGGTCAGACGGAGGCGTTCATGCAGCGCTTCATAAAGGTCTTTGACCCGGATCCTATGCGGCATGGGTACCGGCTTGCCCGGTCAGGATGGCCGCGGCCTGTTCGGTCTCGGCCGTGCGCAGCCGATTGCGCAGATCCTCTTCGTTGAACATGCTCGCCAGTTCGGCCAGCAGTTTCAGATGCTCTTCGTTGGCATCCTCGGGCACCAGCAGCGCGAACACCAGGTCGACCGGCTGGCCGTCCAGCGCATCGAAGTCGACTGGTTCCGCGAGCCGCAGGAAGGCCCCGCAGCTCTGGTCCATGCCGGGCATGCGGGCATGCGGCAGCGCCACCCCGCCCGCAAGCCCGGTGCTGCCCAGGCGCTCACGTTCGAGCAGGCGCTCGAATATCTGCTCGGCCCCGGGGTCATCGCGATTCCCGGCAAGCAGGCGCGCAGCCTGCTCGAGGACGCGCTTCTTGCTCGACGCCGGGTCGGCGATGCTGATATTGCCGGGTTCTAGAAAGCCTTTAGGTAGCATAGTGGTTACCGATCAGTTCATCCTGCGACTTCGATGGATTCCCTGTTACCGTTGCCGCGGTGGCTTTTTACTTTTTCCTTGTGACGAAGCACCTGCCGGTCAAGTTTGTCCACCAGGGAATCGATGGCCGCGTACATGTCCTCATGGACGGAATCTGCAAAAACGTCGGCACCGGCGATGTGCACGGTGGCCTCCGCCTTCTTGTTCAGTTTTTCCACGCTGAGAATCACATGTACATTGGTGACGTGATCGAAGTGACGCTCGAGTCGGGCGATTTTTTCGTCAACATAGGAACGCAGGGCGTCGGTGACATCGACATGGTGACCGGTCAAATTGACTTGCATGGTTTCTCTCCTTGCTTGATAGCGCTTCTAAGCCAAGCGCTTGCGTTCGTTCGACGGCGGAATGGCCATCGATTCTCGATACTTGGCAACAGTCCTGCGGGCCACGTTGATCCCCTGGTCCGCGAGTATGGCCGCGATCTTGTTGTCGGATAAAGGCTTATTTGGTTTCTCTGCACCTATGAGCTTCTTGATCAGCGCCCGTATGGCAGTGGCGGAGGCCTCGCCCCCGCTGGCTGTACTGACATGGCTGGAAAAGAAATACTTGAATTCGATGGTGCCACGCGGGGTGTGCATGTATTTCTGCGTGGTTACCCGGGAAATGGTCGATTCGTGCATCTCCAGGGCCTCGGCGATATCGCGCAGTACCAGTGGTTTCATGGCCTCTTCGCCGTACTCGAAGTAATTGCGCTGGATATCGACAATACGGGTCGCGACCTTGAGCAGTGTTTCGTTGCGACTCTGCAGACTCTTGATGAACCAGCGCGCCTCCTGCAGGTGGTTCTTCATGGTGACGTTGTCGGTACTGTTGTCGGCACGTTTGATCAGGCCGGCGTATTCGGCGTTGACGCGGAGCTTGGGTGCGGCGTCCCTGTTGAGCTCGACGCGCCACTGGTTGTTGTGCTTGTAAACGAATACATCCGGCTCGATGTAGCTGGTTGACTGGATGGCAACACTGGTGCCGGGGCGCGGGTTGAGCGAGCGGATCAGGTGGATCACCGACATCAGTTCGCCACTCTCGAGTTTGAGTCTGCGGCGCATCTGGGTCTCATCCTGCTGCGCGAGCAGGTCGAAATATTCGCTGACCAGTTCGATCGCCTGCGCCCGCCATTCGAATTCCCGCGGCAACTGGCGCAGCTGCAACAGAAGACACTCGCGCAGGTCGCGTGCCGCGACCCCGGTGGGGTCGAACGCCTGAACCCGATGCAGTACCGCCTCGACCTCTTCGATCCCGATGTCCGGATCGCCCATGCTTGCGATGATGTCCTCGAGCGGCGTGGTCAAGTAGCCGTCATCGCTGATGCCGTCGATGATTGCCTCGGCGATGGCCAGATCGTCCGGGCTGAAGGGGGTCAGCTGCATCTGCCAGATCAGGTAGTCCTGCAATGATTCGCTTGTGCTCTGCTGGTTCAGGTAGTCCTGACCCTCGTCGCCGCCAGGGGCACTGCCGGAGCCTGCCGGTGTGATGCTGTCGTAAATATCGTCCCACACCGTGTCCACCGGCAGCTCATCGGGCATGGACTGAGTTTCGATCTTGATCTCGGTTTCGTTGTTGGGGTCGTTTTTCTGGCCTTCCGCAGTCTGCTGATTGCCGTTGAGCCCGGCGTCCCCCTTTATGCGATCGCTTTCGGCGTCGTCGCGACGGACGCCTTCTTCCTCTGTCTCGAGCATCAGGTTCGACTCGAGCGCCTCCTGAATCTCCTGCTTCAGGTCGAGCGTCGACAACTGCAGCAGCTTGATGGCCTGCTGCAGCTGCGGCGTCATGGTGAGGTGCTGACCCAGTCGAAGCTGGATTGTGGGCTTCATTCGGTTAGTTTCTGGTACGAATTTTGTTTACGTTTCCGTTGATTCCATTCTAGCGCATCTGACGCGAGGTCAAGGCAGGCAAATTGCGCCCCATCCTGATGACCGCCGGCGACGACCGCCGGGTTTGCTGTGCGCTGGGTCCGGGGCCCGCGCCTCAAAGCCGGAAGTGTTCGCCGAGGTAGACCGACCGTACCTCGGGGTTGGCGAGGATTTCCTCTGCCGAACCCAGGGCCAGCACGGCGCCCTCGTTGATGATGTAGGCATGGCTGCAGATGCCAAGGGTTTCACGGACGTTGTGATCCGTGATGAGAATGCCGATCCCGCGCTCCGCCAGCTGCGTGACGATGCGTTGGATATCGACCACCGAGATCGGGTCCACGCCGGCAAAAGGCTCGTCCAGCAGGATGAAGCGCGGCTGTGCGGCCAGCGCCCGCGCAATTTCCAGTCGCCGGCGCTCCCCGCCGGACAGGCTGATGGCCATGTTGCCGGCCAGGTGGCCGATGTTGAATTCATGCAGCAGGTCCTGGCAGATTTCCGCCCTCTGCGGGCGACTGAGATCTTTTCGCGTCTCGAGAATGGCGAGCACATTCTGACTGACCGTCAAGCGCCGGAATATCGAGGGTTCCTGGGCCAGGTACCCCAGCCCGAGCCGAGCTCGCGCATGCATGGGTTTGTCTGTGAGGTCGTGTTTGCCCAGCAAGACCCGCCCCTGGTCGGGTGGTATCAGACCGGCCATCATGTAGAAGGTCGTGGTTTTGCCGGCGCCATTGGGCCCCAGCAGGCCGACAACCTCGCCCTCGCTGACGTGCAACGTCACCCCGTTGACAACGGCACGGCCCCGAAAGCTCTTGACCAGGTCTTCTGCGGCGAGGTTTGTCATCAGTCGGTGCCTGCGGTCAGGCCTACTTGCCGGGTGGCTGGATGGTTATGCGGACCCGCTGCTTGCCCTTGGCTGCCGCACCGGCCTTGACCACCGAATTGATGCGGTCGTATACGATGCGGTCGCTGCGCATGCTGTCTTTTCCCTGGATGAGTACGGCGTCGCCGATCAGAATGATGTTCTCGCTGTTGACCTCGTATTCCACGCGCAGGGCCTCACCCTTGACCTGGCCCTTGTCGATGAGCTGCTCGAACTTAACAGGTCGCCCCTCGGCGACCACCCTTTTCGGGTCGAGGCCGTCCTGGTACACGGTCACCAGGTCGCCGCGCAGACGGATGCTGCCCTGGCGCAGGTCCACGTCGCCCTTGTAGATGCTCAGGCCCTCGGCCTCATTGAAATCCACGCTGTCGGCCGCCAGCTCGATCGGTTGCATGCTGTCCGAATCCAGGGCAAAGGCTGTTCCGGAAACGAGTGCCAGAAACAGGGCAAACAGAGGGTTAGCGCGGTACATGGTAGCCTTTTACCTGCGAAAGAAACTTGAGCCGCGAGGGTGGACGCAGCCACGCCTGCATGCCGACGGCATCGATCCAGTCAGCCTCGCTTTCTACCCTAACCTTTTCGTCAGTTTCCGCATAGTCCTGGGCCGGTTGCACCCGCAGCTCGCTGGTCAGCAGGCGTATCGGGCGGTTGTCTTTATCGCCCTTTCTCTCGATCAGGACTTCTCCTGACAGCAGGATCAGACTGCCGTCTGTCGATACCCAGCCGCTCTCGGCGTCCACCTCCCAGGGTGGCGTATCGACCTGGAACACCGTCAGGTGCGGTGTCTGCAGCTCCGTGGTGTCATCGTCCGTGAAGTGGCGCAGATTCTGCGCGCGCAGACGGTGCGCAGGTTGGCCCGTGTCCGACATGCGGGTGACGTCGAGGCCGGTGATGAAGTGGTCGACCTCGCGCGTGCCGCTCTCTGGGGCGTACTGGGGTGTCGAATCCTCCGATGGCGCAAACCACCAGCTGATTGCCGCCACTATGATCAGGATTGCCGCAAGATAGGGGTGTGATCCTGGCATCTTCAGTCAAGATAGCGCTGCAGGGCCGATTGCAGGGAGTCCTGGGCATCCATGATCAACTCGCAGACCTCCCGCGCGGCGCCGCGCCCGCCGCCGCTGGGTGTCACCCAGTGTGCGTGCTGTTTGGCGAGCGGGTGAGCATCCTGGACCGTAATGGCGAGTCCGGCCCTGGTCATCACGGGCAGATCGACCACATCGTCGCCGACATAGGCGATCTGTTCATCGCCCAGGCCCGTGATCTGTTTGAGTTCTTCGTAGGCAGGCAGTTTTTCCTTCTTTCCCTGATATACCCGCTGGATGCCGAGACTGGCCATGCGGATCCGGACCACCTCCGAACTGCGTCCGGTGATGATGGCGATCTCGACCCCGGAGTGCTGCAACATCACCATGCCGTGGCCATCCTTGGAGTGGAATGCCTTGTATTCCTGTCCGTCGTCGCCGATATAGAGGCTGCCGTCGGTCAGCACGCCATCGACGTCAAACACGATCAGGCGGATGTTGGCGGCCTTTTCTCTTATATCCTGCATTTCAAGCCTCCTTGTTCATACGACACCTGCGCGCAGCAGGTCGTGCATGTTGAGTGCCCCGCACAGACGTTCATCGGCGTCGATGACCAGCAGGGCATTGATCTTCTTCTCTTCCATCAGGTTGAGTGCCTCGACCGCAAGGCGGTCTGGTGCGATACGCTTGCCGCCGGGGATCATGACCTCGGAGATCCTGGCCGCGCGCACATCGATGCCGCGGTCGAGGCAGCGGCGCAGATCGCCATCGGTGAATATCCCGACCGCATGGCCATCGCCGCCGACCACGGCGGTCATGCCCAGACCCTTGGCGGTCATCTCCATCAGGGCATCGCGCAACGGCGCATCCTCCGTGACTACCGGGATTCGCTCGCCCTTGTGCATGATGTCCTGAACGCGCAGCAGCAGGCGGCGGCCGAGGCTGCCTCCGGGGTGCGAGAGGGCGAAGTCCTCGGCCGTGAAGTCGCGCGCCTCGAGCAGGGCAATGGCGAGAGCGTCGCCCATCACGAGTGCGGCCGTCGTGCTGGCCGTGGGTGCGAGATCCAGCGGGCAGGCCTCCTTGGCCACGCTGACATCGAGATTCACATCGGCCTCGCATGCCAGGGTGGAATCCGGTTTGCCGGTCATACTGATCAGTGGTGCGCCCATGCGCTTGATCAGGGGCAATATGGTCACGATCTCGTTGGTCTCACCCGAATTGGACAGCGCCAGGACCACGTCGGACGGTGTAATCATACCCAGGTCGCCGTGGCTGGCTTCCCCGGGGTGGACGAAGAATGCCGGGGTCCCGGTACTCGCGAGGGTGGCGGCGATCTTGCCGCCGATATGGCCGGACTTGCCCATGCCGGTCACCACGATCCGGCCCCTGCAGGCCAGCATGAATTTGCAGGCGGCAACGAAATCCGCGTTGATGCGTCCCTCCAGGGCCTGGATCGCCGAGGTCTCTGTGGCGATCACGTTGACCCCCGTCTTACATAGCTCTGCCGCGGTCGAACCCATTGTTTTTTCTCCTCCGAGTCAGGCGGCGACCGCATGCGACTGCCACAGGATCCAGCCCTGGTAGGCGATGAAGCAGGACAGCAGCAGGCCTCCCTCGAGTCGGTTGATGGTGCCGTGGGAGTGCATGGTACGTCCCATCACGAACAGCGCCAGCGTCAGGACCAGCATCACCAGCATGTCGCGATTGACCACCTCGGGTGGGATGGCGCCGGGGGCCAGCAGCCCCGGGATGCCCAGCACGGCGGTCAGGTTCCAGATGTTGGAGCCGACCACATTGCCTATCGCCAGGTCGTGCTCGTTCTTCAGGGCACTCATGATGCTTGCCGCCAGTTCCGGAAGGCTCGTCCCTATCGCCACGATCGTAAGACCGATTACCAGTTCGCTGACACCGAACGCAGTCGCGATCTCGACCGCGCCCCATACCAGCATGCGCGAGCTGATGATCAGGACAACCAGCCCGACGGTGACCCAGGCGATCGAGGCTGACGCCGTGAGCCCTGTAGGAATCTCGGCCTCCATTTCGGCCGCCAGCGGGTCGTTATCACGTCGGTGCAGGCCGATGCGTACCAGCAGCAACATGGTGGCGACCATGCCGGCCAGTAGCAGGATGCCGTCCAGGCGGCCTAGCGTATCGTCGCTCAACAATACGAAGGCGCCGGCGCTCACCGCAAGCAGCAGGGGGTATTCACGTCGCAGCATGTCGGATTGCACCGTCAGCGGGGCGATCAGTGCCGTCATCCCCAAGATGAGTGCGATATTGGCTATGTTGGAACCAATGGCATTGCCGATGGCGATACCCGGACTTCCCTGCAGGGCGGCCATGGTCGAGACGAGGATCTCCGGCGCCGAGGTGCCGAAGCCGACCACCGTGAGACCGATCAGCAGCGG
>Ga0316201_10003954_pt1 | contig 11075 bp, 9 predicted proteins | sample CS6wburrow_MG_FD_204516 | JGI IMG/M metagenome (GOLD analysis project Ga0316201, IMG submission 204516) | Coastal sediment microbial communities from Delaware Bay, Delaware, United States - CS-6 worm burrow | ecosystem: Environmental > Aquatic > Marine > Coastal > Sediment | place: USA: Delaware... | reverse complement strand
CGGAAACCCGAGCGCCTCGCGACTGGCGTAGTAAGCCTCGGCGACCGACCGCGCCATCGTGCGTACGCGAAGAATGAATCGCTGTCGCTCGCTGACCGATATGGCCTGGCGTGCGTCCAGCAGATTAAAAAGATGTGATGCGTGCAGCATCTGTTCATAAGCCGGCAGCGCAAGGCCAAGCTCGATCAGGTGTGCGCTTTCATGCTCGGCATGGTCGAACTGGTGGAACAGTTCATCGATGTCTGCGATCTCGAAGTTGTATTTTGATTGCTCGACTTCGTTCTGGTGATAAACATCACCGTACGTAATCCTGCCCAGCGGACCATCGGTCCAGACGAGATCGAAAATGCTTTCGACGCCCTGCAGGTACATTGCGAGACGCTCGATGCCATACGTTATCTCACCAGTCACCGGCCGGCATTCGAGGCCACCGACCTGCTGGAAGTAAGTGAACTGCGTTACCTCCATACCGTTGAGCCAGACCTCCCAGCCGAGCCCCCAGGCGCCAAGCGTAGGTGACTCCCAGTTGTCTTCGACAAAACGGATGTCATGTACCGTGGTATCGATGCCGATGGCGCGCAGAGAGTCGAGATACAGGTTCTGGATGTCGTCGGGCGACGGCTTGATGACGACCTGGTACTGGTAGTAATGCTGCAGGCGAAAGGGATTATCGCCGTAGCGGCCATCCGTAGGACGACGCGACGGCTGCACGTAAGCCGCGCTCCACGGCTCAGGGCCTATCGCACGTAAGAACGTTGCCGGATGAAACGTCCCCGCACCCATCTCCTTGTCGTACGGCTGCATGACGACGCAACCGCGCTCCGCCCAGTATTGCTGCAGCGTCAGGATCAGGTCCTGAAAGCTGAGCACGGCGGACGATTTTCGCTTGCTCATTGGTGAATTACCGGCCCCAAACTCGCGGAGTATAACGGACTTTCAGCGAATCTCCTCTCGCCCCGTCGCACAGGCTCGAGGCCGGCCACACGACACGGCGCACCGGGGTGTTTATCGACCTCATGGCTCCCTGCGGTCCGCTTTACTTCGGTCGCCAAACACCCCGCCGCGCCGGTCCTCCTGTCATCGCGCAGGCCGACGGCGCCACGCACTGACTTGGTGCGCCCGGTTGGCGTTATGCACTGATGCGGTGCATAATGCGCGCAGGGCCTGAGTTCGATGCCAATGAATTCAATGGGTTACGTGGCGCACCATTTTGGCACGCTTTCTGCATTTGTAATGACAACCTGACCCGGATGTTCCGGGCGTTTTTATGCTTTTAAGAGACTGGAGGAAGATTCATGAAGCCCAAGGAGGTTCTAGGCCTGCTCAAAGATTCAGAGGCCAAATTTGTCGATTTTCGATTCACGGACACGAAAGGCAAAGAACAACACGTAACAGTGCCCGCCCACACGGTCGACGAAGACCTGTTTGAAGAGGGCAAGATGTTCGACGGTTCGTCGATCGCCGGCTGGAAGGGCATTAATGAGTCGGACATGATCCTGATGCCGGATCCGGCGTCGGCCGTTGTCGATGTTTTCTCCGACGAAACAACGGTCAATTTGCGCTGTAACGTTATCGAGCCTGCGACGATGCAAGGCTACGATCGCTGTCCGCGCTCATTGGCCGATCGCGCCGAAGCCTACCTGAAATCAACAGGCATCGCGGATGCCGCGTTCTTCGGCCCCGAGAATGAGTTCTTCGTTTTCGATCACGTCGCATGGGATGACTCAATGCAGGGCGCGTTCTACAAGGTTGACTCCGATGAGGGCGCCTGGAACACGGATCGCAGCATTGAAGAAGGCAATACCGGCCACCGCCCGACGGTGAAGGGTGGTTACTTCCCGGTGCCGCCGGTTGACTCATTGCATGACATCCGCTCGGCGATGTGTCTCGCGATTGAAGATATGGGCGTTGAGACGGAAGTGCATCATCACGAGGTCGCAACAGCAGGACAGTGCGAAATTGGCGCTAAATTCAACACCCTGGTGCGCAAAGCGGACGAAGTGCAGATTCTCAAATACGTCGTTCACAACGTCGCGCATGCCTACGGCAAGACCGCGACATTCATGCCCAAGCCGCTGGTCAACGACAACGGCAACGGTATGCATGTGCATCAGTCATTGTTCAAGGATGGCGAGAACCTGTTCTCCGGAGATCTCTATGGTGGTCTTTCAGAAACTGCGCTGTTCTACATCGGCGGCATCATCAAGCACGCGAAAGCGCTGAACGCGTTTACAAACCCGGCGACGAACAGCTACAAGCGACTTGTGCCAGGTTTTGAAGCACCAACGATTCTTGCGTACTCAGCTCGCAACCGCTCGGCCTCCATTCGCATTCCGTACATTTCGAACCCGAAGGGCCGACGCATCGAAGTGCGCTTCCCGGATTCCATGGCGAACCCGTATCTTGCGTTCGCGGCATTGATGATGGCCGGTCTTGACGGCATCACGAACAAGATTCACCCGGGTGACGCGATGGACAAGGACCTGTACGACCTCCCTCCCGAAGAAGAGAAGGACCTCAAGCTTGTTGCCTTTTCACTTGAGGAGGCGCTTACGGCCCTGGATGCGGATCGCGACTTCCTCAAGGCAGGCGATGTGTTCACGGATGACCTGCTCGATGCCTACGTGGACCTGCTCCACGAAAACGTTACAAGGCTCCGAATGGCGACCCACCCGGTCGAATTCGACATGTATTACAGCCTGTAACCAGCAAAAAGTGTGACCCGGGCGGCATTTTGCCGCCCGGCCACTACCCCAATCCGACGTATTTGTTATGCTAACTCAATGGAAACACGCGCAATTTTCGTACTTCTCAGCCTTCTTGCGACCGCTGCGGTCTCCGCAGACGTCTGGCGGTGGGTGGATGACGATGGCGTGGTTCACTTTTCCGACACACCAAGAGAGGGCGCCGAGCTCGTCGACGTGTCTGCATCGTCCAGGAGCACTGGCACGCGCCTCTATCGCGATACCGCACCCGCCGAAACCGATGAGCCGGTGGCAGAGGCCGAGGAAGCGTTCAAGTATCAGAACCTCAGCATATCCTCACCGGGCGCCGAAGAAACACTATGGAACATAGAAGGCACGCTGAGCGTTTCACTGTCGCTGAGCCCGGGACTGCAATCCGGCCACCAGGTCCGAGTGTATTTCGACGGCGATGCGAGGATGGTGAACAGCACGAGTTTCACGATCGACGAAGTTTATCGCGGCGTGCACAACATCCAGGCGGAGGTTCTCGACGCCACGGGTCGACTGATGATTCGCAGCGCAAACAACCGCTTCTATGTTCAGCAGAACACGGTGCGCTAGGCGGAAAAGCGCCCAGGCGATCCGGCAACGGCGGAACGCGCCCCACAGACCCCAAGCGTATTCTCGATAGCCTGAGTGCGGGCGTCATCCTTGTTGATCAGAGCCTTCTGATACTCGACCTTAATCCCGCGGCAGAAAACATTCTTGGCATCAGCGTACAACGGGCTCGCGGCGAGTCATTGCTGCGCCTCGTCGACGATGAGCCCGAAATGCGGGATATTCTTAGCCGCGTACTTGAAACCGGTGATCATTACGCAAACGAATTACGCCTCGGCCCCACCGAGGTTCATGCCGAGGAGCGCACCGTCGATTGTCGGGTGTCGCCGCTTAGCGGTGGCGATGCGGCGCTGCTCGTCGAGATGACTGACGTTACGCGACGCTCGAGGATCAGCCGTGAAAACGCGCTGTTGATTCAGCATGGTGCGGGCCGGCAAATGATTCGCCAGCTTGCGCACGAAATAAAAAATCCGCTCGGCGGTATTCGTGGTGCGGCGCAATTGCTCGGCAAGCAACTCAAAAATGAAGAACTCACCGAATATACCGATGTCGTAATCAGCGAGACCGACAGACTGGCCGGGCTCGTTGATACATTGCTCGGCCCCGGTGGGCCGCCCAACAAGCAGCCAGTCAACATTCACGAACTGCTTGAATACGTCGTCCGCATCAGCGATGCGGAAGAGCGCAAACAGGTTACCTTCAATCGGGACTACGATCCGGGCCTGCCTCTTATAGACCTTGATCGAGACCAGATCATTCAAGCGTTACTCAACCTGGTCAGGAACGCCTCCGCAGCACTCGATGGCCAGGGTACGATCACACTCAAGACTCGCGCCGTCACCAACTTCACGATCGGCGATACGCGGCACAGCGTTATCGCGTCAATTGAAATCGAGGATGACGGGCCGGGCATTCCAATCGACCTTCAGGATTCGGTGTTCTACCCGCTGGTTACCAGTCGTCCGGAAGGCACCGGCCTTGGACTGCCAGCAGCACAGGAACTGTTGAGCCGCCACGGAGGCTTGATCGAATTCGAAAGTCGCCCGGGGCGCACGGTGTTCTTCGTTCGCATCCCACTGCAACAATCGGGGGGAGAGGATGGCTGACCGACCCCTTAACGTCTGGGTTGTTGATGACGATCAGTCGGTGCGCTGGGTTCTCGAAAAAGCGCTAAGTCAGGCTGACATGGAGTGCCGCAGTTTCGAGCGTGCAGAGCACCTCCTGGAGGCCATCGCCCACACTGAGCCGGACGTGCTGATCACTGACGTGCGCATGCCGGGAATGAGCGGCATCACGCTGCTCGAGCGCCTGCGAACGAGCTGCCCGAAGCTGCCAATCATTGTTGTTACTGCGCATTCCGATCTCGAGAACGCTGTCGCCGCGTATAAGGGGGGTGCATTCGAATACCTGCCAAAGCCATTCGATGTCGATGAGGCCGTCGACCTCGTCAGAAAGGCGGCGCGCAAAACCGGTCACGCAAAGAGTGATGTTGCCAGCGCCGGACAGGCGATCCCGTCGCTCATTGGGCAGGCGCCGGCCATGCAGGAAGTGTTTCGTTCGATCGGCCGGCTGGCCGGTTCGAGCATGACGGTCCTGATTACCGGTGAATCGGGTACGGGCAAGGAGCTCATCGCCCGGGCACTGCACGAACACAGCCCGCGCGCGAGCAAACCCTTCGTCGCGTTAAACACATCGGCGATCGCCGCCGAGCTGCTCGAGTCCGAGTTGTTCGGACATGAAAAAGGGTCGTTCACCGGCGCAGACGCGCGCCGCATTGGTCGCTTCGAGCAGGCCGACGGCGGCACACTGTTTCTCGATGAAATTGGTGACATGTCGCCCGCTCTGCAAACGCGACTGCTCAGGGTGCTGGCGGAAAGAGAGTTCTACCGCGTCGGTGGGCAAAACTCGATCAAGGTCGACGTGCGCGTGATCGCGGCGACCAACCAGGACCTCGCACGCGCCGTCAAGGAATCGCGTTTTCGAGAGGATCTGTATCATCGTCTCAACGTGATTCGCATCAATTCGCCGCCGCTGCGGCAACGACGTGCAGACATCCCGCTGTTGCTCAACCACTATCTCGCCGAAGCTGCCAAAGAACTCAAGGCGCCGGCAAAAGCGATTGATGGGGATGCGAGCGACATGCTGCGGGGTTACGACTGGCCCGGTAACGTCCGGCAACTGGTCAATGCGACACGACGACTCACCGTGACGGCACCGGGCACGGTTATTACGACCGAAGATATTCCGCCCGACCTGGGCGGAGGGGCCGCATCGCAGAAAGCCGCGCTGGACTGGACGCGCAGCCTGGCAAGCTGGGCCGAACGCCAGCTCAGCGTAAAGAGCGGCCCGTTGCTCGATACAGCGCTGCCAGAGTTTGAGAAAACGCTCATCCAGATAGCAATGAGCCAGACGAACGGACACCGGCAGGAAGCCGCGAAGCTTCTCGGTTGGGGGCGCAACACCCTGACCCGGAAAATGAAGTCCCTGGAGCTCGATTAGCGCGCGGATTTTACGTACATGCGAAGCCATCCGGCTTTGCTATCATCGCAGCGCTTCGAAAAATCAATATCAGACCAGGAGTCGACCCAATGTCCACCAGTCTTGACCTGTCCAAACTCAGCCTAATGGATGCCCTCGACCTCGCAAAGCTGATCGAGCAGGAGGCCTGCCACCGCTACCAGATGTTCGCCTCCCAACTTGGCCGCACTGGCGGCTACGATGCGGGCGCGTTTTTCGCCTCGATGGCCGAGAACGAGGCCAAACATGGCCAGGAGCTGGAGGCCCGGCGTAAGACGCTGTTTGGCGATACCCCCGCGCGGCTGACGCTGGACGATCTGTACGACGTCGAGGCACCGGATATGGGGGCGCCGCGCCGCGGCATGTCCACCATGCAGGCATTTGAGGTGGGGCTCGCCGCTGAGAAGAAGGCCTACGACTTCTATGACATGGCCCTGCCCGGAATCACCAACGCCGAGGTCCGGGAGCTGTTCACAGAGCTTCGGGACGAGGAGACCGAGCACGTCGAGATGCTGAAAGAGGCAATGGCCAAACTACCGCCGGGCGCCAGCGAAGAGGTCGAATTCGACGTCGACGAGACACCCTATCTATAGAGAGTGATTCGCGATCTTCAGTCAGCGTTACAGCTGAAGCGAGCCAACCAGCTGGGCAACGGAGGCCATCTTGTGTCGTGCCAGGTACTCGGCGATGCCGGCGTTGATCTTCGGGCATAAGAGGGGGTCGTAGAATAGCGCTGTTCCCACACCGACCGCCGACGCGCCGGCGATCAGAAATTCGAGCGCATCATTTGCGGTGGTGATGCCGCCCTGCCCGATGATCGGGATGTTGTGTGGCCCGGCAACTTCGTAAACCTGCTGCGTCTTCAATAATGCAATCGGCTTGATGGCAGGACCCGAAAGCCCGCCCCGAACATTGCCGATGACAGGCTTGCGCTGTTCGATATCGATGGCCATGCCCATCAGGGTGTTAATGACAGCGAAAGCGTCTGAGCCGGCCTCGATGCACAGGCGGGCGTTCTCGGCAATATCGGTCTGGTTCGGTGACAGCTTCGTAATGATCGGCTTGTCCGTCTGCTCACGACAAGCCGCGACAACGCGCGCCGACATCTCGGGAACATTGCCGAATTGCACGCCACCTTCTTTGATGTTGGGACAGGAGATATTGATCTCAATCGCATCGATCGGCGAATCATCAAAGCGCTTCGTCACGGCGGCATAATCTTCGATCGTCGAACCACAAACATTGGCAATGAACCGGGTTTCCCCGAAGTCGAGACCTGGAAGGATGTCGTCGACAACCGTGTCGGCGCCGGGGTTTTGCAGGCCAATCGCGTTTAGCATTCCCTGTGGTGTTTCACACACGCGGTGCGGCGGATTGCCGAGTCGGGATTCGCGCGTGGTGCCTTTCAATACGATGGCACCAACGTCGCGGTTGGAAAACCCCTCGACGCGCGTGTATTCCTCGCCGAAGCCCACGCAGCCAGACAACAACACGATCGGCGAGTCGAAAGACAGGCCGCAGAAATCAACGTGCAGTGAATTCGATTTTGAGTCGGTCATCGGATGCGGCATTCTACGACAATGTTCAGCCTGATTCTCTATGAACCCGAAATCCCGCCGAACACCGGCAATATTATCCGCCTGTGCGCAAACACGGGAACATCGCTGCACCTGATCGAGCCGCTTGGCTTTGATCTCGAGGAGCGAAAACTGCGGCGAGCGGGTCTCGATTATCGGGAATTCGCCAGCGTACAGACACACAAGTCACTGACGGCGTGTCTCGAATTACTCGGCCAGCCGCGGGTCTTCGCGCTGAGCACTCGCGGCACGACACAACACGATGCTCCGACGTACAAGGAGGCTGATGCCTTCCTGCTCGGGCCCGAAACACGAGGGCTGCCACAGGCCGTGCTCGATGCGTTGCCAGCAGATCAGCGCTTGCGGCTACCGATGCGCCCCGATAACCGCAGCCTGAACCTGTCCAACACGGCCGCGGTCATCGTCTACGAAGCCTGGCGCCAGCTCAGCTTCGAGGGTGGCACCTAGCAGCCATCGGACTCGACGTAGCTGGCGAGCCGTGACAAGGGCGTTTGGAAAAGACTGTGAGTATTAATGACCACAGTGTCGCCCGGCAGATTCTCGACGGCCCAGGCCGCGAACCAGCACTCGGTTTCGCTGCGGTCGTCGCGAGGCTCGTCGGCATCCGAGTTTGGGACATGCAAGTCTGACTGGAAGAAATAGCCGCCAGCAAGGACCCCCAGAGAGCTAATCGAGTGGGGGCTCTCGCCCATGTTGATCAGCTGCACCGGAATAACGTCGTCGTCGAGCGTCACCGAGTCCTCGACCGGCCTCACGATAACGTGACCATCGATATCGCTGAACCTGTCTGGTGGCATCGTCTCGCTATTCAGAGCATTGCCGAGGAAGCGGGCGATCTCCGCCGGCGCATAAACGTCAGCGCCAGCAGCCGCAAAGGCGCGCGCGCCACCGGCGTGGTCGTCATGATGATGGGTTAGGGCAACGGCGCGAATCGGCCGGTCAGGAAACTCTTCTGCAAGGAAATCGATCAGTTTCTCCGACAACCCGCTGATGCTGAGCCCGGGAACGAGGTCCTCGGGAGGAAACTGGTGCAATTCGACCCAGCCGGCCGGGGCGTCCGCGACAATGAGCCCATCGTGCGTTTCAACGACCATGTGATGAAACCCGGTACGCACACCTTGCACGAGATATACGCCGTCGGTCAGTTTGACAAGCTCCATCGCCACACGCGCAGGCCAACGGTCACCGGGCACTTCAATCGGGTCCGCGCCCGGGGTTGGTTGCCAGAGCTCTGCCGCTTCGTCCGGATCGATCGTTCGACGCGCCCCGGTACCACGAAAGATCAAAATACCGTCAACCAGGATCTCGAGGCGCGGCCGTCGCTCGTTCAATGATCGCCAGTTCCAAACCACGGGAACCTGCCCGCGTAATGACATCTCCGCCGAAGTCTTGAGGGTCAGCAATGGTTCACCATTCGGCGCTGCACGCCGCGGATCCAGAAGTCGCGTACGCTTTGCCTCGACCGCGGCTTTTGGCGTCCGGAACTCAAAGTCGGGCGGCGACCCGGCATTAACGATCCGCACGAGGTCGGGAGGAATAAATGCGACAGTCCAGTGACCCTCCATGTCCGGGTTGGATCTGCCGCGCATCGACAGCAGCACGCGGTCGGAGTCGTCCTCGGTCGTGACGCACCAGTGCGCCGGGTAAAACTCACCGGGCTCCGGTGTCAGGCCCTGGTAGCGAGCGCCGAGATCGAACTCGCCGTCGAGGCAAAACTCTGTCGTTTCTGCGTAACTGCCTGCCGAGAACCCAAATACAAAAACGGCCGCCAGCGCGGGTAGAAATTTCATCATTTGAAGTTCGACCCCACAGACGACCGTCTGGTTCCGTGGCGCTATGCCGGCTCGATGTTGCTGTTCAGTCTGAACAGGTTGCCCGGATCGTACTGCGCCTTGATCCCCTGCAGTCGCGCATAGTTTGGTCCGTAATTGCCAGGCGCCTCATCACCGTCGAAGTCGATGTTGTCGTAGTAGCCACCGAGGTGCGGTTCGAGAGCTTTGTAGTAGGCGCGGGTCGCGGCGATGAGTTCGGCATCGGTTGCCGGGTCGTGTGATCCGGTGGCCATGACAATCATGATCTCGGCGTTGCGGTGCGGAAACGCCGTATCGAGTTCGCCGACGCGTTTCACAGCACCGCCTGCGACGTGATTTCCAACGAACACGCGCGGATCGAAGGCGTCGATCATGGCATCCACCAACCCTTGCGTGAATTCCTTGACCATACCGTTCTTGGCGTACGATCGGACGCCATGGCCAAACGCGACATCGTTATTCGTCTGCATGAACGAGTAATCCTGCATGGTCACTGCGTCAACGATGGGGGTGCCGATCTCGCGTAACGGCGCGAGCTCTTTCTCGCCGGCCGCCGGATCGCCGTTATAGACAATGTCTACGGCGATGATGCTGCCGAGCTCTGGTAAGGACGCCATGCCGGGCCCGGCGTACATCTCGTCCGACAGACCAGGAGACCACTCGGCGTAAAACTCAAGCACGTCACGCGCCTGGTCAATCGGCCAAACGATGCTCCCGGAGAAGATATTGCGCTCGAACGGATGAAGCTGGTACTCGAAAGCAGTGGCCACGCCGAAGTTGCCACCACCGCCACGAATTGCCCAGAACAAATCAGGTTCTTCTTCGGCGCTGATGCGACGAACGCGGCCATCGGCCGTTACGATCTCGGCGCCTGTAAGGTTATCGATGGTCAGGCCGTATTTGCGATTGAGCCGGCCGAAGCCACCACCCAATGTGTAGCCGCCGACGCCGGTGTGTGAAACCACGCCTGCCGTCGTCACCATTCCTTTCGCCAGTGCTGCAGCATCGAGCCCGCTGAGCAAGGCTCCGCCCTGGGCGATGGCGCGCTGTGTTTCCGCGTCTGCGGTCACGTCATTCATCTGCGACAGGTCGATCATGAGCCCATCGTCGCAAACGGACTTGCCGGGCCAGCTGTGGCCACCGCCGCGGACGGCGGTGAGCAGACTGCGTTCGCGCGCGAAGGTGACGGCACGGCTGACGTCCTCACTGCTCAGGCAGCGCGCGATCAGCGCAGGGCGCTTGTCGTGCATGCCATTCCAGATCTTACGGGCATTGTTGTATTCCGGGTGTCCGGAGAGGATGACTGGCCCGGTCAGGCTTTCGCCAAATTCCCGGATGGCCGCTTTTTCAAGCTCGATTTCCGCACCGTCGAGCGAAATGGCGGCGAGGCTCGTTTCTGCCTCGGTGGCAACCGGTGCCTTCCGGTCGCACCCCGGAAGCATGGGAGCGGCTGCTGCCACACTGGCGGCAACTGCCGTGCGGCAGAAATTACGTCGGTTCATTTTGACCCCCACAGTCGTTTTATTGTTCTTGTCTCGGCAAGCTTAGTTGATTCAGGGGCTATTGCCAGCGTTAAACGGCCATTTGACGAGTCTTGTCTGTGGATTGGATGAGCGCGAAGAGTATCGGCTACCTCATTGTTGCGGTGCTGATACGGAGCGAATGAACGCGTCGCCGGTGTCAAACTCGTCCTCGAGCATCTCGACGAGCTCCTCCTTGCTGTAGCTGAATTCATGATCCTCGTTGTAGCGCACCAGTTCTTCGATGGCTTTACGAATCGTGATCTCGGCCTGGAACTGTTCAGGTACAACCATGTAGTGCTCTTTAGGATCGTCGTCGAAGAGCGC
>Ga0316201_10003953_pt1 | contig 11076 bp, 11 predicted proteins | sample CS6wburrow_MG_FD_204516 | JGI IMG/M metagenome (GOLD analysis project Ga0316201, IMG submission 204516) | Coastal sediment microbial communities from Delaware Bay, Delaware, United States - CS-6 worm burrow | ecosystem: Environmental > Aquatic > Marine > Coastal > Sediment | place: USA... | reverse complement strand
GAAATCAGACGCCTGGACCTGGTGCTGGGCAAGGCATTCGAACCCGTGATGCGCCAGCCGATGCCGCAAGGTCTCGTTGCCCTGCTGAAGCGCAGGCGGCGCAACCCGTTCAACCAGCTGACCGTGCCGCTGGCCCTCGCGGCCAGCCTGGTTCTCGCCGGGGTCCTGCTGGTAAGGCAGGATGCATTGCAGCAACAGCTGAAAATGCAGCAGAGTTTGTTGCAGATGACCCAGGAGATCTCAGCGCTAAGACATCAGGCGCTGGAGAACATCGCCAGCGGAGAGATCGCATCCTGGGTGGCGCCCGTCGGTCAGACGCGGGCCGAGGTAAGACCTTTGAGAACCTATCGCACGGCGGACAAAGGGTTTTGCCGTGAATACGAAGAGCGGGTAGAGGACTCACGCGGAGTCGAGATACGACGCGGAATTGCCTGTCGTGCAGGCAAAGGGGTCTGGTCTGATCTTGCGGGTACGTTGCCGGGAGAAGCGGGACCGGCCGTGGACGTACCCGACAAAGGCGTCAAATTGTAGCGCACCGTCGGATTGCGGTTTATTTCCTGTCCGTGGAACCACACACCAGTTTGGGGGGCATCAGCCATTTCAGCTGACCCCGGCCATAGTCGATACTGCGCCAGTTCTGGAGCTCGAAATCGATGCGCAGCATGGCGGCAGTGGGGATCCTGAGGTTTGCGTCGCCGACCAGGGCTCCTGCGAGTTCCGACCAGGTCGGTTCATGCCCGGTTAGCAGCAGGCGTGCAGGATTTTCGTCCAGCGCGCGGAGCCAATTCAGGATGCTGTTGGATGAACACCCATATAGCGCATTTTCGATGCGTATCGGGCAGTGCCAGCGCCCGGCGCGCACGGCCAGTTGCAGTGTGGCGCGCGCACGCAGCGCGGAAGAACTCACCGCCAGGTCTGGCGCCTGTCCTGCCTGGCTGAGCATCCGGCCCATGCAGATAGCCGCCTCCTTGCCGCGATGGGCCAGTGGGCGCTCGTGATCTGCGCCATAGGGGGCGTCCCAATCGGATTTTCCGTGCCGGAACAGGATCAGGCTGCGCATAATCGTCGTGTCTGATGTTTTATCGGTCGCGCCAAATTCGCGACTCGGGACACTAGCATGCCGTCATGCAGCCCGACAGCGTAAAAGGCTGCGTTTTTCAAGGGGTCATCATGCCGGCTTGCGCAGCAGGTCGACCCGTAGAGGGCTGAGAAACTCGGCGACGCCGTCATCGCCGACGAAAGCCATGAAGCGTTGCCTGATCTGCGTATACAGCTCATCGTCGATCCGGAACTCGGAATGGGTTGCGCCCAGGATGCGGTGCTCGAATTCCTCGAAGCCCTCGAACCGCGTGGCACTGACAAAGTGGAGCTCTTCCTGCAGCAGGAATTGGCCGCGCCCGACGGCGTGCCGAACTGCATCGAAAGCGGCTTCGCGGACTGCTTTTTCATCGTGGAACAGCCGCATTATTTCATTGAAATCACCCGCATACACCGGCTCCGATATGTAGGCCAGGCCTTCTGGCCGGAGGACACGGTGGATCTCGCAAAGCGCCTGTTCCATGTCCTGTACCGGCACGTGATGCAGCGATTTCAACATGATCACGGCGTCCACCGAATCGTCGGGAAGTTCGATGTCCTGAGCGCCGCCATAGCGGAAGTCGACACTCGGCAGGTCGGGAATCAGGAGGTTTTTTTCATGCTGAATGCGATCGACCTCCATCGCGACGATCTCGCGTAAGGCAAAGGACTCCGCCAGACGCCGCGTCGTGTAGGCGGCGCCACAGCCGAGTTCCAACAGACGCGCACCCTCCAGGGGAAGCGTCCTCTTGATCTGTTCGAAATCAGAAGACAGGGGTAGTTCGCCATCGCGGGCTATCTGCATGCTGAGCGGCTCCGTGGTTCAGATCGCGCCAGTTTAGTGAGTGATAGGTCAGCGTGGCAATGTGGAGCCGGCGCTGAAATCAACCACGGCAGTCGCGTACACTTGGGTCCTGCCGAACCCGGAACTGTCCGCGCAGACTCATGCCGGGCCAGATCTGCAATCCTTGAGGAGAATGGATGTGAGCGTCGAGACGACGGCACAACACGAGGCATTGATTCAAGCCCTGATGGATGACACAAGTTGGCCGGACGGCGGCACAGACCGGCAGCGCATTGATACCCATATCTCCACTGTCCTGCTTGCGGGTGAGGTCGCCTACAAGCTCAAGAAACCCCTCGATCTGGGATTTCTGGACTTTTCCACGCTCGAGTCACGCCGCCGTGCCTGTAATGAAGAACTGCGCCTGAACCGCCGTCTGGCCCCGCACATCTATCAGGCTGTATGTGCCGTAACCGGGAGCATCGACAGGCCGCGGATCGACGGTCCAGGTCCGGTGATCGACTGGGCCGTACGCATGCGGCGTTTCGACCCGGAGGCAATTCTATCCGCGATGATGGCGCGGCTGAATTCCGCGCTGATCGACTCGCTGGCGACCCAGGTCGCCCGATTTCACGCCGCGGCCGACGTCTGCGATCCGCATCAGCCATTTGGCCGGCCCGACACCGTGTATGAACCCATGCGGCAGAATCTCGCGCAGATCAAATCATGTGCGCCGGATTTCGGGTCCGATGTGGATCGCCTGGGCGTGTGGACAGCGGGCCAGTTAGATCAGCTCACCGGCCTGCTTGGGGATCGGCGCGCCTTGGGTCACATACGCGAATGCCATGGTGATCTGCATCTGGGTAACGTGGCCTTGATTGATGAAACCCCGGTGATCTTCGATGCCATCGAATTCAATCCGGGACTGCGTTGGATCGACACAGTGAACGACATCGCGTTCATGAGTATGGACCTGCAGGAGCGCGGGCGTTCTGATCTGGCCTATCGGTTTCTGGACCGCTACCTGCAGGAGGCTGGTGATTACGAAGGCCTTCCCTTGTTGCGTTTCTATGAAGTCTACCGGGCGTTGGTGCGCGCAAAGATTGCTGCAATCAGAACCACGCAAGCTGATCTCTCCGGTCCTGAAATCCAAAAGGTTTTGGTCGAGCTGAGGGGATACATATCGTTCGCCAAGACACTCTGCGCACCCAGGGGTGGCGCAGTAGTGATCACCCACGGGGTATCCGGGAGCGGCAAGAGTCACATCGCCGGGAACCTGACTGATTTTCTGCCGGCCGTGAGGCTGCGTTCCGATGTGGAGCGCAAAAGGATGTTCGGTATCGATCCGGCATCGGATGCGACCGGGAGGGATGCGTACGCCCCCGATGTCACCGCCAAGACCTATGCGCGATTGGAAGCACTGGCGCGCCTGGTCGCCTCGGCAGGGTATGTCGCGGTGGTCGATGCGACCTTTCTGCACTTTACACAGCGCGAGGCCTTCAGGCAGATGGCCGGTTCTATCGGCGTGGCGTTTGCCATCATTGATTGTGATGCGCCATTGGAAATGCTGCGTGAGCGGATCGTGTCCAGAAGCGGGAGGGCGGACAACGTCTCCGACGCCGACCTTGCCGTATTGGAATCGCAAATGGGTTCGAGGGAGCCTCTTTCAGATGATGAGCGCTGCCTGAGCGTGAGCGTCGGTCCGGGTCTTCCGCTGGACAGGCAGGCGCTGGGCGCCATTTTGGAGGCCAAACGCCTTTGAGCGCATCCATCTGTCGCCAGCCCGCTGTCGAGTACCAGTCAATCGAGTTTCTGACGCAGAGGACAATATCACGCCGGACCACGAGTTGGACGAGCTTGCCACTATACGCAAGTGGGCACGCAAGAAGCCGCTCGACGAGGGCTCGGGCGTCTATCAGGCCTTCTTCCGGATGGAGGGAGCAGCCACTTACAGATGTCCGCGCTTTTTCAGGATGGCGGAAATTCGCCTGGACAGGATCATCTCCATCGCGTAGGTCATCTTGGTGCCGGGAATTACCAGGGTATTGAAGCCCGTGATGACCGTACCTTCGATCAGCCCCTTGAGCTCCAGTTTTTGCGTGTTGGATATCCCGGGTTTGAGAAAGTGGATGATCACCAGGCTCTGCTCGGCTGTGGGTATCTCGCGCTGAATGAATGGATTGGAGGTATCGACCAGGGGGGTGCGTTGAAAATTGATATTCGTGGCCGAGAACTGAGGGACGATATAGTGCATGTAGTCGTAGATACGCCGGTATATCGTATCCATGACGTCTTCCTGCTCGTGGCCTCTTTCCTCGGTGTCCCGCTTGATCTTCTGAATCCATTCGAGATTGATCGTCGGAGCGACGCCGATCAACAGGTCGACCTGTTCGCGGATGTTGTACTCATCGGTCACCACACCGCCATGTAGTCCCTCGTAAAACAGAAGGTCGGTGTCCGGCGGCAACGGCTCCCATTCCGTGAAGGTGCCCGGCTTGCCGCCATGCAACTCGGCTTCTTCCTCGTTATGGATGTAATAGCGGCGCATGCCGGTGCCGCTTTCGCCATAGCTCTGGAACAGCTCATACTGTTTATCGAACAGATTTCCTTCCGGACCGAAGTGGGTGAGATTGCGATTCTCTTTCTTCGCCAGTTTCAGTTGTTTGCGCATCTCCTTGCGGTCATAGCGATGGAAGCTGTCGCCCTCGACCACTGCGGCATTGACGTTAAGACGCATGAAAACATGCTCAAGGGCAGTTTTGACCGTTGAGGTGCCGGCCCCGGATGAACCCGTAATTGCAATGATCGGGTGACGTTGGGACATCTGCCTTTCTCCTTTTGTGCACGTTCTTGTGCGCCTTGGTAATGATTCGATGCCACCGGGCCGGTGTACTTCCCGGCCCCGTGGCATCGTGGGGACCGGCCCGGCCAACGGCTGTCGCTGGCTTGGATTCTCGGACGAATAACCCGCCTCCGCCAGTCTTGTTAAAGACAGTCATCTTCAGTACGGTGGGGGATTACCTACGCGCCATCTTGATTGACGGCATGTGCAGCTCGCCAGCTGCCCGTTTGTTACCAGGTCTTTCCAAGACCGCGAAGCGGCCCACTAGGTTAATCCTTTCGGCCTATGTCGTGTCCGGGTTTGTCAGGGCCTGTGTCAGGTTCGCTCAATTTCGATCTGCTCTGCTGGGTGGAGAAACCAGAGCTTTGCGGTCGAGTGCTGGACGCCCTGAACACAGCCGCGTACAAGCGATTCCAGGAACAAGGCATCGAGATTCCGGACGCCAAACAGGAGCTGTACATCAAGGAGGTGCCATCGCCGCCCGCGGAGGTCGGCAGATCAGCGCTCTTTGCTGCGCCGGATAGTGTCGACGACCTCGACTGCGTTCTCCAGCTGGCGGACGCGTTTCCACAGCCGCTTCGGCTCGTGACGATACAGTTGGAGCAGCTCGTCTCCGCTGACCCAGAGCAGACGGCGGCGCTTTTTGAAGCGCCCGACCACGTCGGCCTCCCATTCCCGGTTCAGGATCTCCACATCGCGATAGGGAAACTCGATGAAAAAGGTCTTCCAGCGTTTCGGCCGCTGCGGGTCTGTGTTCAGGCGGCTGCACCACCAGTCCGGCTGGGCTGAGAGAGACTTTGCGAACAGCTCCGCCACCAGAGGCAACTGGTTCTCGATCCGTTCGCGGCTGCGCCATGCACGCGAAACATCGTCGGCAAAATACATGGTCTCGGTTTCTTCGACAAATTCGCGTATCGCAGCCGTGCGATAATCCTCCCCCTTGCCCAGGCCACCGCCAAAATCGTTCAGATAACCGGTTTTTCGTCCACTGAACACGGTCTGGAACAGGAACTGGACTTTGCCGTGGGCAGTGCTGAACGGGATGACGCCGGCGCCGACTTTGGTGTGGGGTTGCGCGGTTTCGGGTTCCGACATGGTCCGGGCGTGATTCTTTCAGATAGGAATCCGCAGTATAGATCAACTGCCTCTGGGTCATCGCAGAGCGCTGTTGACGATGGCCGCCGGCATTGGCAAGTTGCGGCTTTGACCGCATGGATCCGTCTTGAACCAAGTCAGTACCTATCTGTACCTTGCCATGGCAGCCGTATTTTGGGGCGGAACCTTCGTTGCCGGACGTCAGCTGGCGCCGCTGCTGGACCCCCACGCATCGGCGTTTTTGCGCTTTGTGCTGGCATCTGTCCTGCTGTTGGGCTGGCTGTATTGGCGGTTGCGGCGATTCCCGCGGGTCAGTCTGCGCCAGTTGCTGGCACTCGCGATACTCGGGGCGAGCGGAGTCGTGGCGTACAATCTCATGTTCTTCGCCGGTCTGCAGTCGGTCGAGGCCGGCCGCGCCTCTCTGATCATCGCAGCCAACCCGGTGTTGATCGCAGTGGCTTCGCACTGGCTGTTCGGCGAACGCCTGGGCACGGTGAGAATGGTCGGCGTCGCCTTGTGCGTTGGCGGGGCGATGCTGGTCATCGGTCGCGGTGATCTTTCGGCCCTGTTTCATCGCGGAATCGGGGCCGGCGAATGGTATTTGCTTGGCTGCGTAATCAGCTGGGTGGTCTATACCCTGATCGGTAAGCGGGTGTTGCACGGCATGTCGCCGCTGCTGGCGGTGTCTTATTCGAGTGTGCTGGGTACCCTGATGCTCAGCGTGATCTTGCTGGGGCGGGGTGGGGTCCAGGTGGCCGCGCTGGACGATCCCCGGGTATGGGCTTACATCGGCTACCTCGCTGTGTTCGGCACCGTGCTGGCGTTTGTCTGGTTTTACAAAGGGGTGCACGCTATCGGTGCGGCGCGAGCGAGCCAGTTCATCAACCTGGTGCCGGTAAGCGGGGTGTTTCTCGGCGCCTGGCTGCTGGATGAGCCGCTGACCTGGTCGTTGCTGTTCGGTGGCGGGATGGTGCTGTTCGGCCTGTGGCTGACCAATCGCCGTTAGGCGGTGGATCATATTCCCGTTACGTAGGGAAGCTAGATTCGTATAGTGGAGAAATGATGGAAAGATTCAGTGCCTCGGTCAGTCCCGAGGGCAGCCTCGAAGTTTTGTCTCAGCGTGAGGTCAATGAGCTGCTGGATACCAGTGCGCGTGGTCTGTACCGGCTGTTTCGAAGCTGTGCCCTAGCAGTGCTCAACAGTGGCAGCCACACGGACGATGCGCGTGAGATCTTCAACAACTATCGGGATTTCGGCATCAATCTGATGCAGCGCAACCAGGGCATCAAGCTGCGCCTGGAAAATGCGCCTGCTTCCGCGTTTGTCGACGGCAGGATGATCCAGGGTATCCGTGAGCACCTGTTTGCGGTGCTGCGTGACATCATCTATACGCACAACGAGATTCTGGGTGATCCAGAGATCGACCTGGAGCAGAGCGAGCACATCACTTCGGCGGTATTCCATATCCTGCGCAATGCCCGAATACTCAGGCCCAGCGTGGATCCCAATATCGTGGTCTGCTGGGGCGGTCATTCGATCGGGCGCGGCGAATACGACTATAGTAAGGAAGTCGGCTACGAATTCGGTCTGCGCGGTCTCGATGTGTGCACGGGTTGCGGACCCGGCGCGATGAAGGGGCCAATGAAGGGTGCGAACATCGGACATGCCAAGCAGCGTATCTCGCAAGGCCGCTATATCGGCATTACTGAACCCGGGATTGTTGCCTCGGAGCCACCGAACCCGATCGTCAACGAACTGGTGATCCTGCCGGATATCGAGAAACGTCTCGAGGCCTTCGTCCGCGTGGGGCACGGGGTCGTCATCTTCCCGGGCGGGGCCGGGACGATCGAGGAACTGTTGTACCTACTCGGTATCCTGATGCATCCGAGAAATGCCGATCACCCGTTTCCGGTGATCCTCACAGGGCCCGCCGCGAGTGTCGAATATTTCGACGTGGTGGATCGTTACATCGGCGCCACCCTGGGCGCCGAGGCGCAAGCGCGTTACCGCATCCTCATCGATGATCCGGCCGAGGTGGCACGCACCATGCGCAAGGCGATGGGAGAGGTGAAGCGTTTTCGGCAAGAGGGCAGGGATGCCTATTATTTCAACTGGCAACTGCATATCGAGAAAGACTTCCAGGAGCCCTTCATGCCGTCGCATGCCGCGATGGCGGGCCTGTCGCTGCACCGCGAGCAGCCGGTGCACAAACTCGCTGCAAACCTGCGGCGGACCTTCTCCGGCATTGTTGCGGGTAACGTCAAAGAAGACGGTATTCAGGCGGTAGAAAGACATGGACCTTTCGAGATACACGCCGAACCGCAGATGGCCTCTGCCATGGACGATCTGTTGCAGTGCTTCGTGCAACAGCGGCGTATGAAGCTGCAAGGCGAGTACACACCCTCCTACACCCTGGTCGGATAGCGCCCCTTGCCCGATACCGGTTTCCGCGGTCGCTGCGGTCGCCTTGACCGGCCGGCTCGGCCGCGACGGAAGCGCGCCTCGGCGGGCGGAAAAGGAATTCCGGTCGTCTTGTAAAAGTCGTCCGTGAGGGTTTGACCCAGAGCAAATTGCAAAGCTTGAAAAGGCTTCCTTCTGGACCTATGTAGACATTAGGAGGGGGCGTAGCGCCCCCATGTCGCGTTGCACAACGCTTTTGTTGAAGGAGGTGAGAGCCATGACACTGACGAGATATGAGCCTTGGAGCCTGCTTGATCAAATGCGCCGAGAAATGGATCGTGCGCTGGGGGACACTCGCACTGCCGAGGGCAGCAGCGTGGCAACCAGTGACTGGGTGCCTGCCGTCGATATCAAGGAAGAGAAAGACAGCTTTGTGATCATCGCGGATATCCCCGGGGTCGATCCCAAGGATATCGAGGTCCACATGGAAAACGGTATGCTGACGATCAAGGGCGAAAAGGAGTCGGAGAAAAAAGAGGAGCGCGAAGGCTACAAGCGCGTGGAACGCAGCTACGGTAGTTTCTACCGGCGTTTCAGCCTGCCCGATACCGCCGACGCCGAGAAGATCTCGGCCAAGAGCAACAACGGTGTGCTTGAGGTGACCATCGGCAAGCAAGAGCAGGTGCAGCCTCGCAAGATTTCGGTCGACAGTTGAAGACCTATTTGCCCGGCGCCGCGTGCACGCGGTGCCGGGCCTTGCAAAAATCGGCAATGGCCGGATGAAGCTGCCGTCGCAGGCGAACTTTTATGGACTATAAAGATTATTACGCTGTCATGGGTGTGGCGCGGGATGCCACACAGGACGAGATAAAGCGGGCCTATCGCAAGCTGGCCCGCAAGTTTCATCCGGACGTCAGCAAGGCCGCCAATGCCGAGGAACGCTTCAAGGAACTCGGCGAGGCCTACGAGGTGCTCAAGGACCCGGAGAAACGGGCGGCCTATGACCAGTTGGGCAAGAACTGGCAGGCCGGGCAAGACTTCAGACCACCCCCTGACTGGGACGCCGGGTTCGAGTTTAAGGGAGGCTGGAGCAGTGATGACGGCAAGGCCGAGTTCTCCGACTTTTTCGAATCGCTGTTCGGGCACGGCAAGGGATTCCAGTCCGGCGCTTTTTCACATGCTTCCCGGGCACGTGGTCGCGGCGAGGACCATCACTCGCGGATCGACATCAGCCTCGAGGATGCGTTCAAGGGTGCGACGATCAGCCTGCAATTGCGGATCCCCGAATACGACGCCCAGGGGCATCTCAGCGAACATCTGCGCAATCTCCAGGTGAAGATCCCGCGTGGGGTCACATCGGGCAGGCGTATCCGCCTAGCCGGCCAGGGTGGCAAGGGCTACAACGGCGGACCGCCAGGCGACCTGTATCTCGAGGTATGGCTGAGACCGCACCCGCTCTACCAGGTCGAGGGCAAGGATGTCTTCGTCAACCTGCCGATCACGCCCTGGGAGGCCGCATTAGGCGGCAAGGTGCAGGTGCCCACACTCGGGGGCAAGGTGGATCTAAACATCACTGCCGGTGCACGCAGTGGCCAGAAGCTGCGGCTGAAAGGACGCGGCCTCCCGGTAGCAGGCGAGGCGCCTGGTGACCAGTATGCCGTACTGCAGATCATGGCCCCGCCGGCGCATACAGATGAACGCAAGGCGTTGTACGAAAAAATGGCGCGCGATATGCCTTTCAACCCACGCGCACACCTCGGAGGCTGAGATGGTCGGAACCGGACAATCCAAGCAACCCGATATCGAATACAGCCTGTCCTTGGTGGAGATCTCTCGCTGCTGCGGAGTCGAGACCGAAGCGATTCTGGTGCTGACCGAGGAGGGAGTTCTGAGTCCGCGGGGCACGGCCCCTGCTGAATGGCGGTTTGGCAGCGCCGATCTGGGTCGGGCATTGAGTGCGCTGCGACTGGAACGGGACCTCGGGATCAACCCGGCCGGTGCCGCGCTGGCCGTCGATTTGCTGGATGAAATGCAGCAACTGCGCGAGCGTGTGCGGTTGCTGGAGGCATTGGTATTCGAACGCCAGCCAGGCGTGAGGGGGGAACAATGAGCACATTGGATCAATTTCGCCATAGCCTCGGGAGAACATGGGAGAACATTGCCGAGGGCTGGCAGAAACTTCGTGAGAGGGCCGAGCATGCGATGACGCGCTATCGTCCGCTCAGTGGGCGGCGCGATCTGGAGACCTGGGAGGATCGGATCGTACGACAATCCGCCGACTGGGGATTGGTTGCCGCAGAGGTGCGCGAGGACGAAGATCTGGTCACTGTCAGGCTGGAAGTGCCGGGCATGGAAAAAGAGGGTTTCGATGTCGATGTGATCGACGGTTACCTTGTCGTGCGCGGCGAGAAGCGCGTGGCGAGCGATCGGCATGAAGGTCGCTTTCATGTCATGGAGTGTGCATACGGGAGCTTCGAGCGCGCGGTACCCCTGCCGGCAGAGGTCGACAGCGACAAGGCCGAGGCCCATTACCGGCGCGGCGTCCTGACCGTTTCGCTACCCAAGCATCAACGTGTGACCCGGCGACGTATCCCTATCAGTCGCGGCTGAACAGTCTGGATATTCGCTGATGGCTGACCGTATAGGGGTTCGCCTACTCGATCGCGCGGCGAATGGCTGAAGCCACCCGCTGTCGCAGACGCTCATAGTGGCTGCCTTTCCAGTAAACCCGGTCGCAGCCTGTGCAGCGCCAGAATTCGTCGAAGCTGGCGATGGTCTCCGCTTCCAGGCGCTGTTCCACTTCCTGTTTCGCGACCGCCTCGATCTGGTGGTTGCATTCGACACAACGCGAGAACGGGTGACATGAGCGGGCGAGGTC
>Ga0316201_10003952_pt1 | contig 11076 bp, 8 predicted proteins | sample CS6wburrow_MG_FD_204516 | JGI IMG/M metagenome (GOLD analysis project Ga0316201, IMG submission 204516) | Coastal sediment microbial communities from Delaware Bay, Delaware, United States - CS-6 worm burrow | ecosystem: Environmental > Aquatic > Marine > Coastal > Sediment | place: USA: Delaware... | reverse complement strand
GAGGAAACGAACAGGTTACCCTGCGTGTCCCAGTCCATGCCGAGACCCCGGGGCAGCCCAAGAAACGTGAAATCGCCCAGCGGTGTGCCGTCCCGTTCAAACCGTTTCACCCGCTGGGTGCCGCTGGCCTGGACCACGTAGAGCCGGCCGTCGGGCCCGATCTTCATGCGGGTGGGGCCGCCCAGCCCGGATGCAAAGGTGTCGGTGAATCGGCCGGTGTTGGCGTTGTAGCGGTCGATTCGGCCGCTGTTGAAATTGGAGACCAGCACCGAGTTGGAGTCTTCCAGGAACACGATGTCGTGCGGCCAGTTCAGGTTTTCGGTGATGAAGACTTCCGGATTTTCCCCGTTCTGGTCGAATTTCAGGATTTGCCAGGGAGGCTGGCTGAAATTGCCGGCGTCGCTGACGTAGATATCGTAGTCCTGGGCGGTTGATTTAGGGGACCATAGCAGGGCCAACAGTAAGAGCAGCAATAAGGCGGTCAGCAGGGGTTTCGTGGTTTTCATCTCGCACCTCCATGAGCGTTTCCGCTGCCAGCAGTTCGGGAGGTTATCGGAATATTTTTCCAGATTTTTACGAATCGCCCACCGAGAGGGCAGTGTCTTATTTTACCATTTTCGACCCTGACAATGGCTGACGCAGAGCACTCATATCAGAACGCAGAGGTTTTCAACCGAAACCGGCCCGATACCGGCGCACCTGGCTTCAGCGAGAACTGGTCGAGCTCCAATGATCCACTGATGCCGAATGCCTTGGTTTTCGCATCTTCGGCCCCCGGTTCGCCCTGGCTGAGGACCGCCCACACCGTGAAGTGGTCAACAGCCAACTCATTCTTCCCGTCCATCACCTGGTAAGGATCCATGATCAGGTTCAGCCTCCACGGTGGATGGCCGGAATCCGAGTCAGCGATGAGCTCGATCATCGGATAGCCCTTGCGGATGAAATCCGGATCACCGGGCGTTACGCGCACGCCGTAGCGGGTGAATGGCTTATGCACAGTGCCGTCTATCGAAAACTCGACATTTGCCGTTCCCGTGCCGAGCAGGCTGGCCGGCACGTTCGCAAACAGGCTCAGTGGGTCGCCGGGCACCTGGTCAACGGGTTGTACTTCGGGTGTCTGGAATATCGAGCTGAAAGTACCGCTCACTTCCAGCACGGCGCCCGGCCCTGCAACCGTGTGGTTTTCAGATTTTGGCCAATCCACGGGAGGCAGATCAAGCTCGGCCTGTACTTCAGCCCTCCGGCTTTCGATGTACGCCCTGATCGAAGCACTGCCTTTATCCACCGCTGCGCTTGACACCGTTCGGTAGGGTTGTGTCAGTGCCAGTCCCTGGTTAAGTTCGGCCAGCATTTTTTCCTCGTTCCAGACGTCATTCAAAAGGCGTTGCATTTCTTTGCGGTAACGGCTGCGAATTTCGGGTAATTCCCACAGGCGCTGACACAGAATCCCACGAGCCTTGAACGACTTGGGAAGACCTGCGGGCAGAAACGGGCCGGGATCCCAAAACGCGGAATCAGGCCCCCAGGGAATGAAGTAGAGCAGGTCAGATTTGGGTTCACGATAGATGTAAAAATTATTGCGGTTGCTGGCGTAGCCGTCCCAGTGGCCGATCAGCACTTCGCTGGCCCAAAGCGTGATAAAGGCGTCGAGATCAATCAGTTTTTCGAATGCTTTTACTGTAATTGCATCCGGGCTCTGCAACAGATCGTACAGCACCTGAAGTCTCTCGCTGTCATCGTCTTTACCCCACTTGTGCACGATGCGGTTGTAATCGCTTTCGGTGAAGTCGCCGGCATAACCCTCCCACAGGTCGCCCTTGGACTTCTGGAACAGGCGCTTCATCATGGCCTTATCGACCGATTCGACGTGGCTATAGATGCCCAGATCTTCGCCGTTCACGATGATCCGGGCGAAGTTGCTGCGCGGTGATTTGGCGCCCGCTTCGTTCATGAACTTGTAGACCATGAAGGTTTGCGCCCGGGTGGCATCCTGGTTGTTGTTGTTGAAGGTCAGCGTATCCAGGCCGCTGTAAGTCTGATCATCGACATAACGGTCGAGTTTGATTTTAAGGGATGGCCGGGTCGAAATGGCCGACCCGAAAAATCCTTTTTTGCGGATGCCGACGGATTGAATGGCATAACCGTCAATAACGATGTTCGCAGGATAATAATCGTAAGGCCTTTCGACCACCTGGGAAAAATCTTCTCCCGTGATGCGGTGGCTGATGCGCAGGGCACGCCAGTCCTCCGGGGCCATCTTAACCTCCACCTGGATCAGCCGGTCGGAGGCAAAAAGCGCATCCGAGGCATGTGCGCGCGGAACATCGGTTGTTGCGGCGTGGATTTGAAAAGAAAAAAGCACGGTAATAAACGCCATCAGTTTTCTTGTCATGACCGGATCCTGTTCTTGTCTGAGCGGGAAATCATACACGATAGCGGCTCGCTGACACGGCTGACGTCAATCATGGCGGTTTTTCCCGCCGGTGCTAATCTTTGAAGATAAGGAGTCCAGCTTCTCTGCTCCCGGCTGCGTTGAACCGCAATGGGACGTAAGCCAGGTTTATCTGCGCGGCGAAAGGGTGACCTGGAGCTTCCATGAGTGGCACGCCAAGCGAGCCAGCGAAGGGGTCGAGCCCGGCACGCATAAACCCACCTGGAGGGACCTGGGTGGTTGCGCGAGTGAGCCGCCGCCACCACCGCCACCACCGCCACCACCGCCGGGCGAAGCCGAACCGATGCAGATATTCGGCGTCTGGCATGCCGGCAACCACTACGTGGATTGGGCGCTGCCGCGTGAAACCGGGCCCGGCGAGGAATTTGACGTGGCCAACCGCTGGATCATCGACCGGGGTGACGGCATTCCGATTATGTACTGACCGTGCCGCCCAACGGGGCGGGCATCAGTACGGGTATGCTCGGCTACATGTTCTGGGCGGCCGAGATTCCTTCGGCACGCAAAAACTACAGGGGTACGGTGCCTCCGAATACTTGTGAGGACGGAATGGGGACGGCCATGGACCAGTTCGAAGTCGTCTTTCCCATGGCGGCGCTGCGCCAATACTGATAGCCCAAAGAAAAACGGGACCGAAGTCCCGCGCAATGAATGAGCGAGCATCGCTCGCCCCCCTTTATCTGACCGGGGTAAATCGCCGGAAATGTTAGCTTTTTCTGGCGGTGGAGACCCGTTCGGTCTTTGTTGTGGTTTTACCCCACGTATGTAGGGCGAAAATAAGGCAACAAGCTCACCCTGTGAATCGGGAGAACTCCTAGATCGATAAAAACTTTTCTAGGGGATTCCCCTATAAAGAAAAATAAATGTTAAAAAACATGAGGATAGAAAATTCAGTTTTCCAATGCGACCAGGCGTGAGCGAATGGCCAGCCGCACCAGTCCGGGCACGTCGTATACGTCCAGGCGCTCCATCAGGTTGGCCCGGTGGGCTTCCACGGTCTTCACGCTGATGCCGAACAGTTCCGCGATTTCCCGGGTGGAGCGGCCTTCGGCAATCAGTTGCAAGATCTCTTTTTGCCGCGGCGTCAGCACCGCGAGTTCCGCTTCGCTTCCGAGACGCTCTTCCAGCGCCTGCTCCCGTTTTTCGCCGAGGCGCAGAAGCTCGTCAGCCCTCCGTTTCAGGGTGGCCTGGCGAGCGAGATGGATCGCCAGGATTAGCAGAAGGAAGACGGCTGCCAGCAGTAGCCGAAACCACGTGGTCATCCAGAAAGGCGGCACGATTTCCAGCAGCAAAGGTTTGGATTCTCCCCAGATGCCGTAGGCGTCGCGGCCGCGTGCCTGGAATTCATATTGGCCCGGCGCCAGACCGGAGAAGATCAGCTGACGTTGCGACCCGACCGTCGTCCACGGATCCTCGGGATCAAGCCGAAAGGCGTATTCATTCAGCGATTCGGCGAAATCCAGTATGGTCAATTCAATGGAGAGCACGCCGCCAAACGGGAGCCGGATAAGGCCGCCCGGGGCGTCCAGGCGTTTCGAGGCGCCGTGCGCCGCTGCCCGCTCTATGGCGGTCACACGGACAGCCGGCGGCTTTCTCGCAGCCAGCAAAGTCCCCTTGGGTACAGCCAGCAATCCGCCCGTCGAGCCGAAATAGATAAATCGCTCATCGGACGCGGAAGCGCCGGCATTAAAATGACTCACCGGCAATCCGGAGGCCGAGATGTAATTCACGATGTTGCCGGTTGCCGGGTTCAGGCGCGTCAGACCGTACCGGCTGCTTAACCACAGCGATTCATCGAGGTCCTCCTCGATCGCCATGATGGCGTTATTCAACAGACCGTTATCGGTGTTCCAGGTTTTAAACCCGGTAACATTGCCGTCTGCGTCCTGCTGAACCCGGTTGAGCCCGCCATCTGTACCTACCCAAATTCGGCCGCGGCGGTCTCGGAAAAGTACGGTCACGTGGCGGTTGCTTAAGCCGGTCCCGTCGGATTCCTGGCCGGAAAATCGTTCGCAGGCCATGCGGTCGGTGAGGCAGCGGTTCAATCCGCTCGAACGAGTGCCCACCCATATGGAGCCGTCTTCACCCTTCAGCAACGCAGTGACAAAATTCTCGCTGATCGAATCCGTCCTTGCCGGGTCGTGCCGGAAACCCCGGAACAGTTGGTTGCCGGTATCGAAAAAATAAAGGCCGCTGCCTTCCATTCCGGCCCACAGGCCCGAGATTCCCGAGGTCAGCAGGGCGGTGACACCGCCTTTTCCGATACCTCCGGGGTTGGCGGGGTCATATGCGTACAGGGCGGCTTGCGTGCCGTCCCCGGTGAACTCGTACAGCCCGTGCGTGGTGCCCGCATATAGCCGGCCGTCGATTGGCCCAACCAAGCTCAATACGCTGGCCTCGCGCATCTGGTGACGTCTCAATGGTTTGGTCAGGACCTGGCGCTTGGAACGGTCGATTTGCTGCGGACCACCGCCATAATTTCCGATCCACAGTTGCCCGTCCTCGCGGTTCACCAGGACCGAGGAAATCACGTTGTTCGTCAGTCCCTGGGTGTCGTTGGTGGAAAACAGCTGAAAACCACTCGGTTGTAACGGCGTGCGATAGACGCCGCGGCCCCAGGTGCCGATGAAAGCCTGATCGTGGCCGATGGCCAGGCCGATCAGCGCCTGCTCAGAATCCATTCTGGATTCATTCCATTCACCGGTATCCGGGTCAAGTACGATCAGGCCGCGGGCCATGGTCGTTAGCCATAGCGTGCCATCGGCAACCGTGTTCAGCGCAGTGATCACCGGCGGAAAACCGCCGGGATTGCCAAGGTCGATGACTTGCGCCCGTCCGGTTTCAACGTCCAGCCGAACAAGACCGTCCCGCGTACCGGCCCACAACTGCCCTTTTTTGTCCTCATGAATGGCCAGCACATGATTCCTGTTGGCCGGCCCGCCAGTGAGGCTGGCAAGGTCAAAGCGCGTGAAATCCTGGTTCTGTGGGTTCCAGCGATGAATACCATCCGTCGTGCTGATCCAGAGAGCACCGGAGGCACCGTAATGCAGGGCGGAGACCTCATTACCGGAAAGTGATCCCGGCGACCCGGGTTCGTGCACGAAATGCCTGAACTGGCCGGATTCACGGTCCAACCTGCTGAGGCCTCGTTCGGTGCCGACCCAGAGAAAACCGGCGGGACCCTCGACAATCGCATTAATGCTGTTGTTGATGAGTGATGCCGGGTCATCCGGGTCATGGGCGAAATTCTGGAATCTGCCGCTGGCAGGATCGAACCGATCCAAACCCGCCGTGTGGGTACCCGCCCAGACAGATCCGTCGGCGGATTCGTAAAGAGCGCGAACATCGATGTCGCTGATCGAATCGGGGTCACCCGGTTTTGGAAGAAAAGCCTGCGCTCTGTAGCCGTCGTAACAATAAAGGCCCTCGAGAGAGCCGAGCCACAGAAATCCCTGGCTGTCGAACATCAACGCAGGGACGGCCCGGGCTTCAAGCCCTTTCGTTGCGCCAACCGGTAAAAAGGTGCGCGCTTCCGCGGTTGTCGCTAAAAACAGTATGAAAAGAACTGCCAAAAATGTTCTGCATCGGATGATCAAAACGACCTGACCTTTTCCTCGTCATGCCAACCTAGGATTATCCTACGATTGCGGCTCAGGGTGTCAAATTCCAGGCAATAAAAAGGCGGAGGTAAGGGTGAACCTCCGCCTTAGGGGGTGATCCACAGGAAAAAGGGGGTAACCTGCGAATCATTTGCTAAGTTAGTAAATTGTTGCCAATTAGTCAACCATTTATGCAAGTTGCGTTGATGCTGATTTCAACGGCCGGAACGGATACTGTCACTCTTCGCGCGCTCCGCCCTGAACTCCGATCCAGGCTTCCACCGGGGCCAGCGCCTGGAGTCGCCGAGGTCCCTGATGATCGCGTGGAACAATTCGACATCCATGACTGCGCCGCGCAGGTCCCAGGAAGGGTCCCAGGTGTCGCAGGTCTGGTGATAACAGTTGGCGATGTATTCGGCAATCCAGGCGTCCCCGGCTTCGCGGCCGCCATCAACCAGATCAGAGCCCCCGGCGATACCCATGATCAACAGCACCGGGACGCCGCCGCGCGCCATCGAAAAGTGATCTGCGCGGAAAAACAGGCCGTTCTCGGGCAAATTTTCCGGTGTCACGACGCGGTCCTGGGCGGCAGCCGCGCGCTCGAGATCCCCTTCCAGGTCACTCTGGCCTTCACCGACCAGGATCACGTCCCTGGCCGGCCCGGCGGTCTGCATGATATCCAGCGTGAGATTGGCCACGGTTTTTTCCAGCGGATAGACCGGGTCTGCAGCATAGGCCGCGGAGCCCAGCAGGCCGCTCTCCTCGGCGGTCCACAGGGCGAAGACTACACTTCGCTCCAGGGGCTGCCCGGCTTTCAGCACGCGGGCCAGTTCCAGAATTCCGGCGGTGCCGAGCGCATCGTCGTTCGCACCCGGCCTGATCGTGCGGCCCTGGGCGTCGGGTTCGCCCTGGCCATAGGCGTCCCAATGTGCGGAGGCCATCAGGATTTCATCGGGATAGGCCGTGCCGGGGAGCACCGCCAGCACATTCCGGCTTTGAATACGTTCGACGGTAACGGCAAGGTCGGCGCTGAAGGAGGCGTTCTTCAGCTCGAAGGCCTGGAAATCCGGACTGCGCGCGAGCCTGCGCTGCTCGTCCAGATCGAGTCCGGCGCCGGCGAACAATCGTGCTGCGGCGTCTCCGTGCAGCCAACCCCGCAGTATCAGCGGAGGCGCTGACCCTTCCGGGCGCACCAGGGAGTAGTTTTCACCGGGTCCGGAAGCGGCCACGGTCCAGCCGTAACCGGCAGCCTTGTCTTCGTGAATGACCAGCGCCGCCAGTGCACCGCGGCGTTCTGCTTCCTCGAACTTGTAGGTCCAGCGGCCGTAATAGGTCATGCGACGGTTACCGAACCGCCCGGCCACGGGCTCTTCGGGTTCGGCCGCGAAATCCGGGTCATTGACCAGGAACAGGGCGACTTTGCCCTGCAGGTCGATGTCCCCAAAGTCATCCCAGTCGCGCTCTGGGGCAGTCGCGCCGAAACCGACAAACACCACCGGTGCTTTTTCGATCGAGATCCGATCCAGCGGGCGGCTGGTTTCGATGGCAATGTCCTCAGCCTGCTGTAACGCCTGGCGATCTTTTCCGATATCAAAAGCGAGGCTGGCCGGCGCCTGCACCTGGGTTTTCAGTAGCGGTACGGCTTGCGTCCAGCTGCCGTTTTTGCCACCGGGCTGCAGCCCAATCGCCTTGAACCGGTCCACCAGGTAGGTGATTGTCTTCGCCTCGCCGGGCCCGCCCGGGGCGCGGCCTTCGAATTCGTCTGACGCCAGGACTTTGACCATCTCGGACAGGTTTCCGGAGTCTATTTGTGCGGCCCGGGTGCCGGGTGCGTAAAGACCCATGCAGATTACAAGCAGAGCGCTTAGGAGGGGTGACTGGAGCGGCATGGCGGGATACCCGTGTCGTTGATTACATCCGGCCATTCTAGCAACAAGTAAAGGAGCCTCGCTTACCTGCTTTCGCCGTTCTTTACCTTGATTCCAGAAAATCGGTCATCATCCGGTTGACCTCATCGGCGTGGGTCTCCATGAACCAGTGCCCGGCCCCGGCAATACCCCGGGCGCCGCCGCCGCTGTCCGCGACGATTCGCAGCCATTTGCGTGAATGGAACATCAGCGGCTTTCTCTCGCCGAACAGGTACAGAACCGGGCATTTTGGCCGGTATCGGCCGAGCACGCTGTTGCGCTTCCACGGCAGCAGCGAACCGCGCCAGAAATAGAAATAAGGATAGTTGTATCGGGAGCGAAGGTTGGCGCGCTGCCTTGCCGGCACACCGACGACCCGGGCAACGCCCCTCGTCATCAACTTGCCGAGCGGCGGTATCAGGCCGCCCACCAGCCAGCAGGCGACCAGCGACCACTGGTATCCGATGATCATCAGAGAAGCCTTGAGTCCGATGGGCTGCAGATGGCCACCGACGTCCATGGCGGTCATCCTTTCGAACCGTTCAGGATATTTCTGCTCCAGCATGTAGCCGATGTAGGCACCCCAGTCGTGTGTTACCAGGCTGACTTTGCCTTCGGGCTGCACCCGGCGGATCGTGGCCGCCAGCCGGTCGACCAGCTCCGGAAAATCGCAGCCGCCGGACTGTTCGGACTCGGCCCCGAAGTTCGGCAGGGTCACCAGCACGCAGCGGAAAGTATCGCCAAGTGCCTCTACCTGCTTGCGCCACAGGCTGGCGTCGTCCGGCCAGCCGTGGACAAATACCAGGGTGGGGCCATCGGCTTTGCCCTCGATGATGTGCTCACAGGCAGGTGCGATTTCGGTCATCGGTGATTTTATCCGTATGTGCTCTGAAGGTAATGGACGATGTCCTGCGATTCCGGCATCCAGCGCTCCTCGCCGTCGGGCGAACGAATTTGCAACACCGGCACGGTGGGTCTGCCGCGGGCCTTCATCAATTCGTCGCGCCGGGCGCGGTCGGCGGTCACGTCACGCATTTCAACATTCAGCCCAAGGCGTTTTATGACGTCCAACACGTTCCAGCAAAAGGGACAGCTGGGCATGAAGTACAGTGCCAGTTTGTCTTCAAAAGCCGTATCGCTGGCGGCAAAATGCTGAATAAACTCGTCTGCGAAGAAATCCGCCCAGTCGGTTTCGGGCGATCGGGCCACGTGCTCGAGTTCCGCATTCATCAGGCTGTAGATCAGCTGGCTCCGGTCGAACCCCATGCCTGCCTGTTGTTTCAGCGGTTCGGCCAGGTAATCGGCATACCATATAGCCCAGTCCGGGTCATCGCGGCCGGCATTGGCGAAGCGTTCCTGGTGTGCTTTTTCCGCGTCTCTGAACAATTGGCTCAGTGTCGGCTGAAGCTGCGGGTCGGTCATGTAAATTTACCTCTGGGCCGGTGAATGAGAGACGCCATCCGGGCTTGACTGGACCTCCACCCGGGCGAGCGTTTCCGCGGTCTCAAAGTTTACCACCAGCATCGTTAACACCGGGAAATTAAGCCGGTTTGACCTCTTTGGCTCCCGGAATTCCGTTCAAACGTCAAGGCTGTCAAAAATTCGCGCTGCTTGTGCGGCCGGGCGTGCCATCAGGCTGCGCATGTAGGTCTCGAGCTTGCCTTCGAATGGCAGCAGTTCCGACTGCACACCGAGCCTCAGCACGTAAGCGGCACAAACGTCCGCCAACGTGAAATCACCACAGATATAGCCGTTATCCGGAAGCTCCCGGGCAAATACATTGATGCGTTTTCTCAACGGCGCTTCCAGCAATCCGGTCCAGACTTCGTCCATGAATCCGGATTTTGAAAGGTAGTATTGCACGACCGGCATTTCCAGAGTGCTGGTCGAAAGACTGATCGACTGCCAGAAGATATCCAGACGGGAGCGGTCGGCAGGGATCAGTCCGGCCTGCGGATGGCGTGATGCGAGTGACAGGCATATGGCCGTTGACTCCAACAAGATCTTGCCGTCCAGCTCGGCAGTAGGAATCTGCTCATAGGGATTCAGTTGTCGGTAGGGGTCCGAGGTGTGCTCGCCCAACCCGACCCTGATCTCTTCAATTTCGTAGCCCAGCTCGCGTGCCGTCCAGCGCACCTTGCCGCTGCGATCCACGTCTGCAAAGGACCATAATTTGATGCTTTTATGCATGGATTGCTCCTGATATTAATTGCCGAAAACCGTTTTGAGGAGGTCGGTTGTGCGCTTCACCGGATCGCTGCGAATGGCAGCCTCCTCTTTGGCGAGGTAATAAAAAATACCGTCGAGGCCTTTTTCGACCACGTACTCGCTCAAGTCGACATCGACATCCGGGACAAAGGGCAAGGCGTTGTAACTCTCCATGGCGTTGTCATAGGTCGTCACGGCGCCTACGTCAGCAAGGCTCTCGTTTACGACTGGGGTCATTTCCATCGCCAGCGGTTCTGACATTTTGCCTTTGAAATACTGTGTGGCCGCATCGTCCGGACCGTTGTAAATCGCCATCACATCATCCAGCGTCATTTCGTTGATGGCCTGCATGAACAGCTCTTTGGCTTTTGGTGTAGCGATTTCTGCCGCCTCGTTCAGTTCATTTTCAAGGTCGACCAGCATCGAATCCATCCCGATCTTTCCGAGCATGTCTTTAACCCGATTGAGCTCGCCGGGAAGCGGGATGTGAATCTCCGGGTCGAGATTAAAGCCGCCGGGCTGGCCCAGTTCGCCAACAACGGTCTCCGTCCCCACGCGCAGGGCTTCTTTCAACCCGCTGCCAACTTCATCACTGCTCAGGGACTGTTCCTGCTGGTCTTGCGGTTCGAACGTATCCTTGAGTTTGTCCCAGATGCCAGCCTGTAAATCGTTACTTTGGAATACGGTAACCGCCAGCAACAGACCTAAAACAAAAAATAGAGTCGTGTGCGAGTCGGCCCGGACTTTGCCTGTCTTTGACATTTCACTGCTCCTGTCATTGAGAGTGTTGAACCTAGTATAGGGTTTTGCGTGCAGGTTTAGCGATATGGTGGGAGCCTTGATGGAAACCAAATGACGATTGGCGAACCTGCAAAAAACACCTGGCAACGAAAAAAATCTTTGGAGTACT
>Ga0316201_10003951_pt1 | contig 11077 bp, 9 predicted proteins | sample CS6wburrow_MG_FD_204516 | JGI IMG/M metagenome (GOLD analysis project Ga0316201, IMG submission 204516) | Coastal sediment microbial communities from Delaware Bay, Delaware, United States - CS-6 worm burrow | ecosystem: Environmental > Aquatic > Marine > Coastal > Sediment | place: USA: Delaware... | reverse complement strand
GCAGAAACGCCACCCGCTATCGCTATTTCTTGAATTCCGGTGGTTTCAGCGGCAGTGATGAGCTTTTCAAGAAGAATCTGTGTAATGCTTTCCTGTACACTCGCGCAAATATCTTTCAGATGATCCTCAATAAATGATGGGTTTTCCTTTACCTCAGCTCTGAGAAAATATAAAATAGCGGTTTTCAGTCCGCTGAAACTAAAGTCCAGGTCTGGTATATTGGGTTTTGGAAAAGTATAAACAGGGCTCCCTTCACGTGCCAATCGATCAATAATCGGTCCTGCAGGATAATCAAGACCAAGCATTTTTCCCGTTTTGTCAAACGCTTCGCCGGCTGCATCATCAAGTGTTTTTCCAAGCCGGATCATTGACAAGTGGTCATCAATACGGACAATCTCTGTGTGTCCACCCGAAACTGTAAGACACAGGAAAGGAAATTGTGGATGAGGTTTATCAATAAAATGTGCAAGAATATGTGCTTCCATATGGTTTACCTCGATCAATGGTATTCCTAGTCCAATCGACATTCCTTTTGCAAATGAAACACCCACAAGCAAGGAACCCATCAAGCCTGGCCCTTTCGTAAATGCAATGGCAGTGAGATCTTCTGCATGAACACCTGCTTTTTGCATAGCTACATCTACAACCATAGTAATATTTTCCTGGTGCACCCTCGAGGCCAGTTCAGGCACAACACCTCCATAAGCACGGTGCATTTCCTGTGTGGCAATTTCATTGGACAGAACTTCCCCATTTTTGATAATGGAAGCAGAAGTATCATCACAAGATGATTCTATCGCCAAAATGGTAATATTTTTATTTCTCTCCTCCAAACGCCAAAACTTTCACTTTGTGCATCTATTCTTTATTTAGTGGGCTGCGGATGCAAATCTTAAAAATCAAAGATGATATAAAGAACTCAATTGGAAACCGGAAATTTGAATAATTTCATGAACAAAACAATTGAATTCCATTTAAAATATTAATATTGTGTATAAGACAAATCTGAAATCATCAATTCTATGAAAATCGTTATAAATATTCTACTGGTCCTTGCCATTATCGCCCTCGGGTATTTGTTATATGCGAATATTCTGGAGCCGATTGAGTTCAAAGCTGAAAGAACAAAAAGAGAAAATGCCGTAACGGATCGTCTCAAGCAAATCAGAACTTCACAGGAGTTTTACCGGAATATTACCGGAGAATTTGCAGGAGATTTTGATACGTTAAGTTATGTGTTGCAAAATGGAAAGTTTATGATTATCAACGTGAGTGGTGACCCGGACGATCCAAATTTTGATCCGGATGAGCTAATTTATGATACAACTTACTTGCCTGCTATCGATTCGATCAATTCTCTCGGATGGAACCTGGATTCCCTGCGCTATGTACCATACGGCGAAGGTGCAGAATTTGATATTCAGGCAGATACACTCATCTACCAGAAGACAAAAGTGCAAGTCGTCGAAGTCGGTGTGCCAATCAAAACATTTATGGGTCGCTATGGTGATCCGAAATTTGCCAAATATGATAATTTATACGATCCAAATAAACGTATCAAATTTGGCGATATGAGCAAGCCAAATACATCAGGAAATTGGGAGTAGTATTTAAACAAAAAGAATTAAGTAATTCAAGTTTAGATCATCCTACTATAAAACTATCCGCCATTGTAGGGGCGGATAGTTTTTTTTATGCCATTGAGGATAAAATAAATGACCTGATTCACCTTGAATCATTTCAACCTGAACAGCAAATTGCTTTTTTTCAGGATTCCTTAGATTTCTTATCTGATCTGTTGGTCGAAAATCCACTCCTTTTTGAATCATTTTCGGAAAAGAGAATAGCTATCGCGGGGATACCCTACTGTATCGTCCACCAGGATGCTTTAGAACAACATACACCAGTGGAGTTGTTGAGTACTGTCACACATCTGGCTGCTTTGGATACCGTTTGTATACAGAGAATTCCGGCGTTGGATTCTGTTTGTCTTTTTCCAATTCCGAACTCCTTAAAGTCCGAAGTCGAACTTTATTTTGACCACCCCAATTACATGCATATTCAGCCTGCGATGATTCAATGGCTTTCAACTCAAATTGAAAGTTTTGAATTGGATCGCATCTTAAGCGTGAACATCGTCGGACAAGCACTGCTGGTATCGGCATGGGAAAATGGAAAACTTACTTTTCACAACCAGTTTAAATGCCCTTCAATTACGGACATATCGTATTTTTTCGGCGCCACTCTTGAGTTTTTGGGGTGGGGAGGAGACGACTTTAAACTACTCTTAACCGGAGAAAACAAAGAGGAAACTATAAAACATGAGGTCTTGTTGAAAATATATCGGACAAACAGTTGGGATTCATTTGAGCTAAAATGGCCGAATGAAACAGCTGATTTTCTAGACCTTTATGCAGTATCCAAATGCGCATTATAAGCGGCAAATTTCGCGGGAGAAAATTTTATCCACCGGCTAAGAACTGGCCAACCAGGCCAACCACTGATTTTAATAAGGAAGCACTTTACAATATTCTTCAAAACCATATTGATTTTGAAGAGATCAAATTTTTGGACCTTTTTGGAGGAACTGGCAATCATTGTTTCGAGTGTATCAGCAGGGGCTGCAACGATGCGACCTATGTTGATCAATTTTGGGGCTGTGTGAAGTTCGTAAGGGAGTTGTCAAAAGAGCTGGATGTTGAAGCCTCTCTTAAAATAGTAAAAAGAGAGGTTTTTCGGTTTTGCAGATCTGATCAGAATCGTTATGATTACATCTTTGCAGGACCTCCATACTCGCTTCAAACGACGCACGAAATTCCTGATTTGATATTCAACCATCATTTGCTCGCACCAGGTGGGATTTTTATCCTGGAACATAATATGCACTTTGCTTTTGATGATCATCCAAATTTAGATCAGGTTCGACAATATGGACAAAGCTATTTCAGCTTCTTCCGTAATCTGGATGATTTATGATAAATTTGCCGGCTTACATTTTCAATTTTTGGAATGGATATAATTTATAAGATACAAAGCGAGGTTAAACAAGCTCTTGGTGAAGTTTATACGCATGAAGCGGATGCTTCTTCAGTCCTTGTAAACGTGACAAAAAAGGACTTCACGGGAGACTATACGGTCGTCATTTTTCCTTTTGTGAAAGCACTTCGCAAAAGCCCGATTGATATTGGTACTGAAATCGGTACCTGGTTAAAAGAACATGTCGAGGAGATTATTGAATTCAACTGTATTCAAGGATTTTTGAATTTGAGTCTTTCCGACCAGTTTTGGGTGGACCAGACAATTGATTTGATTCAACATCCCGATTATTGGAAAAAGCCCGCTAATGGAAAGAAAATAATCGTTGAGTTCTCTTCGCCCAACACGAATAAACCATTACACCTTGGACATATTAGGAATATCCTATTAGGCTGGTCGTGCTCACAGATGTACGAAGCGATAGGCTACGATGTGATCAAAACACAGATCATCAACGATCGTGGTATTGCGGTTTGTAAAAGTATGCTTGCCTGGCAAAAATTTGCAGATGGCCAGACACCTGAAATGGCAAAAATGAAATCGGACCATTTTGTGGGTGATTGGTATGTACGTTTTGACATTGAACTCCAAAAAGAATACCAACTGTGGCAAAAAAGTGAGATAGCTGGAGAAACGTTTGAGTCACTCAAAAAGGAAGATGAAACCAGCGAGATATTCTTTAAGCGATTCAAAAATGAATATTTTAATCAGTTTAGTGCATTAGGCCAGGAAGCGCGTGAAATGTTGATGCGTTGGGAGGCAAGTGACCCGGAAACGCGAGCTTTATGGGAGCAGATGAATGGTTGGGTCTATAAAGGATTTGACTCTACATATGAGGCGTTGGGTGTTTCATTTGATAAACTGTACTATGAGTCGAATACATACCTGCTGGGAAAGGATTTGATTGAGAAAGGACTTTCAGTTGGTACATTTTTTAAGAAAGATGACGGTTCAGTGTGGGTGAATCTTGAGGATGAAGGAATGGACGAAAAGATTCTTTTAAGGGCGGATGGAACTTCAGTGTACATGACTCAGGATTTGGGTACAGCTGATTTGCGGTACCGGGATTATGGCGCTGAGAAGATGATTTATGTAGTTGGTGATGAGCAAAATTATCATTTTAAAGCGCTTTTTACGATCATGAAAAAGTTAGGTGCCTCCTATGCTGATGGTTTGCATCATCTATCATATGGAATGATTGATCTACCAACGGGTCGAATGAAATCTAGAGAAGGTACAGTGGTCGATGCTGATGACCTGATCGAAGATGTCATCAATGAAGCAAGAAAAGGAATTTCAGAAAGGGGAGAGATAGTAGATTTGGACAGCCATGAAAAAGAAGAAATCATTCGTCGTATTGGTATTGCTGCATTGAAATTTTTTATGATCAAGATTGACCCGAAAAAACGGATGATTTTTGATCCACAAGCATCTGTGGATCTGCAAGGACAAACGGGACCTTATATTCAAAACGCGTTTGTCAGAATTCAATCGATTTTAAGAAAGGCAAACAAGAATGAAGAACAAATAGATAACGCATATCAAATAAACGAAGATGAGAAATCCCTGTTGGTTGAACTTTGTTCATTTCCCTACCTGGTAGAGAATGCAGCACATCAGCTTGATCCTTCTTCGGTGGCTAATTTTTGCTATAACCTGGCAAAGGAGTTTCATAGATATTATCATGAGCACAGGATACTTAAAGCAGAATCTGAAGCAGCACATGTGTACCGGTTGAATTTTATTAAGCTCATCGCGGAGGTGTTGGAAAATGGAATGAATCTCCTTGGTATTGAAATGCCGGATAGAATGTAAATGCATATAAAGAATCAAAGCATGTCAGAAGAAAAGACAAAATCACTCAATTTTATTGAGCAGTTTATCGAAGAAGATATCGCAAATGGAAAGCACGGAGGGAGAGTCCATACAAGATTTCCTCCGGAGCCAAATGGATACCTGCACATCGGCCATGTAAAAGCCATTTGTATCAATTTTGAATTGGCACAAAAATATGGGGGTATTACAAACCTTAGATTTGATGATACAAACCCGACCACTGAGGAAACTGAGTTCGTGGATAGTATCAGGTCCGATATTCATTGGCTTGGGTTTGATTGGGATGATAGAGAATATTATGCCTCAGACTATTTTGGTCAACTTTACGATTTTGCGAGGGATTTGATCAAAAAAGGGCTTGCTTATGTCGATGACTCAACTCCTTCGGAAATGGCTGATATGAAAGGGACTCCGACAGTTCCGGGTAAAGAAAGCCCATATCGAAACAGATCGATTGAAGAGAATATGACTCTTTTCGAAGGGATGAAGAATGGAGAGTTTCCCGATGGAACCCGTGTTTTGCGGGCGAAGATTGACATGGCTGCCAATAATATGCACATGCGTGACCCGGTGATGTATCGAATCAAGCATGAGCACCATCACCGAACGGGTGACGACTGGTGTATCTACCCAATGTATGATTTTGCCCATGGTCAAAGTGATTCCATTGAAGAGATTACACATTCTTTATGTTCTTTGGAGTTTACACACCACCGGCCACTTTATGATTGGTTTATAGAAAAGCTGGAGATTTTTCCTTCCCGGCAGATCGAATTTGCTCGGATGAACGTGTCTTATATGATCACCAGCAAAAGAAAACTCAAGAAGCTGGTTGAAGAAGGACATGTTGACGGGTGGGATGACCCTCGAATGCCTACAGTTGCAGGTATGAGAAGAAGAGGTTATCCACCGGAAGCGCTCCGTGTGTTCTGTGATAAAGTGGGAGTCGCAAAACGGGATAATACGATTGAAATCGAGCTACTTGAATCATGCGTGAGAGATGTGCTGAACCAGGAGGCTACGAGGACCATGGTGGTACTTGATCCGATCAAAGTTACAATTACGAACTATCCGGATGATCAGGTAGAAATGTGTGAAATGGACAATAATCCCGAAAAACCAGAAACAGGGGCGCACGAAATGCCATTTAGCAAACATCTTTTTATTGAAGCGGATGATTTCATGGTTGACCCACCACGCAAGTATTTTCGTTTAGGCCCGGGTCGAAATGTGCGTTTAAAAGGCGGATATATCATTCATTGTGAAGATTTTAAAATTAACCCCACTACAGGAAAAGTTGACGAAGTTTTTTGCACATATTATCCTGACAGCAAAAGTGGCGAAGATACAAGCGGAGTGAAGGCAAAAGGAACATTACATTGGGTTTCACAAGCACATGCTGTTGACGCGGAAGTGAGACGATATGGCAGACTCTTTACGTTAGAAAACCCGCAGGCTGATGAAGAGAAAGATTTTCTTGAATTTGTGAATGATGAATCTCTTGTCGTCAATCAAAATGCTAAAGCTGAACCTTTTATGACGAAGTCTGAGCCGGGAGATCGGTTTCAATTTATGAGAAAGGGCTACTATTGTATTGATGAATCAAGTACTTCAGAAAAGCTAGTATTTAATCAGACGGTTTCTTTAAAAGAAGGGTGGAAGAAGTAATTTCTATTCATCGCATCTTTTTATCTTTGGCATATGGCTCGAGCAAGGACGATACTCTCTAAGGAAAGGTTTAAATTGACGATTGAGCGCTTGTGTCATCAATTGATTGAAAACCACCCGAATTTTGAAGATTCCTGTATCATTGGGATTCAACCACGGGGGATTATGTTTGCAGATCGCATTGTAGAACAATTGCGCAAACTCGTCAAGAATCCTGAATTTGATTACGGCAAATTGGATATTACCTTTTACCGGGACGATTTCCGAAAAAGGGAAACACCTCTTGCGGCGAGTACAACTGAAATGGAATTTTTAGTAGAGGATAAAAATGTCATTTTGGTAGATGATGTTTTATACACTGGCCGCACTATTCAGGCAGCGCTTACTGCAATCAATCATTATGGGAGACCTAGAAAAGTAGAACTACTTGCTTTGATTGACCGCAGATTCAACAGACACCTACCGATCCAGTGCGACTATAGCGGTATTGTAGTCGACGCTCTTGAAGAAGCTTATGTAAAGGTAGAGTGGGAGCAAATCGATGGAGCTGATAAGATAAAATTGTATCCAAAAAAATAGAATCACCGTTAACCGCCATAAACGAAATGCTCAGCACAAAACACGTTCTTGGAATCAAATACCTGACAACGGCAGATCTTCGAGAAATCCTGGAAACAGCAGAACAATTCAAAGAAGTTATTAACCGGCCCATCAAGAAAGTACCTTCTCTAAGAGATGTAACGATTGCAAATCTCTTTTTTGAAAATAGCACGCGAACACGTATCTCTTTTGAACTGGCAGAAAAAAGACTTAGCGCTGATGTCGTCAACTTTAGTGCCTCATCTTCATCTGTTAAAAAAGGGGAAACTCTGCTAGACACCGTCAACAATATCCTATCAATGAAAGTGGATATGGTGGTGATGCGTCATCCTTCTCCGGGAGCTCACTTATTTCTGGCAGATCATATCGATGCCAATATCATTAATGCTGGAGATGGTACACATGAACATCCGACACAAGCATTATTGGATGCTTATTCAATTCAGGAGAAACTTGGTTCCCTGGAGCGCAAAAAGATCGTCATTATCGGGGATATAAAGCACTCAAGAGTTGCATTAAGCAATATCTTTTGTTTGCAGAAACTGGGAGCAAAGGTGAAAGTATGTGGACCTCCAACATTGATCCCGAAGCATTTACCTTCTCTTGGAGTTGAGGTTGAATATGATCTTCGAAAAGCATTGCACTGGTGCGATGTTGCAAATGTATTACGTATCCAACTTGAGCGTCAGGATATTAAATATTTTCCGTCTTTACGAGAGTATGCTCAATATTTCGGTGTAAGAAAATCCATCCTTGACGAACTCAATAAAGAAATCGTCATTATGCATCCGGGGCCAATTAATCGCGGCGTAGAGATATCCAGCGATGTAGCTGATTCAGATCATTCCATCATCCTTGACCAGGTAGAAAATGGGGTTGCTGTTAGGATGGCTATTTTGTACTTGCTCGCAGGACAGAGAAATTGAAAGCTGCGAATTTGAGGAGAGGGTGCATGAGAAGGAACAAGAGACAAGGAACAAGTGTCCAAAGAAATCTCAAATACCAAGAATTCAATTTCCAAATAAATTACAAGTACCAAAACTCCAATTTCCAAAAGAGTTTGAGAATGTCGGATTTATTGCGGTGAGCTATGAAGGAGGCTTTTACGCGGAGTCGCACAGAGGACCGCAGATAACCGCGGAGAAATCAATTTTCAAAAGTAAAAACTCCTTATAGCCTCATGGAACATGAAAATTCAGAGAACAAAAAAAGTATAACGGGAAAATACGTTATGCCACGTATGCGCACAACTTAAGTGGAATAACGGGAAAATACGTTATACCCTTTTCGATCAATCAGACAAAATCCCAACTCTAAAAACTTATGATTAGCGGATCAGGGCGACATCACCCTTGAGGGTCACAATCCGACTGTCCCCATCTCGTCTTAATTCAGCCACATAAACATATACGTCAGCAGTGGCATTCTGGTCGTTGTCCCATTTGCCATCCCAACCTTCAGGGTCATTATCATCATATACCAGTTGTCCCCATCTGTTAAATACCCTCAATCTTTCTAATGTAAACGTCCCGTATGAAATCGGCCTGAAAAAGTCATTCAAGTCATCATTATTTGGTGTAAATGCCTCGGGATATTTTGGTTCAACATCTCTTGCAAAACAAACTCCAGTGACAATCACTGGACAGCCAAACTGGTCAGTATATTCAAATGTAACTGTATTAATTAGGTTCACAGCAGGCACCTGAAGTGCAAGACCTGTTTCACCAAGAACCTCATCGTTGTAAGTCCAAATACCAGTGGTTGCGCTATGAAATCCACTTACTCGAATTTCAATATTGGTCCCAATATCTACTGTGTCTCCTGGTACACATTGCAAAACTGGAGATTCATTAGAAGGAAATGTACTTATTTGAATAATGGCCCGCCCCAGACATGTTGTTCCGGGGAGATCCCCAGTTACAGTTAAAACCGCATTTTCAGAGACAGTTATAATGGGATTGACACAATTTGAACAAGACGTATTGCCACCCTGTAAGTCGATCGATAGATTGGTAAGTCCTAAAAAACTCAGATCCAAAGTATCTGGCACATTGGCACACAATTGCAATGGTGGAGCCGCAATATCCTGAATATCGTCAATCGATAATATAAAAGACCCTATCGCCGAACAAAAACCGTTTTTATCATTCGTTGCGGTAAAAGAAATCGTAGTCACAGAGCTACCACCAGTAATTGTTGGATTCGGACAGTCAGTGCAACTTAACTGGGCATCTCCATCCTGTGTAGTCCAATTGAAGTTGCTCAGTGCGGGATCTGCCAGGTCTATAATCGAAGATTCTCCCGGGCAAAGCGCAAAATCACCAATTTCGATAGTTTCGATCGCACCTTCCTGAATAAATATATTTCCTATTGCGCCACAAAAATTCGGATCGTCATTGTTGTTTGCAATAAACTGAATCAACGCATCTCCACCTGGTATGATCGTTGGATTTGGGCAATCATTACAACTCAATGATGCCTGCCCGGATAGAACACCCCACTGAAAGTCTGAAAATCCAAGTCCCGAGTAATCAACAGGGGAAGGCCCATCACCCGGGCAAAAGAAAATGACAGTGTCAGGCACAGCTTCCAAAGGAGGAATATTTATAGTCAATTGAGCTCCGACAGGACATCCCTCTTTTGTACCCATTACAGTATGCGACTGGGTTGTTCCTGGTTGTCCGATGACTGTCACTATAGGATTGAAACAAGCATCACAGTTTAGCCCTTCTGTTGGCTCCCATTCCAGATCTTCCACTGCCAGATCAAGTACCCGTACCTGGAATTGTGCGCCTGGACATAATGTCGTATCATTTACTGATAATGGAATTTCAGGCGGAATCACATTAATCGTGATCATGGCAGAATCAAGGCAGCCACCATTCGTTGTGACACGGATGTATTCTGTTGTGTCTTGTAATTCTATGCCAATATTTAGTAGAGAAGAATCTGTTTGGATTGTCCCATCATTTGGAAACCATAAATGTTCAATATTGGGGAAATTTGCAATATTGTACATCGGAGAAAAGATCGATATGATTTCACCCGCACAATATGGATCTTTGACAGGAGTTACCGTCAATGTATCAAGGTAAAGCGGAAGCGAATCTACACGGATAAAAACGGTATCTGATCGCATGCACTGGTCAGTCGTCACAGTGAAAATATAGGATGTAGTGACATCTGGTTTTGCCCATGGATTTTCACTCATGGGATCACTAAGTCCGATCGTAGTATTCCATGCCCAGGTTGCATCCTGTGGCTCAAAGAAGGCGTCCAGTCTGACACTATCGTCCAGGCAAAGCAATATCGTATCCGGGTTATCCACAAACGCCTCTATTGGTATCACATTGATGTCTATCGTATCCTGGTGAACACATGAGCTGTCTCCACTCGTGGTCGTCAGGATATATCTGATCGTATCCTCAGCAGTCAGCGTAGGTCCTGATAAAGTTGAATCATTCAAACCTGTTCCCGGTGACCAAAGATATGTGCTATTCGTGAAGAATATATCTTCTGCCAGTTTTAATACTGTTCCCGCACAAACGGTTGTATCTCTTGCAATCAGTTTTGGTATATCGCAAGTATCCAAGGTCATCTCTGCTTTCGATGCCGATTCAGTTGTCATAAAATCAAATGCAAACAACTGATTTCCAGCTAAAAAGAGGAAAGAAAAAGCCAGTGCTAAATGTTTCATATATCTCAAATTCCAAATATGCGTTTGGGTAAAAATACACACTTTTTTTACATATCAACTATGATAAAACGAAGAGGGTGTCGCTTACATTTCATTTCGAAGATTCAACACAATTGGAGAGGGATGTTGAGACATCTTCTGGCAACATAGGAGCTTCTTGTGCTGACCATTTGTGAAGTACATAGTTAGCAATATTGCTGATTTCTGCATCTGTCAAATGAATGAAACCTTCCATTTTTT
>Ga0316201_10003950_pt1 | contig 11077 bp, 8 predicted proteins | sample CS6wburrow_MG_FD_204516 | JGI IMG/M metagenome (GOLD analysis project Ga0316201, IMG submission 204516) | Coastal sediment microbial communities from Delaware Bay, Delaware, United States - CS-6 worm burrow | ecosystem: Environmental > Aquatic > Marine > Coastal > Sediment | place: USA: Delaware... | reverse complement strand
ATAGGTCGAAATCGCTCGTCAGTAGAAGCCAGAAATTCCCGGTTCTTATAAACGCCTTCAGCACTTAACATAAAGCCCTCTTCCAGAACTGAATTTCTTTTGATAAGGTTGCCGGTAGGTTCACAAACAAAGGCATTTCCCAAATAGGATTCAGGAAAGACATCTCCTCGGTAAATTAAAGGGCCGCAGGCTGATGCAAATTCCAGCAATTTTCCCTCTTCATCCAGGGTTCCCGGAACATAACCTCGGTTTACAGCTGTATTACTTCTTATAGGATATATACTGCGATCTAGGGTCAGGCCATGATCTATTCCTGTACTACTTTTATGATGTTTATTCCGTTGGAGCACATTTGGAGGGACGAGATCTGCATGTAATTGTGACCAGTTATAATTATAATACAAGCGTCCCGAATTATCGTGACATATTCCCCATTGCCCTCGGAACTCGGTTTCTTCTTTTATCCATCCCGACTCAATTTTCCGGTAGCGGTTTTTAGATTTGGCATTGTAATACCAATTGTCCATTCCTCTCCATAAGCCATTGGCCGAATGTTCGGGCATTCCATGACCACCATAGGTAGGATCTATCAATGTTTTTTTATCTGCTTTGAAATCCCCATCGGTATCCTCTGCAAACCAAAGTGGAATATTTTCGGCAATAAGCGCTCCTCCTTTAACAACGGCAATAGCTCGTGGAAGTACAAGACTGTCCAGAAAAATGGTACTCGTATCCATTTGTCCGTCCCCGTCATTATCAAATAATACGCTAACTCTCCCTACGGGATCATTTTCTCCGGAGCCATCAATATCCTGCATAAAACCAATCATTTCAACCACCCATAGTCTGCCGCCTTCATCAAAAGAAATTGCTACCGGATCTTGTACCAGAGGCTCAGCTGCCACTAGTTCAATCTTAAGTTCGGGATCTGCCAGCTCAAAGGATTTAAGAGCTTCAGAAGGTGATAAGGGGGCAGAAGGTTCTTTTTTACAGCTATACAGAATCACTATCAGTGCCGCAAAAGGCAATAGTCTTAATAGTCTATAGAATAATTTAATTTCTCTGAACATAGCACTCTAAAATACGATTTTTATGTTTTTAAAAGTACTGATAAACATTTGAAGACCTCTTGTCTTATACAATAAAGGATGCTATATAAACCAGTAATGCAGCAAATGTCCCAACAATAAAAGTACCTAAAGTGTATACTTTATAACCGGTTTTTACATCAATGCCTGAAAACTGAGTAAGGATCCAAAATCCGCTGTCGTTTGCATGAGAAACTACCATTGCGCCTGCACCAATAGCTGCTACAACCAAAGCCTTGTCTATCTCGGTGGTAAAGCCCAGTGAAATTAATAATGGGGCTATTATTGATGCTGTTGTAATTAAGGCAACTGTAGAAGATCCCTGTGCAGTTTTAATGGCAGCACATAACATAAAAGGCAACCAAATTCCTAGGTTAGCTGTAGAGAGTGTATCTGCAAGGGTAGTGGCTATACCACTGTTTTGTAAAATGGTACCAAAGATTCCACCGGCACCTGTGATCAGGATTATATTTGATGCATCGGTAAGGGCCTGGCCCACCCATCCTGTGGTAGATAAAATGGTATTATCCCACTTCCTGGGAAGCAAGAAAGCGAAGAGCATTCCAATTATAAGGGCAATTACCGGAGATCCTACAAAGGAAATAAACTTAACCCATGTGGTCTCTGCCTGGCCTTCACTCAAATTAAATTCAGCAAGTGATTTCCCTACAATTAGTAATATGGGGATCAATATGGGCAAGAACGATTTAAATGCACCAGGGGCCTGCTTAATTTTTTCCTGAATCTCATCCTCCGAAATATCAGGATTTGGATCTATATAGTGCCTGCGACCCATTTTCTTGCAATAGAAAACTGCCACAATAAGGGATAAAATACCAATGATAAGACCAATTAACATAACGAGTCCAACATCTGCACCAATAATCCCCGCAGCCGCTATAGGCCCGGGAGTAGGAGGTACCAGGACATGCGTTATCATGAGCCCCAGAATTAAGGCGGTGGCCGTCCCAACTATAGATAATCCGGCCCTTTTAGAGAGACTTTTATTCAAAGGGTTTAGGATAATAAACCCGCTATCTGCAAATACAGGGATAGATACCACAAAACCTACCAAACCCATAGCTTCATGTACACGGTTTTTTCCTATTAATTTGAGGATTATTTCTGCCAGTTTAAAGGCACCTCCCGAATGCTCCAGAAATGCACCGATGATAACCCCCAGGACAATGACCACACCAATTTTCCCCAGGGTAATCCCAAATCCGTCATTTATAGATTTTACTACCATATCCAGTTCCATTCCTGAAAGCAAACCAAAGAACAGCGCAGCACCAAGCAGGGCTAGAAACGGGTGTACATTTAATTTTGCTGTAAGCAATACGATGATTACAACACTCAACAGGAGTAATAAAATGGATATCATAAAGTGATTGGTTTAGTGTGCATCCCGCTTTACTATGGAACTCGATTTTCCTACTAAGAAATCAAGATCAGCACCCAAATGAGCCTGTTGCACGGTTTTTATATATAAGTTGGTATATCCTCTGTTGGAAGCAGGTTCAGGAGGTGTCCAGACAGCCCTGCGTTTTGCCAGCTCTGATTCTTCTACTTCCAAATGCAGTTTTCGGTTTGGAACGTCAAGGACAATATAGTCGCCTGTTTGTACAAGACCCAAAACCCCGCCTATAGATGATTCAGGGGAAACATGTAAGATAACCGTGCCAAATGCTGTGCCACTCATTCTGCCATCTGAGATTCGAACCATGTCCTTTATGCCTTTTTTTAAAAGCTTTTCGGGCAGGTCTACATTGCCAACTTCGGGCATACCCGGATAACCAACTGGTCCGGCCCCTTTCAGCACAATTACACTGTTTTCATCTATTTCCAAATCGGGACGATCTATATTGGCATGGCAATCTTCAATATTTTCGAATACTACTGCTTTGCCTCTATGTGACATAAGTTCCGGAGTGGCAGCTGAAGGTTTTATGACAGCGCCATCTTCGCATAAGTTGCCGTATAGTACAGCAATCCCCGCTTCTTCAATAAAGGGTTTATCTATTGCCGCAATTACTTCGGTATTATAACATTCCGCTTTTTTATTATTATCCCCAATTGGTTTACCATTAACTGTTAAGGCATCGTTATGAAGATGTTCTTTCATTTGTTTGATAACTACAGGCAACCCACCTGCATCAAAAAAGTCTTCCATCAGGAATTTTCCGGATGGCATTAGATTCACTAATAGAGGCATTTTACTACCAAGAGTGTCAAATTCTTTTAGGTTAAGCGGGACACCAATTCTTCCTGCAATCGCTTGCAGATGAATTATAAAGTTTGTGGATCCTCCAATAGCCGCATTTAATTTTATCGCATTTTCAAAGGCTTTGCGCGTAAGGATTTTAGATAATCTCAGGTCTTCTTTCACCATTTCAACTATTCGTCTCCCCGAGAGTTGAGCCATGACCTTTTTTCTTGAATCAACGGCAGGGATAGCAGCAGCGCCCGGTAGGGTTAATCCCAGAGATTCAACCATACAAGCCATGGTGGAAGCTGTACCCATGGTCATGCAATGTCCTGCACTTCGTGCAGAACAGATCTCAGCTTCTATTTGATCTTCAGGGGTAAAACCTTCATTCTTGATCTTGTCTTTTAAAGTCCATACAAATGTGCCTGATCCTATTCGTTCTCCTTTGTATTTTCCATTGAGCATTGGTCCACCGGGGACTACTATAGTGGGCAGATCAACACTACAAGCGCCCATAACGGTTGATGGAGTGGTCTTGTCGCATCCTGTTAGAAGAACAACTCCATCAAGGGGGTTTGCACGGATACTCTCCTCGGTATCCATACTTGCCAGGTTTCTGAAAAGCATTGCCGTGGGCCGCATTAAAATTTCTCCCATACTGGTGACCGGGAATTCAAAAGGAACCCCCCCTGCTTCAAGGACACCTTTTTTAACAAACTCGGCAAAATCTCTTAAGTGGCCATTACACGGTGTTAGTTCAGACCAGGTATTGCAAATACCAATTACAGGTCTTCCATTGAAATAATCATTGGGATAACCCTGATTACGAAGCCATGACCTATGAATAAAAGCAGATTTTGGATCTCCCGGGTTAAACCAATCCTCACTTCTCAATCTTTTGTGCTTATCTTTTTCCATTAGTTGATACTTCTTAAGGGGAATACCTAATTAATTTATACTGGCCCTATTCATTTAGGGAAATCAAGGTATCATCTTTAATGCAGTTAACAAAATGGAATTTGTATTTATTTATAATCTACGGTCTTTTTAGGTAAATATTTATAAGGACTGAAAATCTTTTGTTACTTTTAGTTAAATGGTTTGTACTGTCTTTATGAAATTTAGAGCATGCTACTAATAGCTTGTAGTATTGGGTTCATTTGTAATTTGAGTAAAGCACATGATGTCATTTTAAATAGATTCGATAAATACAATGGACAATAGATAATTATACCAATGAAGCGAAGGAGTTTTATAAAAAAAAGCGGTTCAGCAGGATTATTAACTATGTCTATGCCCATGATACCTTCCTTTTCACCTACAGTTTCCGAGATGCGCTTTGGTATTGCCGAGGCCTCTTATATGCAACGCAGGTACGCAAAATTGGACAGTGAAACATATCCGCCTTTTAGAGATAGTCTACAAATGATTGAGCACTGTAGTTCTGCCGGATTTGGTGGCGTACAGTTCAGTGTTAGCGGTTGGGACACAGCCTATGCCCAAAAAGTAAAAAAAAGAATTGAGGAATTGGACCTCTTTTTTGAAGGCCAGATTAGATTGCCCAAAGACAATTCGGACCTTCAAAGGTTTACAGCAGAAGTGTCGGCGGCTAAGGAAGCCGGAGCAGATATTCTTAGAACAATATGTCTATCTGGTCGAAGATACGAGACATTTGATACAATGAGCGCTTTTAAGGATTTCAGGACAAAATCAATCAGTTCTCTCAGGTTGGCGGAACCCGTAGTTCGCAAATTTGGGGTTAAGCTTGCAGTTGAGAATCATAAGGATTGGCGGATTACAGAAATGATAGAGATACTAAAACTCATTAATAGTGAGTGGGTGGGGGTTACCCTGGATACCGGCAATAACATCGCTCTGCTGGAGGATCCTATGGAAGTGGTAGCAGCTCTCGCGCCTTATGCCTTTACGGTTCATTTAAAGGATATGGCAATAGAGGAATATGAAGATGGGTTTTTACTGGCAGAAATTAATTTGGGGGAAGGATTTTTGGATATAGACAAAATGATTACGATTATCAAAAAACATAATCCGGATATCCGTTTTAACCTGGAAATGATAACCAGAGACCCATTAAAAATACCGTATTTAATTCAAGGTTATTGGGCAACTTTTGATGAATTTCCCGCCAGTGAGCTCGCCGGGTTTCTTTATAAGATTAAAAAAGAAGAAATTTCGCTGCCCTTAACTGTGGTGTCTAAAAACCCTGCAGATGAGATATTGGCTCTGGAAATTGCGAATAACCAGGCATGTCTAAAATATGCCAGGCAGCGCCTGGGTTTTAGTTAGTAACATCCAAATACAAAAAATATGAAAGAAACACCTTTACCTGGAATTAACCAATTTAATATGAAGGGCCGAACAGCCATGATCACCGGAGGTTCCAAAGGTCTTGGTTTAGCTATGGCTGCCGGGTTGGCATCTGCAGATTGTTCCATTGCATTGGTAAACAGAAATTTAGATGAAGGAATCACTGCAGCGGAAGAACTACATAAGGATTTTGGAGTAATGGCTAAGGCTTACTCTACGGATGTTACGAATTTAAAACAGGTAGAGTCCGTTGTAAAGGAAATTGAAAATGATTTTGGTAAAATAGATATATTAATTAACAGTGCTGGGATTAATATCAGGGGGCCTATAGATGAATTAAGTCCCGAAGATTTTAACCAGGTGATGAAGGTTAATGTAGAAGGTACATGGAATACTTCCCGTGCGGTTACGCCTCAGATGAAAAAAAACAACTACGGAAGAATTATAAATATGGCAAGTACTCTGGGACTGGTAGGGTTGGCTAATCGGACCCCCTATGCCACAAGTAAAGGGGCTGTTGTTCAAATGACCAGGGCACTGGGGTTAGAGCTGGCACCTTTTAACATTACTGTAAATGCTATTTGTCCCGGGCCTTTTTTAACGGAAATGAATATCCCGATTGCGAATACAGAAGAGGCAAAGAATTTCATAGTTGGAGCTACAGCGGTCGCCCGCTGGGGGGAATTAAGAGAAATACAGGGCGCTGCGATTTTTTTAGCCAGTGATGCAGGTAGCTACATGGTAGGTTCTATGCTTACCGTAGATGGTGGCTGGACAGCAAAATAAACAAATCTAAATATTCAGCACGCTAATACAGAGGTAATTGGAGTTAGAACTTGCTTTCTTTCACAGTTCAGTAACTGTTGTTACACAAGGCGTATTTATGACTTATGTCATATTTTACAGCACATCCTATAATTAATTTTACATAATTAAATACAGGTCAAAAAATCCCTGTAATTCAAACTAAATAAGGTAAATAATGATGAAAAATTTAGTGATATTAGGTGCAGGAACTTCCGGAACTATGATGGCCAATCATCTGGTATCCAGTCTGCCTAAAAAAGAGTGGAAGATTTCCATAGTAGATCAATACAAAACCCATTATTACCAGCCTGGGTTCTTATTTCTTCCTTTTGATATTTATACTACAAAACAGGTTAAGAAAAAAGGATCCAAGTTTTTACCTAAAGGTGTTAACTATATCCAGGAAAAAATAGATCTTATTGAAGCTGAAAATAATAAGGTACGCCTTGCAAATGGCAAGGAGCTATCTTATGATGTTTTAATTGTAGCCACGGGGACAAAAACCGTACCGGAAGAAATTGAAGGTATGAAAGGGCCAAAATGGTATAAAAACATCTTTGATTTCTATACCTATGAAGGTGCCAAAGCATTAAGAGATAAACTTAGAACCTGGGAAGGCGGAAAACTGGTAGTGCATATAACGGAAATGCCTATAAAATGTCCGGTAGCTCCTTTGGAATTTGCATTTTTAGCAGATTCCTATTTCAAAAACAAGGGGATGAGGGATAAAGTAGATATTACCTTTGTAACACCGCTGGACGGCGCTTTTACTAAGCCAAGAGCTACGGAAGCCCTTCATTATTTGTTAGAAGAAAAAAATATTAAAGAAGTTACAAGTTTTAATATAGAGCGGGTTGATTACGAGAATAATAAGATCATAGATTACGGGGATACTGAGGTGGAATACGACCTTTTGGTGACCGTTCCAACGAATATGGGCGATCCATTACTGGAACGCTCAGGCCTGGGAGATGATCTGAATTACATTCCAACAAATAAAGCAACGTTGCAATCTATAGGCCATGAGAATATATTTGCTATTGGTGATGCTACTAATATACCCGCTTCAAAAGCAGGTTCTGTGGCTCATTTTGAAGCTGAAATTCTGACGGAAAATATATTGCGATATATCAATAATGAAGAATTAAAAGAGGATTTTGATGGTCATGCCAATTGTTTTATAGAAACCGGAGGCGGCAAAGCATTATTGATTGATTTTAACTACACAACAGAACCGGTTGAAGGAACATTTCCCTTTCCTGGTGTAGGTCCATTAAGGCTTTTAAAAGAGAGCAGGATGAATCATATGGGCAAACTGGCATTCCGCTGGATATATTGGAATATGCTATTAAAGGGTGTTCCTATTCCATTTGTTGATGCCAAGATGTCTGAAAAAGGAAAACAATTAGAAAAAACTCAATAACATAACTTTAAATTAAATAGCATGAAAAAAATAATAGCAGATCGGGAAATTGATGTAAACGAAGAAGGGTATCTAGTCGATTTTAATCAGTGGGATAAGGAAGTTTGCACTTATTTGGCAGAGGAACAGGGTATTTCCATGACAGAAAAGCATTGGGAAGTTGTAGAATACTTACAGGATAAGTTTCAAAAAGAAGAACCGCTTTCAATAAGAGGTATAAAGAAGAGTGGGGTTATAAATATAAAGGAATTTTACGAGCTATTTCCTGGAGGACCCTTAAAAAAATCTACTCTGATAGCGGGGATACCTAAACCAAAAAGTTGTATTTAAATAACTAAAAGTTATAAAAGATTTTTTAGAATCATTAATAAAAAAGAGATGAACGAAACTAAAGTAATAGAGAAAAGCGAAACTAAAGTAAAAGCGGAAGGTGGAACTAAAGTGAAAAAGATGCTTTTTATACTATCCAAAGGCACTATAGAAAATGCATATGCCGCATTTGTTATGGCAAATGGAGCCAGGATGGAAGGTATTGAGTCGGAAATATTTTTTACATTTTTTGGACTGGAAGCAATTCAAAAGAAAAAATTAGAACACTTACGTGTTGCAACCGTTGGTAATCCGGCATTACATATGCCAACTATGTTGGGTGGATTGCCAGGTGTTGAAGCACTGGCCACAAAGATGATGAAAAAGGAAATGGAAAAATTAGATATGCCTCCTATAGGTGAGTTCCTTGAAATATTGTCAGACTCCGGTTGTAAACTGTGGGGTTGTAAACTGGCCATAGACATGTTCCACCTAGAAAGAGAGGATCTTATTGATGAACTGGATGGTATATTGACTATCGGGGACTTTTATGGAAGAGCAAATGAAGAAGGCACCCACTTGTTGTTTATTTAAATAAGCCGACTAATCTAGTAATCATCATTTGGAAATAGATAGTGTTAGCCCTGCTAAATTATTTTGGCAGGGTTTTTTTAGTGAAATATTCAATTTAGTGTTTGATATTATATGCTAACATGCTTAACTTCATGTAATATCCCAGGTAAAATGACACAAAAAAAGGTGCCAATTATGGTGCCTATTTTAAATCCAATTCAATTCCTTCTAATTTGGTGTATACCAAATTGGACTGGTATAAGCACGCTCCTGCTGGCTTGTTGGGGCACCTTCAGGTATTTCTACCCCAAAACGGAAGGCATCATATAAATACCATGGAGGTGTTGGTATTTCCATTACTCTTACATAATAGAAGGCCCTCTCAGAGGGGTCAAAATCGGGGTCTGTCCAAACTGTAGCCAGTTCAGATGCCCCTATGGTATTGGTCCAGCTTGCCGTGGCAATGTCTACAGTATTGCCCACTGCTGGCACCTTACCATCACGGCCTGGTTTTCGATCTCCGGACCAGACCACGTCATAGACTTTTTCATGGGTTTCACGCAACTTTAAAGGTTCTTGTGAGCCCTTTACGGTTGGAGAATCTGTCTTAGTTTCTTTGGATTTGTCTTGAATACATGTTATAACGAGTGAAAAGGAAATAGGTAATAGGTCTTAGAAATAGTCGGGATAACAATTTCAAATTTCTATAAACTAAAGTGAACAAAATTAATTGAAAAATAGAGGGGAATAATTCAATATAAATATGGTCATTTACTGAATTCCAAGCTGTAACAACGCGATTTATTTTTAAGCTGTACAGACCAATAAAACCATGTGGTTATTTATTAAAAATAAACCTTTCATCCTAACAAGGATCGTACCTAATGGGAATTGTTGTAAATGCGGTAATTAACCATAACCATTACAAAAACAGTCGAGATAAATCTCAATAAAAAAGCGGCACCGACTATGGTGCCGCTTTAAATTTTCAATAACGTATCTCTTGCATTAAGATCTTTAGTTAAGGAATTTGTAACTCGCTCCCACCATAATCATACTGGTGGTCATATCATAAGAAACTTCACTACCAGGAATAGCTCCATAAGGAGGGAAGCTCGATATAAACTGAGGATTTAGTAATGGTCCTGAAGTGGCCTTTCCACTAAAGCCCATATGGTATACACCATCAATAGCCCAACGATCACTTATTTCATAACTCAAGCCCAGTTGAAAGGCATTTTTAATTATCGCTGTGGCAGGGACGCTAAAAAATGCGACATCACTTTCAATTGGATTACCACTGTAGGTGTATCCAAGGCGTAATGGTAATCTGTCGATACCTTTAAACTGTACTCCTGCAGAAACTATGCTGATGTTCTTCCAGCCAAATCCAGCAACGGATGCTGTTGGTGTCCATCCTACAGCTGAAAACCCGGAAGCTTTATCATATTGTACATACCGGTAATCAGCAGCCAGATCAAATTGGCCAACAGAATAACCAAGGCCTAAGGACCAGATAGCAGGATAGTCTATTTTGAATTTATTCTCACCAGTACTGGAGTCTAGATAAACGTTCTCTAAAGTAAAATCGCCAAAAGACTGCTTCGTTTTATAGGAAGCCCCTGCTGAGAATCCGTTTCCAGAATCATAGTATAAGCCAAATTGACCTCCAAAACCAAAGGCGGTTGACTTATCTGCAGAAGGGTATCCGGCAGCAGTTGGATTGGCTGTTGGATTTGGTATTAATTTGAGTGATGCATAATTGAAGGTAGGTTGAACACCTACAGAGAATTTATCTGATAGTTCGTAAGCATAGGTAAATCCTAATTGTAACAAGCTGTAATCTGATTCAACTCGGCCAAAACCGCCCATACTCTGTGGCATATTAATAGGGTTGGTAGTACTCTCCGGGAAAGTAACCCCAAATCCACTAATACCAAAAGCCGAAGCACCAAAGGTATGCTTGCTGCCTTCTTTTCCCCAAACCATTGCTAAAGCTGGCAAAGGAGAAACACCCCTGTCGTCCTTGGTTGTACCACTGAAGAAATTTCCGGTGGGCGCACCAGTACCGTCAAACTCTGGCACAGTAGAATTCAATTCCGGAGAGGAGAAGAATAAACCAAGGTCAAACTTTATAGTCTTCTCATCAAATGTGGAAATAGAAGCAGGGTTCCATTGTATTGCACCTGAAATATCTAAAGGTTGACCGGTCGCGGCTCCACCCATCGACATATTTACGGCACCCACACCCTGCATGATATGGCCTGCTTGTGAATATGCAGCAGTTGCAAATAATAGAAAACAAAGTTTTAAAAAATATGCTTTCATGTTTAAGTAATT
>Ga0316201_10003949_pt1 | contig 11077 bp, 12 predicted proteins | sample CS6wburrow_MG_FD_204516 | JGI IMG/M metagenome (GOLD analysis project Ga0316201, IMG submission 204516) | Coastal sediment microbial communities from Delaware Bay, Delaware, United States - CS-6 worm burrow | ecosystem: Environmental > Aquatic > Marine > Coastal > Sediment | place: USA... | reverse complement strand
CGCCATGCAGCTCATCATCCGGTTGCCTGTCATGCTGAGCCTCTTCAAGTTCACAGCTGCTGCTGATCGCCAATGACACGGTCGCAACGATACCCGTGGCAACGACCCACAGGACAAACAGGGTCGGGGGTACATCACCCTGGTGTGCCAACGCGCCGTGCAGTGCAGCCATGAAACTGAGCACACTCACGATCTGCAGCAGGCTCACCAGCCTGCAGTCTGCGGCATGTTTAAGAAAACGCGTAAGTTGCTTGTTCATGGCATCACCTTCCTGAATATCCAATAAATTAGTATCTAAGAATATTCTAGATAATTAATAATCATACTCCTGTGACCCCTGTCACAATCTGGCGTTCCCGTAAATCTAACCAATATTATGTATCATATTGTTTTATATATATATTTATTATTCAGCGACCTGCTCGTGCTTGTTGCTGCGCGAGAAAAGCCCGGCTGTTTCCTGAACGAATGGATCAATTGTCTTGCAGGGCCGAATTCATTCGACCGCCACCGTTGGTCGAACATATGCGAGCCTGCGTCTCGCTACTGAAAGGGGCGTGATTTGCCGATCAGGATCCCTTAGCGCATGGCCGCGGTAAGCACCGGGTTGAGAATCCCCGGGAAACCACGCCGGGCGATAGCGTATTCACACGGCACTGATGGCTGATGCTTCCACCTGCACCGACAAGCACGCGCCACGGACACACACCACCACCTCATGCTGGCGCATTCATCTATACTTTCAATGCAGTGCAGGAACACTGATCGCGACAACGCAGACTCTACGCGGCAAGTCCAGACCACCAACCAGAGGGAGCACCACCATGCTGACAACGACACTCGATGAACAGAACAAGATCGCCACACTGGAACCGGGTGGCCCGCTGAGCGCAGCGGACTTTGAGGCAGCCAGTGCCGTGATCGATCCCTATATCGATGCAGGCGGCGAACTGAATGGCCTGGTGATCTACACCGAGTCCTTCCCCGGCTGGGACTCCTTCAAGGCGCTGCATTCTCACCTGACATTCGTTAAAGAACACCACAAGAAGGTCCCGCGTATTGCGTTCGTCACGGATTCCAGGATCGGGGACGTCGCCGAGTCCGTTGCCAGCCACTTCGTCAGTGCCGAGATAAAGAACTTTGATTACGGGGATATGGACAAGGCGGAACAGTGGATTCTCGGGGGATAATCGCCCACCGGGATGGCTTGTAACCCCACACATGAAGCGCTGGACAGGTAGCGGTTCTGTCCTATACTGGTAGCTAACGAATATCCACGATATTCGTCTCCGTAAATTCTCCCCGGCCAATCCCAGGCCGGGGATTTTTTCATGTGTCGGGCCATCGTCCGGTCCACCCTGCTTCACTGTTGCACGCTATCTCCGCACGGACAGCGCCTGGCCTGACTCATATCAAGTCGAGTGAGCGAACACCGTGGATAGGCTATAGTGAGCCCAAACCACACATCAGGCCAAGCGGACATGTATACAGACATCAACAAGCTGCTGGCGGACATGCGCGCCCTGCAGGATCAACTCGAGGACATCCTTGACGAGGCACGCGAACGTTTCCGCTACACGCTGGAGGACGGACGTGCGCACTTTACCCGCGAGGCGCAGCAGCTGCAGCGGCGCTATCGCGTCAGCTCCATCCGTTACCTGCTGGCCTCGGACTGGCGCAGCATTGTCACGGCACCGGTCATCTATGCCATGGTGATACCGCTGTCAGTGATTGACCTGAGTTTTACGCTCTACCAGCACATCTGCTTCCGTGCCTACGGTGTACCGCGCGTGCGCCGGCGCGACTACCTGGTCAATGACCGTCACAAGCTGGCCTACCTGAATACCATAGAAAAGGTAAACTGCAGCTACTGCGGTTACGGCAACGGGGTCATTGCCTATGCACGCGAGATCATTTCATGCACCGAGCAATACTGGTGCCCGATCCGCCATGCCAACCGCGTACCTGAACCACATGTCCGTTATATGCAATTCTTTGCCTTCGGAGACGCGCAGGGTTACCAGCAAGGCGCTTCGGACAAGCGCCAGGCACTACGTGAGGAATCGCATGACCAGCCATGATGACAATGAAGCGGCCATCAAACCTGCCCCACCCGACCCGGCACATCGCGCCGAACCCCTGCCGGAAAGCGAGCCCAAGGCCTCCGAGGACGATCCGGGTGCGCCCGCGCGCATCCAGGCACTGCTGGATGCACCCAGCTATCGACGTGCCGACCAGGACGTCGACTTTCTCAACCTGGATGAGGCGCATGGCCTGCGACTGCATCTTGATTACCTGAAGCCCGAACTGCTGCTGGAGGAACAGGGTGTGCGTTCTACCGTGGTCATATTCGGCAGCACGCGCATCGCCGAACCGGCTTCCGCACGGCGTCACGTGGAACGACTGGAGCAGGCACTGCAGGACAACCCGGATGACGCGGCACTGCAGCAACAGCTAAGCACTGCCCGGCGTATCGAGTACAAGAGCCGCTACTACCAGGAGGCCCGGACACTGGGCCGGCTGGTGTCAGAATCCGGCGATGGTTCGCTGGACTGTCGACTGGTCGTGATGACCGGTGGTGGTCCCGGGGTGATGGAGGCCGCGAACCGCGGTGCCTTCGAGGCCGGCGCCAAGAGCATCGGCCTGAATATCGACCTGCCACTGGAACAGTTTCCCAATCCCTATATCTCGCCCGAACTGTGTTTCCGGTTCCGCTACTTTGCACTGCGCAAGATGCATTTCCTGCAACGCGCCCGCGCACTGGTCGCCTTTCCGGGCGGCTTTGGCACGCTCGATGAGCTGTTTGAAACACTCACACTGATCCAGACACGCACCATCAAGCCGGTACCGGTCATCATGGTCGGACGCGACTACTGGGAACGCGCCATCAACTTTGAGTTCCTGCTCGAGGAAGGCGTCATTGCCCGCGAGGACCGTGACAGTTTCTGGTTTGCCGAAACGGCAGAAGAAGCCTGGCAGGGCATCCTGGACTGGTACGCGCAGTGCGGCGAAGCGTTGATTCCAGGCAATTCTGACGAGACGGGGGGAATATGAGACTGTCATTTCACGGTGCCGCACAGGGCGTGACCGGCTCCTGCCACCTGCTGGAGTGCGCCGGCAAACGCATCCTGGTTGACTGCGGCTTTTACCAGGGCGGCAGGGAACTCGAGGAAGAGAACGCCAATGACTTCGGCTTTGATCCGGCGAGCATCGACTTTCTGCTGCTGACGCACGCCCACCTCGATCATTGCGGACGCATTCCATTGCTGGTCAAGCGCGGCTTTGACGGCGAGATCATCACCACCGCCGCCAGCCGCGAGCTGGCACGCCTGATCATGCTGGACGCCGCCGGCCTGCAGGAAGAAGAGGCGCGCTACCAGAACCGCCGCGCACGCAAGCGCGGCAAGTCGTCGCGTGACATTGTACCGCTCTACACCATACTTGATGCGCTCAACGCGCTCGAATACTTTGGCCGCACCGCGCGCTATAACCAGACGCTGTCACTTGCACCCGGCATACAGGCCACCTTCAGCGATGCCGGACACATCCTCGGCTCCACATGCATCCTGCTGGAGCTGACCGAGGATTCACGCCAGCGGCGCGTGCTGTTTTCCGGTGACCTGGGACTTGACAAGCGGCCGATCCTGCGCGACCCGGACAAGGCGCCCGGGGCCGACATCGTGGTCATGGAAACCACCTACGGCGACCGCCAGCACAAGCAACTGGAACCCTCGATCGAGGAACTCCACGAGGTCATCAACGCGACCGTGTCACGTGGCGGCAATGTCATCATCCCGACCTTTGCACTGGAACGTGCCCAGGAAATCCTGTTTTACCTGCATGCCGGCAAGCAGGACGGTGTCCTGCCCGACTTCCTGCAGGTATTCCTCGATTCACCCATGGCGATATCGGCGACGGAGATCTTCCGTCGCCATCCCGAGTGTTACGACGAGCATACGGCCAGCCTGTTCGCCAGCGGCCACGACCCGTTCCAGTTTTCCGGCCTGCACTTCACGCGCGAGACGGCGGACTCGATGGCCATCAACCAGATCCACAGCGGCGCCGTCATCATGGCCGGTTCCGGCATGTGTACCGGCGGACGCATTCGCCACCACCTCAGGCAACACCTCGGGCGGGAGCACAGCAGCATCGTATTCGTTGGCTATGCCGCGCACGGCACGCTGGCACGCCGCATCGTCGACGGCGCAAAGATCGTTAACATCTTTGGCGACGAGTACCCGGTGCGCGCCGCCATCCATACCATCGGTGGCTTTTCAGCGCACGCCGGTCAGACGGAACTGCTGGAGTGGCATCGCCAGACAGGCAATCCGGAGCATACCTTCCTGGTACATGGCGAGAAGGACAGCATGACCGCATTCAGCCGTCTGCTGAAAGGCACACGGGTCGAGATGCCGAAACTGCACCAGGCCTTTGACCTGTAGCAAGCGCCAGATGGATTGAAATTCAGGACAACTTACCCAATAGAATAGAGAGGTGAGCAGTGTCTGGCAGCTTGTGCTGCGCGAGCAGGGCCTGGATGGATTGCTCAGGGAAAAACGGTAAATTACAGGAAGCCCATGGAATTCAAAGACTATTACGAACTGATGGGTGTCAAGCGCGACGCCACACAGGACGAGATCAAGCGCGCCTACCGCAAGCTGGCACGCAAGTATCATCCGGATGTCAGCAAGGCAGCCGATGCCGAGGAGCGCTTCAAGGAGGTCGGCGAGGCCTACGAGGTGCTCAAGGACCCGGAAAAACGCGCCGCCTATGACCAACTGGGTGCCAACTGGAAGGCCGGACAGGATTTCAATGCCCCGCCTGACTGGGATGCCGGCTTTGAATTCAGCGGCGGCGGTTACACCGGTGGCTTTGCTGACGGTGCCGATGCCGGCGCCTACAGTGACTTCTTCGAATCCCTGTTTGGCCAGGGGTTCCGCAGCGCCGCTAGCGGAGGCGCCTACCGGCAGCAAGCTGGCTTCCATGCGCGCGGCAGCGACCACCACGCCAAGGTGTTTATTGACCTCGAGGACGCGTTGAACGGTGCAACCCGTTCATTCAGTCTGCACGTCCCCGAGGTAGATGCACAGGGCCATGTCACCACGAAGGAACGTGTCCTCAAGGTCACCATTCCCAAGGGCGTCAAGCAGGGGCAGCACATTCGGCTGGCCGGTCAGGGCAACCCCGGTATGGGCGAGGGTCCGGCCGGTGACCTCTACCTCGAGATTGAATTCAATCCGCACAGCATCTACCGCGTCGAGGGACGCGACGTGTACCTCGATGTACCGGTGACGCCCTGGGAGGCCGCACTTGGCGCCAGCATCCAGGTACCGACACCGGCGGGCCCCGTGGACATGAAGATCAAGGCCGGAGCAGCGAGTGGCAATAAACTGCGCCTCAAGGGCCGCGGCATTCCGGGCAAACCGGCCGGTGACCTGTATGTCATCCTCGACATCGCCCTGCCGCCGGCAACCACGGAGGCGGCAAAGACACTCTACCGGGACATGCAGCAGCGCCTTGATTTCAACCCGCGCGCGAGACTGGGGGTTTAACCGACATGACACAGCGAACCGACATACTCACCGGTATTATCATCGAGGAGCAGGAACGCCTCAGCCTGCGCGAGCTTTGCGATGCCTGTGCCGTACATGCCGAATTCATCAGCGAACTGGTCAACGAGGGCGTTATCGAGCCCACCGGTATCGACCGCTCACACTGGGTCTTTTCGGGTGTCAGCCTGCACCGCATCCGCACGGCAAAACGCCTGCAGCATGACCTCGGTATCAACCTCGCCGGGGTGGCACTGGCACTGGAACTGCTTGACGAGATGCAGCAGTTGCGTGCACAACTTTACACACTGTCAGGAAGCGAACATGAGTAATCCCCTGCACATCGTCTGTCCCGCGTGCAACGCGACCAACCGCATCCCGGCCGACAAGCTGGGGGCGACACCGAAATGCGGCAAGTGCCACAAACCGCTATTCGCAAAGCAGCCACTGGAACTGACCACGGCGAATTTCCAGTCACACATCAAGCGCAACGACATCCCGGTGGTAATCGATTTCTGGGCGCCCTGGTGCGGGCCCTGCAAGATGATGGCACCGGCCTTCAAAGAGGCCGCGGCACAGCTTGAACCGGGCGTGCGGCTCGCCAAGGTCAATACCGAGGCACAACAGGCCCTGGGAGCACAATTCGGTATCCGCAGCATCCCGACCATGATCATGTTCAGGAATGGTCGTGAAGTCGCACGCCAGTCCGGCGCCATGGGCAGTACCGACATCGTCCGCTGGGTTCAGGCAAACACCTGACTGAGCAGCAAATTGTGCTCCGCGGCCGAGCGGGCATGGCATACCCCCGGTCAGCAGTTCTATACTCCATGCAGCACAGACTCACCGGGCCCGCAGGATTCCTGTATGCACAGGATCCAGTGACGCCCCGGTATCAAAGAACAAGACCGACACGGAGAGAGACCCATGAGAATCATCATTACCCCCTTGCTGTTGCTGTTTCCTGCCCTTAGCTGCGCCATGAATTACCAGAACATGAGCGAGGCCGACATGCAGAAGATGATGGCACAGATGGAAAAGTCACAGGCCTGCATGGCCGAGGTTGACCAGTCTGAATTAAAGAAGTTCGAGGCACGCGCCAACCAGATGGAGGCACGGGTGAAGGAACTGTGTGCCAGCGGTAAACGCGATGCAGCCGAGCAAGAAGCCGTGGCCTTTGGGCAAGAGGTCTCTGCAGACCCCGCCATGCAGAAGATGCAGGAATGCGCCAGGCTCATGCAAGGCGCCATGCCCGGCGTGCCGGGTACGGCCGCGCAGGCTGCCGAGGATCAAAAGGACAGGCACATCTGCGACAACTAGCCAGCTGTGAACCTGTCGGCCGCAACCGGCGGGCAGGATTAATCGCTTGCAGCACAACCGGGTGCGCTGCATGATGTGGCCGTGAGCGTTCAGGTTTACCCACTGATTCAACATGCCAACCAAGCAGCAGCCTGACAGCCAGCCCGGCCGTTACTACTCGCGCTATGCGCTGGTCATCCTGCTACTGGTTGGCGTTATCCTGGCCTGGGAGGCCTGGACAAGCACCCGCAACTTCCACGACTACCATCGGAGCCTGGCCGAGAACTCGGTAACGGGTACGGCCGATGAACTGGAACTGCTGCTGAACGAACTGCAGCGTTCCATGCGCCTGTTTGCCGATGAGCACAACGACCTGTTCGAGGAGATCAACCATAACCGGGATAATGAAGCGGCCTGGTTACTGCTCGAAAACGGCGTAACACAATATTTCCCGGAACATTTCGGCATGATACTGACCGGCGCGGACGGCGAGGTACTGCGACCGGATTTCGACAACAAGGTCGGTGAAGTATGCCAGCAGGACATACACGCGTTCATCGAGGATAACTACGACCTGCAGGGCTACATACACCCCAACCCGGAGGGCTATCACTTTGACATTATGGTTCCGTGGGGCGAGGACGGCGCACCGCAGGGCGTGTTTTTCCTCAGCTTTCCCTCCGACATCCTGGCACGTATCCTGCGGCGCATTCAGTCACCCGGGCATGCGCTGATGCTGCTGCACAGCGACAAGGGCGGCCTGATCGAGGTGACGGGTGACGGCAGCCGCATACAGCTCAGCCGGGATTTCATGCTTGCTACCGATGAACAGGCGCGCATCCTGGCACAACAGCCAATCAAGAACAGCCACTGGGAGCTGGTAGACATTGCGGAGCAGGGGCTGTTCCGCGCCGAGTTGGTGCGCAATGCCGGCTACAGCGCCGTTATCTTTATTGCCTTTATGGCCATCGGGCTGTTCATGTTGCAGCAGCTGAGGCGCATGGAAGTACAACGCCAGCGAGCCGAGGATCAGGCACTGCGCCACCAGACCGATCTGGCCCATATCGACCGCATCAACACCATGGGCGAGATGGCCTCGAGTCTCGCCCATGAACTCAACCAGCCGCTGGCTGCAATCTCCACCTACTGCCAGGCCGGGCTGCGTATCATTGAAAACAACGAGGACAAGCCGGAAAAGCTCGCCCATGCACTTGAGCATGCTTCGATACAGTCACAACGCGCCGGACAGATTATCCGGCAGATGCGGCAACTGGCCAGCAAGGGAGTCGTACGCCGCGAGCCGGTTGACATTAACCGGGTCATCCATGACACCGTGGACCTTGTACGAGAAGAACTGAAGCGCAAGAATATCTCGCTGACACTCGACCTGGAAAGTAATCTACCCGAGGCCTTTGCAGATGAGACACAGATCGAGCAGGTTATTCTCAACCTGCTGCGCAATGCCATCGAGGCGATGTTCTACGACAGCGAAAGTGCCCATAGACTATTGATATCGAGCCAGCGAACTGACCCGAGAAGCATACAGGTCACGATCAATGACACAGGGCCTGGCATGGACAAGGAAACGCTCGACAGGATTTTTGATACCTTTTACACCACCCGCAAGGAGGGCATGGGCCTGGGCCTGTCCATCAGTCGCACCATTATCGAGGCGCACGGTGGCCAGCTCACGGCACACTCGGCCCCCGGCACCGGGTCAACCTTTTTCTTCACCCTGAACAGGACACCGACCTGACAGCATGACTACACCGGAACCCACTGTATTTCTTGTCGATGACGATCACGCCGTGCGTGATGCACTGGGATTGCTGCTGGATACAGCAGGATTCAACACCGTCAGCTTTTCCTCGGCCAGCGAATTCCTGGAGCGCTACGATGCCAGCCAGCCCGGCTGCCTGGTACTCGATATCCGTATGCCGGGGATGAGCGGCATGGAATTGCAGGAGGCACTGGTCGACCAGGCAGCGGGATTGCCCATCATCTTTCTCACCGGACACGGCAACGTCCGCATGTCCGCCAAGGCCTTCCGCACGGGCGCCATCGATTTCCTGGAGAAGCCGTTTGATGAGGCCGTGCTGCTGGAGCGTATTCATGAAGCCCTGGGTCTCGACAAGACCAACCGCAAATCAGCTGCACGCCACGCTCATGCCAGCAGCAGGCTGTCTGTACTGACGCCACGGGAACGCGAGGTCATGCTGCTGCTCGTCGCAGGCAATACCAACAAGGAGATCGCTGCAAAGCTGGACCTCAGCACTCGCACCATCGAGACACACCGCGGTCGCGTCATGGAAAAGACCGCTGTCCAGTCCGTGGCCGAGCTGGTCGAACTTGCCATCAGCAGTGGCAGCTATACACCGAAGTAACTGCAAGGCCTACGTATTTACACGTATATTCATGCCCTCATCAATGAGATACCGTGAAGGTCCTTAAAATTCCCGCGCAGTTCAATTGACCTGGAGGATATGTAGCGACCATGACCGCAGAAACAGCACCTCGCGACCTGATCGGTACAGAGCAGTCCCTTAGCGAAATCATTGCACTGGCAGAACAGGGCATCCCCACCATCCGGCAGACACAGGATCCGGCCACCAGCAAACCAGCGGAAACCCGCATACGTATCTACAAGGACAACCTGCTGATTGCGAAATGCAAGGCGACCGGACTGGGCCCCGGACGGCTGTTTGTCTCCGTCGACCCGCTGCACTACCCGGTCAACTCGAAACTTTCACTGGAGTTTGTCAACACCACTGAGAAAGGCACCAGGACACTGCTCACCGCAACGATAACTGCCCGTAGCGTGTACGGTATCGAACTGACACTGGAACCCGCAACCGCCTGACAGGCAAGCCTTTATCCGCCGGGATAGGTAGACTTACCCACGTAGATCTGCGGATTTTCCCGCGCCTGAATTTCTCCTATTCTCTGACCTGAAGCCCGTTACCGGCTTGCAAGAGCTGTGCTGATTGCCTGCCTGCCCTGTGCAGGATGTTTCACATAATGAAACACCAATGGCAGCCGTGCAATGATGAATAAACCCTCCAGGATTCGCAGTCGCGCCCGTTGATGGCGCAGGACAACGCATCGCGTGCCGAAGATCCCCGGGTATCGCTGACACTCCCCTGCAGCCGGCAGGCCAGGCGCCAGCACGGGCGACTGTGCTGGTTAATGGTTAGCATCAGCCTGATACTGCTGGCAAACATACTGGCGACCATCAGTGGCCGGGGCAACCCGCTGTATGACACCTTCCACCCGGGCGAGACGCCGGCCAGTTCCACGAATACAACAACAGACCGTCGTTAGCGCTCTCCCGAATGGTCCATCCGTTGTGGCACGCTAGCCACGACTGATATCAAAACGGCTGTACGCCCGGCTCATCAGCGGCAGCAGCAGTAACGCAACCAGCATCAGCACCCACCACGTCACGACCGCAAAGGCTGACCAGTTTCGCCCGGTTGCATTCAGGACCAGCGTCCCGGCAGTGGCGGCAAGCCCGCAGCCACCCAGCAACAACGCCGTCTTCACCGAAAATTCCACCATGGTACGACCCAGAAAGTCGAAATCGACACGCCCGACCGGCACCAGGGGTGTCGGGAACAGCAGGAACATCAGGTTCTCCAGGCCATACAGCAACAGGTTGAACGGGACCAGGAAGGGCACCATGACCAGCAACACCAGTCGTGGCGTACCTTCCAGAAAGACGGCAGCACTGCACAGCAGTATCAGTTCAACCAGGCTGGTCAGCAACACCGGTGCTACCAGTTGACCAACGCATAACTTCCATGGCCGCAGCGGCAACGCCTTGAAATTCTCCATGGTCTCGAGGTCACTGCGAAAGTCGAATACCAGCGTACGCGGCAATACATACACGGCCACAAAGAATACGAAACCGATACGTGACCACACGGAGATGCCAGCGGCCGCCGTGACCAGTACGGGACCGGCAAGCAACGCCATCGTCAGGAACGTCAGCAGGGCCTTGCGCGACCTGCGCAGTGCCGCCAGCAGCTGTCGCCAGGCAAGCGGCCCGATACCGCCGAGCACCGGCGGACGCCGCGAGGTGCGCGCAACAACCGGCTGCGTGCCCCACAGCAGGCCGCTGCGTTTCGCCTGCATCCAGCGCTGGTGCAGCTTCAGGCTGGCCGTAACCGACGCCTCGTAGGCATGCCGATCGAGACGCACTATGAGGCCGAACAGCACGATATTGATGGCCA
>Ga0316201_10003948_pt1 | contig 11078 bp, 10 predicted proteins | sample CS6wburrow_MG_FD_204516 | JGI IMG/M metagenome (GOLD analysis project Ga0316201, IMG submission 204516) | Coastal sediment microbial communities from Delaware Bay, Delaware, United States - CS-6 worm burrow | ecosystem: Environmental > Aquatic > Marine > Coastal > Sediment | place: USA... | reverse complement strand
GGCGCCGTCGATCCGCTCGGCGTCGAGCTATAGACGGCGGGCGATGTGGCCGGGCACCCGCCTGGTGAGGAAGGTGAGAACCAACGCCGGGACGTAGCCGATGGTGACCTCGGTGTAGGCGAAAAGCCCGCGCGGTTCGGTGACGACGAGATCGCAGGCCGTGGCGAGACCGCAGCCACCGCCGATGGCGGCGCCGTGCACCGCGGCAATGGTGATCTTGGGATGACCGAGCAGCACCTCGAACAGATCTCGAAGCGATTCCGAATCCCGGCGCAGACTTTCGGGATTGCTGCCGGCGGCCACCTGCTGGAGGGCGGAGAGATCGGCGCCGGCGGAGAAATGTCGTCCGGCGCCGGTGAGGATCACCACCCTGACGTCCGGGGCGCTCGCAGCCGACACCAGGGCATCGGTGAGCAGAGTGACGAGGTCGGATGACAGCGGATTGCCGCGGCTTGGATCGTTCAGTGTCAGGCGGCGCAGCGGCCCGTGGTCTTCGATCAAGACGGGTGTGTCCATGAAGGTCATCCTAACACCAACAATGGAGGACAGATGAGGACCGGTGTTTGGTGTAAGATCCCCTCTCATGGCCAGTATCCGCTCCACCGCGCGTTTTCTCGGTCACGTGGGGCGTGATCTCCTGGGCACGTTTCGCGCCCGAGTCCGCCGCACCTATGACTGGGTGGTCTACGGCACCGATGAAGTCGTGGTCGGCGTCGATGTCTTCCCCTTCGCCGAGACGATGACAGGAGTCGGGTGGTATGAGTGGAACCTCCTGGCTGCGTTGGATCGACGGAATGACGGCCTTCGCTACAACCTCTACGCCCACACCTTTCTCGCGCCCGGCGAGCAACCGCCACCGATTCCCGGAACCCGCAAGATGCGGCTCCGGACACACCAGGTTCCCGACGGATTCCTCTTCCCCCTGGGCCTCTCCATGTGGGTGTTGCGGCGCCTTGTCGAACCGCTGCTCTGCACTCTCGATGGCAATGACGTGCTCTTCGCTCCCAATTTTTTCCCGCCGCGCCGGCAGAGGTTTATCGGCCGCCGGCTGGTCGTGACCGTGCACGATCTGGCCTTTGCGGTGGAACCGGAGATGGTCGCCCCCGAGACCTTGAGCGAACTCCAATCGCAGTTCCCTGGTGCGCTGCGCCGCTCGGAACGGATCATCGCGGTTTCGGCCGCCACGGCGGGTGATCTTGTCGAATACTTCGACGTTGCGCCCAGCCGGATTCACACCATCCACGAGGGGCTCGACCCCCATTTCGCCGAGGTCGGCGATGAGATCGACCGAGACGAGGCGCTTCCCGACGACTACCTCCTCTATGTCTCGACCATCGAGCCTCGAAAGAACTTCCTCGGAGTCTTGCGCGCGTTTGCGCTCATGGCCGAATGGGGTTATGAGGGCAAGCTCGTTGTCGCCGGGCGCTGGGGGTGGCGTACCGAGAGCATCAAGGCCGAGTGGGACGCCTCGCCGGTTCGGGACCGCATCGTCCACCTCGACTATGTCGCCCGAGAGCGGATGGCGGCGGTCTACTCCCAGGCTCGTGCCTTGCTGTTCCCTTCGTGGCTCGAGGGGTTTGGTCTGCCGATCCTCGAGAGCATGGCGTGCGGTACACCGGTGGTGACCTCGGGGCGCTCCGCGATGCCGGAAGTTGCGGGTCCGGCTGGAGTCTATGTCGATCCGGAGAGCGCCCACGGGATCGCCACCGGAGCGGCGTCGCTCATCGAGGACAGCGATCACCACGCGAGGTTGCAGGCGCTCGGCCGGGACCGGGCCCGTCGGTTCTCGTGGGATGAGGCGGCGACCGCCACTGCCAATGTTTTCCGGCGAGCAGCCGGTCAACGAGCGGATGGGCCCGATGAATATCGGGTGTGACGGCCGTGCCCTGGTCGGGTCGCGGACCGGAGTCGGGATCTGGACCGAGCAGGTCATCGGGGGTCTGGCCGGATCCGGGATCGGCCGCGTCTTCGTGGCGGCGTCCAAGGCTCTCGATCTCGAATCGGTGGAGGATCAACCGGGATTGACCGTCGTGCCCCCGCCGACTCGGCCGATCCTCGGACCGGTCTGGCTCAATTCGACAGTGCCGCGGCTCGCCCGAGAACTCGATTTGGATGTCTGGATCGGGTCGCTGGCGATCCTGCCATGGAACTGCCCGATACCCACGGTTTCCATGATCCACGACCTCACGCCGAGGACACACCCGCAGCACCACACGCTGGCCAATCGGATGGTGTTCAGACTTTTTTTGGAGCGGTCGATCAAGACTGCCGACGTTGTGGTGGCGGGATCGGAGGCCACCCGCAATGAGGTCCTGAAGGCTTTTCCGTGGGTCGAGCCCAAGCTCGAGCGCATCGGTTATGGAGTTGACGAGTGGTTCTCGCCCACCTCGGTGGATGATGACGGTGCAGACACTCGGGATCGATTTGCCAACGGCAAGCCCTATGTGCTCCACCTCGGAACCATCGAGCCGCGTAAAGGCATCATCGATCTGGTGGCGGCTTGGGAGCGGCATGTCGAGACGGCAGACGATGCGCCGGATCTGGTCATTGCCGGGAAACCCGGTTGGCACACCGAACCGATTTTTGACAGGATCAAGGCGTCACCGCTCGCTGCTCGGATCCATCTTCCGGGATATGTCAGCCGTGAGGATACGCGCGAGCTCCTCAGACATGCCGAGGTCTTCGTTCTCGCCTCCGAGGCCGAGGGTTTCGGTCTGCCGTTGGCTGAGGCCGTCAGCTGCGGTACCCCCGCGATGGCGTCGGACATTCCGGTCCTTCGCGAAACTGGTGGAGACGCGGTCGTCTACTGTCCGGTCAACGAACCGGATGCTCTGGCAGGTACCCTCGCCGAGGCCCTCGATCCAGCAGTCGCCGACCGGTTGCGGGCGCGCGCTGCCGAGCGCGCCCCCGAACTCCGCTGGGGGCCCGTTGTCGATGCCTGGGTCGAGCTTGTCGAGCGGGTTGTGAGCAATCGGCGCGCCTGATGTATCGTCGCCCTTGCTCGATTGCGACCCGGAGCGTCGGCCTTCTGAGTCGCCTCCGGTTCGGAGGCTCCCGAGCGTCACCCGATCAGCGCGGTCGCTCGAGGGTTGGAGGAAGGGCTGCGACCGCGCTGATCGGGCGCCGGCGGCCTGCTTCGTGGCGTGGAGAGGTGCACCGGGATGGTGTACCGCGGGGGTTGCCCGGTTAGACATTGTGCGGAGCGTGAGAGGCAGCCGAATGGGCTTCGTCGGCACAATGTCAAACCCGGCACGCCCCGGTGAGCGCCAAAAGTCTGCGCTCAAACAAGGGCATTTGCCAGCGTCTCAGTCCTTCAATAGGACGCGGGTCCGGTGCCTGGCATCCAACTTTGTTCGCCGCGAACAATGTTGGTGCCTGCGCACCGCTCCCATCGCGATACGGAAACGAAGTTTAGCTTACTTTACTCCAGAGTAGACAAACATACTTGGGAATCTGTATAGTACTCGGAAGTTGATACAGACAGTCGGTCTTCCCGACGCAGGTGCCTTCACAGACAGGGGGTCGTCGTCGCAACCAAACCGCAAGCCTCGAGCAAGGGTTCTCCCTGGAAGACGGCCGAGGAGCGTGCTCGCGAGCGGGAACAGCTGCGGGAACTCAAGCGAGAAGCCGTGCTCCTGGCGGCGGCGCAGGAATTCAATGCTCATGGCTTCCACAACACAACCCTGGACGAGATTGCCAAGCGTCTCAACGTTACGAAGCCGACGGTCTACTACTACGTCACAAACAAGGACGAGATCCTGACCGAGACCTTTCGCGCCGGCTGCGGCGCCCTCGCAGAGGCGGCCGACGAGGTCGACCGCTCTGGTCTTGTGGGTCTCGACAAGCTCGCAGAGTTCATGCGCAGATACGCCGAACTCATGACCACCGATTTCGTCAAGAACGTGGCATTGCTCGAGGACACCTGTCTTGGGCCCGAGATGCGCGGCGAGATCCGGGAGATCAAGTCCGCCATCGATCGCCGGTTCCGCACCTTTGTCGAAGAAGGGATCCGGGAGGGCGCCATCGCCGAATGCGATCCGAAGATGGCGGCCTTCACCATCGCCGGCGCCCTCAACGGCATCGCCCGCTGGTATCAGCCCGATGGTCCGCTCAGTCCGTGCGAGATTGCGGAAACCACCGTCAACACACTTGTCGCGGGTCTCAGGGCCCGATGAGAGGTTTATTTCTGGCTCCGACCGGGGCGCGACGTCGCGCGTTCACCCACGGAGCGAAAGTGAATGGGAGGCATCTATGAGTGTCGGCATCGTCGGTTACGGCGCGTTCATCCCGAGGCGTCGGATCAAGCTCGAGGAGATTGCCAAGGTGTGGGGAGCGGACGCTCCGTCGTACAAGCGGGGTCTGCAACTGCACGAGAAATCAGTTCCCGGAGCGGATGAGGATACGGTGACCATGTCGGTGGAGGCGACACGAAACGCCTTTGCCCGGTCGGGCGGGATCGACCCGGTCGAGGTCGGCGCCCTCTACGTTGGCTCGGAGTCCCACCCGTATGCAGTGAAGCCGTCGGGCACGATCGTCGCCGAGGCGATCGGCGCCACCCCGGACATTCACATCGCCGACTTCGAGTTCGCGTGCAAGGCCGGTACCGAGAGCATGTTCGTTGCGCAGTCGCTGGTTCGAGCCGGAGAGGTCAAATATGCCGTCGGAATCGGCGCCGACACTTCGCAGGGTGCTCCTGGAGACGCCCTCGAATACTCGGCGGCGGCAGGTGCGGCGGCGTTCATCTTCGGTGATGACGATGAGCGCAATCTGGCGGAGATTCTGGCCACCTACTCGTGGACCACCGATACGCCGGATTTCTGGCGCCGCGAGTACATGCACTACCCCCGTCACGGCAGCCGGTTCACCGGTGAGCCTGCATACTTCAGAACATCCATGAATTCGGCGAAGGGCATCATGGAGAAGGCCGGGCTGAAGCCGAGCGACTTCGCCCACGCAATCTTCCACCAACCCAACGGCAAGTTCCCCATGCGGGTGGGCAAGAAGCTCGGTTTCACCCATGAGCAACTCGAGACCGGCTGGTTGTCGCCGTGGCTCGGCAACACCTACTCCGGGGCTTCACCCATCGGGCTGACTGCGGTGCTCGACATCGCCAAGCCTGGAGACCTGGTGTTGATCACGTCCTTCGGATCGGGTGCAGGATCGGATTCGTTTGTTCTGCGCGTCACGGACCGCATCGAGCAGGTCCGCGACCTGGCGGCCAGAACCCGGCCGCAGCTCGATACAAACCAGATCTACGTGGACTACGGCACCTACGCCAAGCTCCGCGGCAAGATCCGCATGGCCGAGTAGGAGGTGGTGATGCGAGACGTAGCTGTCGTTGGAGTTGGAGTGACCGATTTCGGTGAGCTGTGGGACAAGAGCCTGCGCACGATCTGGGCCGAGGCGGCGCTCGCCGCGTTGGCCGATGCCGGAGTCGAGAAGATCGATCTGATCACAATCGGGTGCATGTCGCCCGGTCTCTTTGTCGGACAGGAGCACCTCGCCTCCCTGCTCGCCGACGAGCTGGGGATGGCTGGAACCGCCGCCTCTCGGGTCGAGTCGGCCTGCGCGTCGGGCGGACTCGCCCTGAGGACGGGTTTCGCCGAGGTCGCCTCGGGTCTGTCGGACACGGTGCTCGTCACCGGCGTCGAAAAGATGAACGATGTGGACGGCGCCGACGCGACGTATGCACTGGGCACCGCCGCAGACCAGGAGTGGGAGGGCTTTCATGGCATCACGTTCCCGGGTCTGTACGCAATGTTGGCACGGGCCCACATGCAGCGTTATGGCACGACCGTCGAGCAGTTCGCCGCAGTGGCGGTAAAGAACCACGCCAACGGCCTGCTCAATCCTCACGCCCAATACCACCTCAAACTCACGGTGGAGGCCGCCCTGCAGGCCACCATGGTCGCGGATCCGCTGCGGCTCATGGACTGCTCGCCGGTCACCGACGGCGCGGCGGCACTGGTGCTGACCACCGTCGAAAAGGCCGAAAAGATGGCCGGCAACCGCCCAATCGTCAAGATCTCCGGATCCGGGCTCGCGACGGACACCATCAGCCTGGCCAACCGCGACGATCTCACCGAGCTCAAAGCGGTGCGGGTTGCAGGCGAACGGGCCTACGCCATGGCGGGCAAGAAAGCAGAGGATCTCGATGTCGTCGAGGTCCACGATTGCTTCACCATCGCAGAGATCATGGCGACGGAGGCGCTCGGGCTCTTTGGACCCGGCGAGGGCGGCAAGGCCGCCGAAGATGGTCTCACCGCCATCAACGGGAAGATCCCGGTGAACACCTCGGGCGGCCTCAAGTCCAAAGGCCACCCGGTGGGCGCCACCGGTGTCGCCCAGGCGGCCGAGATCGTCACGCAGCTGCGCGGCGAGGCCGGCGACCGGCAGGTCGCAGGTGCGAAGACCGGTCTTGCGCAGAACATGGGAGGCTCCGGCGGGAGCTCGATCGTTCACATTCTGGAGGTGGCCTCATGATTTCCCCGGGTCGATCCTGGCGCGAGTTTCCGCAGCGTTACCGCCTCGAGGCGGAGAAGTGCACCGAGTGCGGCAAGATCCACTACCCGCCGCGGGTGACGTGTTCGAAATGTGGTGCGAGGACCTTCGAGAGTCTCGTTCTGCCACGCGAGGGCAAGGTCGTGACTTTCACGGTGGTGCGGGTGCCGCCCGCCGGATTCACCGAGCAGACTCCCCTGCCCATCGCCCTCGTCGAGGTGATGGACGGGGTTCGCCTGATGGTCCAGCTCGGCGACATCGCTGATCCGGACGAGATCGAAGTCGGGATGCCGGTGCGTCTCGAGTTCCGTCGGATCTCATCGGATGGAGAGGCGGGTCTCATCTTCTACGGTCACAAGGCCGTGCCGAGCCTGGATGGCTGACGGAGCCGAGATTACGGGGACCCGGGAGTTGCCGGGTCCCCGGGGACTTCTTGGTATTCGAACGATGAGCAAGCGACTCGGAGGGTGAGGGATGTTCCGGAGAATTCTCGTAGCCAATCGCGGCGAGGTGGCGGCGCGGATCATCCGCGCCTGCCGTGAACTCGGGATCGAATCGGTGGCCGTGCACTCGGTTGCCGATGCCGACTCGCCGCACCTGCGTCTCGCCGATGAGCGGGTCTGTATCGGTCCGTCGCCGTCGTCCGAGTCCTATCTCGACATGGATGCGATCCTCCAGGCCGCCGAGCAGACGGGATGCCAGGCGGTCCACCCCGGGTTCGGCTTCCTCGGTGAGAACGCACACTTCGCGGCGCGGGTCAGGCAGCAGCAGCTCACCTGGATCGGGCCGCCGCCCAACGCCATCGCCCGGATGGGAGACAAGGCCGAGGCCCGGCGCGCCATGAAGGCCGCAGGTCTACCGACGATCCCCGGCACCGAAGGGATCCTCGCAGATGTCGAGGAGGCGCGACGGGCGGCGGACGAGGTCGGCTATCCGGTGCTGCTCAAGGCCACCGCCGGTGGCGGCGGCAAGGGGATGCGCATGTGCGGCGATGAGACCGAGCTCGGTCGGGCCTACAGCCAGGCGTCGCTCGAGGCCGAGAAGGCCTTCGGCAACGCCGGTCTCTATCTCGAAAAGGTCCTCGTCGGGGCGCGTCACATCGAGTTTCAGGTGCTCGCCGATGTCTATGGTCGCGCGATCCATATCGGGGAGCGCGAGTGTTCGGTGCAACGCCGCCATCAGAAACTCCTCGAGGAAGCCCCCAGCCCGGTGATGACCCCGGCGGTCCGTGACGAAGTCGGGCGCCGGGCGGCGGATGCGGCGGCGGCCATCGACTACACCTCGGCAGGTACCATGGAGTTCCTCCGAGACGGCGACGGTAACCACTTTTTCATGGAAATGAACACCCGTCTCCAGGTGGAGCACCCGGTGACCGAGATGATCACCGGCATCGATATCGTTCAGACACAAATCAAGATCGCCGCCAACCGGCCGCTTGAGATCTCCCAGGAAGATCTCGAGATCAACGGGCATGCCATCGAGTTTCGGATCAACGCCGAAGACCCCGATCAGGACTTCCGGCCGGATCCGGGCACGATCACGGTTTTCGAACCGCCCGTCGGCGACGGCGTCCGGATCGACACCCATGTCGAAGCGGGGTACGAGATCCCGCCGTTTTACGACTCGATGATCGCCAAGCTCATCGTCCACGGCGCCGATCGGAACGACGCGATCGAAAAATCCATGGAGGCGCTCGACGGGTTCCGGATCGAGGGCGTCGCCACCACCATTCCCATCCAACGGCGAATCCTGGCCGAGTCGGTCTTTCGCGACGGGTCCTACGACACGTCGTGGCTCGAAAGGCTCCTTGCCGGATCGGAGGGCTGACGCATGGCCAAAGTCATCATGCATTCCATCGGGTCCACGCTCGATAAGGCGCTGGATCCGAGCGAGGCGGCGAAGAACGCAACCCACTTGTCGGAGCTCGAGGACGCGCTCGAGGAGAAGCGGGCGGTGGTCCGTGCTGGGTGGGGTGAGAAATACGTCGATCGCGTGCATGCAAAGGGCAAGCTCACGACCTGGGAGCGGATCGACCTTCTCAAGGACGAAGGGACTCCCGTTCAGCCTGTGGGAACGCTCGTCAACTATGGTCTGACCTTCGGCCCCGACGAGCGGACCTCACCGGGCGCCGGGGTCGTGACGGCCTTTGTCAGGGTCTCCGGTCGGATCACCATGGTGATCGCCAATGACAACACGGTGGCCTCCGGCTCGTGGTGGCCGAAGACACCGGAGAAGATCGAGCGCGCTCAGGAGATGGCGCTCAAGCTGCGGATCCCGGTCATCTATCTCATTGACTGCTCCGGGCTATATCTGCCCGAACAGAGCGCGACCTTCCCGGGTAAGACGGGAGCGGGCGCGATCTTCAAGATGAACAGCCTGCTCTCGGCCAACGGAGTGCCCCAGATCTCGGGGGTCTTCGGTGATTGCATTGCCGGCGGAGGCTACATGCCGATTATCTCGGATGTGGTCTACATGACCGAGCAGGCCTACATGGTGATTGCCGGCGCGGCACTGGTGAAAGGCGCCAAGAGTCAGCAGATCACCAGCCTCGACATCGGCGGGCCCGATGTCCACGTCCACCTCTCGAACTGCGCCGACCACCGGGTGCCGGATGACAGGGCGTGTCTGAGGATGATCATCAACGAGGTCGAGCGACTGCCCACCAGCGCCGCTCCCTACTATCGCCGGGGCATCGATCCGTCACCGCCGCGGTTTCCGGCCGATGAGACCTCGAGCCTCTTCCCCATCGACTACCGGCATGCTTACGACATGCGTCAGGTCCTCGCGCGGCTGGTCGATGACGGCCTCTTCCGTGAGGTGACGCCCGGTATCGGTCCCGAGATGATCTGTGGCGTCGGCCGGGTCGGTGGGCTCTACACGGGGTTCATCGGCAACAACCCGGGGCTGACGCCGCACCCGGTGCAGCGTGGCGAGCAGCGACCCGGGAGCATCCTATATCGCGACGGCATCGCCAAGATCAGTCAGTTCAGCCGGTGCTGCAACGATGACGGCATCCCCATTGTCTGGCTGCACGACATCTCGGGCTTCGATATTGGCCCCGAGGCCGAGAAGCAAGGACTCCTCGGCTATGGTTCGAGTCTGATCTACACCAACTCGACCAATACGGTGCCCATGATCACGGTGCTGCTTCGCAAGGCCTCCGGTGCGGGTTACTACGCCCAGGCCGGGATGCCGTACGACCCGGTGGCACAGCTCGCCACGACAATCTCCCGGTTGTCAGTGATGGACGGTCGGACCCTGGCCATCGGGGCCTTCAACACCAAGCTTGACGACAACTTCGAAATCGTGGCCGAGACGGACGAAGAGCGGGAGAAGATACGCAAGGGCATGGAGTCGGTCGAGGCTCGGATCACCGAGGATATGGACCCGGTCAAGGCGGCTCGGCAGATGGATGTCGACGAGGTGGTGCGGTTTTCAGAGATCCGCTCGTACCTCGAGACCCTCGTGGAGGCGGCCTATCAGGGCTGTGGCTATCGAAGGGTCAAGAACCCGAGGATCTGGTCCCTGCATGACATTGCCGTGCTCGGCGAGGGAGGCATGTGATGGCGCCCGAGAGCATCGACGTCATCGTCATCGTCGACCCGGAGCATCCGGGTGAACAGGTGCTCGGTTCACCGATGGTCGGCGCCTACAGCTCGGCGCCCAGGGTGGGCGAGGTTGTGGTCGGCGGTTCCCGGGCCGGTCGTCTGACCACTCTCGGTAGGAATGTTGAACTCGTGGTCCCGCGCGGGTTGACTGGACGCATCATCGAGCGAAAGCCGTCCGACCGCAGCGAACCGGTCGAGTACGGCCAGGAGCTGCTTCGAGTGGCGCCGGTCGAGGCGTCCGGCGAGGGCGACGCCGACGCCTTGGGTTCGATCGCGGCGGTCGAAGACCTGCCGGAAGGGACCATGGCGGTTCGTTCCTCGATCCACGGCATGTTCTACCACCGTCCCCGGCCGGACGATCCGGCTTATGTGGAGATCGGACAGATCGTTGAAAACGGAACGACATTGGGTCTTGTCGAGGTCATGAAGTGTTTCTCCGCCATTGTCTACGGAGGGGTTGATCTTCCCTCCCGCGCCGAGGTCGTCGAGATCCGGGCCGAGGACGGTGCCGAGGTGGAGGCGGATCAGGTACTTTTCGTCGTCCGCCCGGCGTGACGCTTGGGCCGAGCGCGATGGATACAAATAACAGGAGGTCGCAGTGGAATTTGAACTGACCGATGAGCAGGTTGCCATCCGTGACATGGCCCGTGATCTGGCGCAGAAGGAAATCGTACCGCACGCGACCGAGTGGGACGAGGACCAGCATTTTCCACGCGAACTCTTCACCGCCATGGGCGACCTCGGCCTCCTCGGGATCGTGATCCCCGAACAGTACGGTGGGGCCGGTCTCGGCTATGTCGAGTATGCGACCATCCTCGAGGAGATCGGCGCCGGGGATGGTGGAGTGGGTCTCGGAGTCGCCGCCCACAACTCGCTGTGCACCAACCACATCTTCGTCGCGGGCGACGAAGCGCAGCACCGTCGATGGCTCCCGCGGTTGTGCACCGGCGAGTGGATCGGGGCGTGGAG
>Ga0316201_10003947_pt1 | contig 11078 bp, 5 predicted proteins | sample CS6wburrow_MG_FD_204516 | JGI IMG/M metagenome (GOLD analysis project Ga0316201, IMG submission 204516) | Coastal sediment microbial communities from Delaware Bay, Delaware, United States - CS-6 worm burrow | ecosystem: Environmental > Aquatic > Marine > Coastal > Sediment | place: USA: Delaware... | reverse complement strand
ATGACCCTGGCCGCGGCCGCGGACACACTGGTTGCCCGGGGCCTGCTGGCCGATGCCCGGGTGCTTCGTCTCGGCGCCCGGCTGACCGGGCAGGATCGGGCCGTGCGGGCGGGACTGTACGAACTCCGCTTCGGGATGTCGCCGCGGGAGCTTCTGCTGGACCTGACCGAAGGCCGCTCCGTCATGTTGAAGGTCACGATCCCGGAGGGGCTGGACGCCGCCGAAATAGCGGGTCTGATGGCCGCCGGTCTCGACCTGCCGGCCGCCGATTTCCTGCTGGCGGCCGACTCCCTCGTCATCCGGGCCGTCGACGAGAACACGCTCCTGGGCGGGGCCATGACGACCGCCGGTTTCGATTCCCTGCTGGAAGCCGAGTCCGGCCGCCGTGGGCGGCGGTTCCGCTGGTGCGAGGGCTACCTTGCGCCGGACACCTATCTCTTTGCTGAGGGTACCACCGCCGCCCGGGCCGCGGCGGTGCTGGTGTCGGCCCAGTTGGCCCGGCTGGATTCCGCCCTGACTGCGCCCCGCTCCGGCAGCACCGCGGCCCTCAGCCCCCACGAAATCCTGGTCCTGGGTTCCATCGTGGAGGCCGAGGCCCGCCGTGCGGACGAACGCACCCGCATTGCGGCGGTGTACGCCAACCGCCTGGCCAAGGGACGCCGCCTCGAAGCGGACCCCACGGTGGCGTTTGTTCTCGAGAAAAAGGGGAAACGCTTGTTCTTCAGGGATCTCGAGGTGGAGTCGCCCTTCAATACCTACCGGAACCGGGGGTTGCCGCCGGGCCCGATCGGCGCTCCCGGCCGGGCGGCGCTGGAGGCGGCGGCGCGTCCGGACCCCGCCTGCGACGCCGAGTATTTCGTTTCCGACGGGGCCGGCGGCCATGTTTTTTCCCGGACGGCGGAGGAGCATCTGGCGGCCGTGCGCCGATTCCGTGAGTTGAAGGCCCGGGAGCGCCGTGCTCAGGACGATTGACGGAACCCGGCCCGCGGTTTATTGTTGTTCTGCCGTGGTCGGAGCGCCTTTTCGGGACGCTACCGGAGCCGGTTACCTCAGGTTGGAAAGGTCGCGACTTGGATTTTCTCAAGAAATTCGGTCTGCTAGCAGGCGCTCTTGCCGCTATCGTCCTGGGATTTGTGACTCTTTCGTTGCGGATGCTGACCACTGGACCGCTGCTTCTGGTCCTGGGGTACTGCGTTCTGCTGCCGTTCTTCCTGTGGCGCTCCTTTCAGAAAAGTGTGGGCGAATAGTTCAGCTGGCTAGAGCGCCTGCTTTACACGCAGGAAGTCGCAGGTTCGAGTCCTGCTTCGCCCACCACTCATTTTTCAAGAATACGACCAAATATTAAAAAAAATCAGCGAAATACAGGGATTACGGCTTCGGGACGGCCGTTTACGCACCTTAGATGAAGATTCATATTTTTTTACCAATTTTCCTGAGAAGACAAAAAATAATGGGTTGCATCGGACAGACCCATATGGTACTCTAATACTGTCAAGTGATGGACATGTGAGTGGGAAGGAGAGCTCAACGCAGTTGTCATTGTGTCCGCTTGGGTTAGCCACCCTCGCTAGAATGTGCCTTTTTTGGAGGTGTCCTAATGGTTCTTAGGAAACTCATGGGTATTTTTGCTTGTACCCTGATTATTGGTGCCGCTTCGTTCGCGACGGCGGGTGTGCCGGACTTGAATCTGTCCGGGGCCACTACCGCTGCTGGCGCCACCACAGTTGTTCTGTATAATGCCCCTAACGGTGGCGGAGCGGCCTTCTCTGGCGCCGTCGCTGCTGGTGGTATTATCACGGATGCGACTATTTCGCTCACCCTGCTCGATGGAGCTGGTGCCGCCATCAATCTGTATCCCTTCGAGGATATGTGGATTGAGTCCGGTACGTTCATTGACGCCGACAATCCGGGTCTGGTGGGCTGCACCGGTGGTACGACCGCCGATGCCAGCACCAACGCGGCTGGGTTCACCCAGTGGTCGGTTCCCTTGAATGCCGGTGGCTGGAGCCTCGACAACACGGTCGTCGTGATCAATGGCGCGCCGCTGACGGGTACTCCGTCGATGCCGATCTGGCACAACAGTGCCGACATCAACGGTGATGGCAACATCAACCTTTCCGACGTGCAGCTGTTCGCGGGTGACTTCTTTGCTCCCGCTTACAACTTCCGTTCGGATTTCGTGTTTGATGCTATCGTCAACCTGTCCGATATCGTTCCGCTGGCCCAGGGTGTAGGTGCTTCCTGCCCCTAGAAGCCGCTGAGCCCCGACGTGGTCGGGACCCAAAGGCTTTTATACTGGTGATCAGTTGTTTGTGGCCCTGCTGATGCAGGTGGCAGGGCCGCAAAGTCATTCTCGCCCTCGTTCTTGTTGACGGTGGCATTTGGAAGTACCTGCGAACACATTTAGGAGATACAACATGAAGAAGTTGGTAGTTCTTCTGCTGGCCACCCTGGTCGCAACTTCTGCCTTCGCTGTCGTTGATCCGGATCCCGACATGATGGGGATCTACTTCGACTTGACGGCTGACAACAACTGTCTGACCGCGCCCAACTTCGCGCAGTTCGACGCCTACCTGGTTCTCACCAACAGCACCGCTGCGCAGATCAATGCGTACGAGATGAGCTACACCAATGTGTTCTTCGTCGGAGGCGTCGAAGATCCCATTAATGCCAATAGCTTCTTTCAGTTCCAGACCGTTGTTGCCAATGGTGTGGTTTCGGGTGTGAATGTGGCTCCTCCGGGAACGCCGCTGGCTGGCGATCTGATCGTCGGTCTGGCCGCCCCGCTGCCGTATTCCGATGCTATCATCCTTCACAAGTGGCAGTATGGCTTCTTTGGAGCCTCTCCTGGCTGGAGTGTTGAGATGTACATCGGTCCTTCGTCCGCGCCTTCGCTCCCCGGCGGCCTCCCGGTCGTCCAGGGTACCGATACCGGGCTGATGACGGTTGGTTACTCCACTGGTGGCGCGGATGTTCCGGTCGCCACGATCAACGGCGACTGCGTCGTTGCCGTCGAGGAAGCCAGCTGGGGCAGCGTCAAGAGCCTCTACCGGTAGATTGTGACCAGCGGCTTGTGCCGCAGAGCTTGAACCTTCGGGTTCCTGCCAGAAAGGCCCGGGTGGATTTCCACCCGGGCCTTTTGTCGTGTGGCGCGGCCTGGTTTCGGCGGTCCGAACACATCTTGACAAGGCGTATGGCGAGTCGGATATTCATGCGGGCGAAAAAATCCTCAAATACGTCCTGAATCCGGATTTAGCGTCTGGTTTCGTGCCGATATGCGGCACAGTGTTTTTTTGGCTGATGGCTAAAAAGAGTGCTTGTAGGATCCTGGGGAAGCTCGTATGTTTTTGGTGTTGTCGTCGATTGGCGACCTGCTTCTGGCCCTCTCCGGCCCCCGGCATTTGACGGATCGATCGCTCTGGCGGGTTCCGGATGTAGCAGGTTGCGTAAGTCCCAGGGTTGTTAAAATGGATTTTCCGAGAAAGGGGAACCAAGAAATGAAGAAGTTGCTCTTTGCCGTGTCGGCTTTGGCCGCGCTATCCCTGCTGGCCCCCAGCGCGGGTTTCGCCCAGTTCCACGATTATGACAATGTTGTCGGTATCTTTGCTGACGAGGCCGCAACCCTCACCGAATTCAACGGGCCGGCCTCGGTCCCGTTCTTCGTGTATGTCGTTCTGCTGCGCCCGTCCACGCTGGATGGTACGGCCTATCCCGACATCAACGCTTTCGAGATGACAGTCACTTCCAGTGACGAGACCATCTTTGTCCTGTCCCAGAACCTGCCGGCCGGTTCGGTCAATGTGGGTGACAACGCGAGCATCGTCGGCGGTCTCGAGTACATCGTCGGTCTGTCCACCGCGGCGCCGGTTGTTGACCAGCGGGTCGTGCTGTTCAGTCTGCAGATGTTCTCGCTGACCGGCAACGCGTTCCAGCTGTTCGTGGGCCCGACCTCCAAGCCCGGTATTGCTGGCGAGATGGCCTTCCAGTCGGTCAGCCCCCTGCTGGTGCCGATGTATGCCGCTTCCGGCGGTCCTGGTGATGGCGCCGGTCCCGTGTTCGGTTACAACACGAGCGTGGTCGCTACCGAAGATGCGACCTGGGGTGGCGTAAAGGCCTTGTACCGGTAACTTCGGTTCCACTGGCTTTGTTTTCAAAGGGGCGGTTCCCACCGCCCCTTTGATTTTCCCCTCCGGCGACAGGCCTCGGGTCATTGACCTTCCCGGCGTTCCTTCCTATAATGATGCCGTGCCCAATCGGGCCTGAATCCGCCCCTGATCGCTCTTCCCTCATACCCACCAAGGGGACCAGTATGGGTCGTTTGCTGCCGCTTCGTACCTTCACCTTCCTGCCGCCGCGCAAGCCGCTGTGCGTCCGCACGTTGCTTCTGGCGGTTTCTGCGGGCGTGTTTCTTTCCCTGGCGATCGGCGCCGCGGCACAGGTTGTCCAGACCGCCGCACCGGCCGGCGGTGTCCGCGTGGAAGCGAGCGGTCCCGACGGGGTCCGTTTTGCGGTCAGTGATCTTGAACCGAGCTGGTCGGAGGTGTCCCTCAGGGGCGGGACCGTGACCCGGTACGATGTGAGTATCGACGGCTTCATCATCGCCGGCGAGGCCGGCGGGTTCCGGGTGCCCGGTACCGGCGGCTGGGTCGTGGTGCCACCCGGCACCCGGCCGGTGCTGAAGGTCGTACAGGAGCAATGGCAGCCGGTAGCCAGTCTGCCGCTGATGGTCGAGTCCGTACCGGTGATCATCCCCGGAGCCGAATCCTGGGAGAATTCCGCGACCGAGATCCTGGTTCTGCCCGGCGAAGACCCGCCGGCCGATGCCGAGATTCCGGAGCACGCCAGGCGGGCCCTGCTGCGCCGGGGCGCCGTCGGCAACACTCAGGCCGTTTCGCTCGGAAATGTCTCGTGGTGGCGTGGCCGCCGGGTCGTGTCGTACCGGGTGGTGCCGGTCCGTTACGACGGCCAGGGACGGGCGACCGGCGTGCTGGAAAGCGGCACCTGGGAGATCGCCTTCGTGGCCGACCGTGCCGCCGGAGCGGGTATCCCCAGGGTGCAGGCCAGGAAACGTTCGACCGCCAACGACGATCGTTTTGCCGGCGCCTTCCTCAACGGCGCACTCCTGAAACAGATGCCGGCGGAAGCCGCTTGGCTGGGAGTGGACCCCTTCGACGTGTCCGGCGGCGAGAAGGCCCGGGGCGGCAAGAGCGGGACGCTTCTCGGTCCCGAGGCGCGCTTGACGGTGACCCGAACGGGACTGACGCGGGTGACGTACGATCGCCTGCAGTCGCGCGGGCTGCTGCCGGCCGGTCCGATCGCCGAGGACCAGATCCGGCTTTACCAGCGCCGCTACCTGCCGCGCCTGGATGACGGTTCGGGTAATCCGCCCTATGTCGATATCGAAGTACCGATCCACCTGGTGGGCGAGGGTGACGCTTTCGACGGCGACGATTTTTTCATCTTCTACGGCCTGCGGCTGCGGGACGACGTGGATTTTCTCGCTGACGTGGGAGCGGGTCCCGAGACCATTCCCGGCAGCGGCGACACCAGGGAAATGGACAACCAGGGCAATATCTACTGGCTGGCCGCCAGCGAGCCGGAGCCGACGGTCCCCTGGGCCCGGATGCAGACCATCGGTCTGCCCGCGGCCGCGGGCACACCCCTGGACAGCTACCGACGCACCGACCACTGGGAGGAGCAGCTCGCCTTCCGTGAGAACCTGCCCACCGTCGCGGCCGACCGGCTGTTCTACAACACGCTGCTGGCCACCGAGGCCAACGCCGGCATCGATGTCCTGTGGGCGCCGGACCCCGCCGGCAGCGAGGTGAATCTCGACGTGGGGATCGCCGGGTACAATTTTCTCACGCGGAACCTGCGGCTCAGTCTGATCACTGATGCGGCCGACACCACGGTCCTCGAGGACTACGATCTGTCGAGCATTCTCGAAGTCGAGCGGAACTACGTCCTGCCGCCGGCGGCCATCGCCGGCAACTTCAGCAAGGTGCGCATCGTCAGCACCGCGCTGGTCAAGAATCTCTTCAGCTTCCTCAACTGGGCGCGGCTCTCCTATGACGCCCTCTACCAGGCAACGGGAAACCGGGTGGAATTCAACACCGGCAACGGTACGGGGCCGCGACCGATCGCGGTGACCGGCTTCACCTCCGCCGACATCGGGCTGGTCGAGATCACCGATCCGCGGAACCCGGTTCTGGTCGCGCTGCAGCCGGCCAACGTGGCGGCCGACGGCGGCACCTGGACCCTGTCGGTCATGCCCGACCAGGCGGGCGCGACCCGCGTATTTGCCGCCGAGGGTGATTTCAGTACCGACGGCGTCGGTGAGTTCCCCAGTTTCCTGGCGGAAGTTGCGGCCGATCCCGCCAACCCCACGGAACTGGTAGGAGGGAATCCCGACCTGATCGTGATTGCGCACAAGGAGTTCATCGGCGCGCTGGATCCCTGGATCGAACATCGCAAGCGACGTGCGGGTGGGGATCTGGAAGTGCACGTGGTCGATGTCGAGGACCTTTACGACTGGTACAACGGCGGCTTGCGCAGCGCCTGGGCGCTCAAGCGGTTCACCACCCACGCCATCACGCGCTGGGGCAGCTGGGCCCTGGTCACCGTCGGCGACGCCAACGAGAATGCGCTCGAGAAGAAGGTGCTGCCGGCCGCCCGCGCCTGGGCGAAGGACTGGGTGCCGACCCATTACCACGTGCAGAAGGCGCTGTCCTTCGAGCCCGAACTGATGGCGTCGGACAAGTGGTACGCGACGCTGGAGTCTGGGACCAACTACCCCGAGGACAACTACCCGGACGACGTTTTTGCGCCGTACGAGATGTACACCGGCCGTTTCCCCTGCAATTCGGTGGCCGAACTGAATATCATGGTGGAAAAGGTCATGACGGTGGAAAACGTCCAGGCGGGCCAGGAGTGGCGCAAGCGCAACATCATCTTCGCGGACGACCGCTGGTCCAACGGTTACGGCGCCGAGGCCCTGTCGACGCTCACCTACAAGTCGGGCGAACGCGTGTTCACCCAGAGCGGCCGCGACTCCCTGGCGGCGCTGTGGCGGTCCGGATCACCGGTGACGCTCGAGGCCGACACCCTGTTTCTCGAGAACTGGCTCGATCCGCTCTACCCCTACGACCCGCCGCCGCCGCAGCCGGCCGCGCGTCCCATCAATGCCGTGCGGAACGACACGGAGGACGTCGCCACGCCGCCGCTGCTGAACGCACTATCGGCCGGGGGACTGGTCACTGTTTACCAGGGGCACGCCAACCCGTATGTGCTGTCCTCGGAGTACTGGTTGGAGGACCGGGACAATCCGGTCAGCCGGCAGGACGTCGCCAAGTTGAACAATCTCGACAAGCCCTGGCTGTTCATCGGCCTCGGCTGCCACATCAGTGACTGGGCCCAGAACGTCCACCGCACCGAATCGGTGGCCAACGAACGGTCGGTGGCCGAAAAATTCCTGATCCGCAGCCGGGCGGGCGCGTCGGCGGCCTACGGCAGTTCGGGTTACGAATACATCACCGAGAACCGCATCTTCGGCGAGTACCTGTTCCGGCGCTTGATGCGCAATCCCCCGTCGTTCCGGACGGTCGGCGGCGGCGGCGAGATGCGCAGCCGCTGGGTCGTCGGCGAATTGTTGCACGCGGCCGAGTCCGACCTGTGGGCCGTGATCAAAGCGGAAACGGTTAAGGAGTTGATAGCCCAGTACGTCCTGCTGGGCGATCCGCTCATGACCCTGGACGCCGGCGAACCGCAGGTCACCGCCGCTCTGGCTTCGGCGCCGACGCAGGAAATCTCCGGCGAGGTGGAGATCACCGCCGCAGACGCCAGCAACATCGTGACGGTGAACCTGACGGCGCGGGACGAGGCGGGGATCGATCGCGTGCAGGTGATCGGCTCGGACGGGACCGACCTGACCGGCGGGATCGTGACCGAAACCCTGCCGCCGGGGGCGACCAACCACCAGACGGTCGCGTACAGCCTCGCGATTCCGGTCCGGCCCTTCGATCATTCGGTGGCCGTTCGGGTCTACGACACCGGCGGTGCGCTCGCCTCCGACCGGCACTACGAGCTGGTGCTGAACATGCCGCAGACGGCCAGTTTCAGCACCGGCGGGGCCGTCATCGATCCGACGACTTTTGTTTTTCCCGCCGATGAAGCGGTGACCTTCAGTTCCACCGTCAGCAGCGCCGCCTGGATGCTGGGCTACGACCCGGGCGTGAACGGCGAAGGGGGCGATTTTGCCCTGACGTCGGTGGATGGGACGTTGGCTCTCGCGGACATCGCCTTCAATCTGGACAAGGCCAACGAGCAACTGACGGTTGATTTCACCGCGACGGCCGCCGCCGAGGACCCCAACGTGCGCCATGCGGTCCTGTTGACCATTGCCGGTTTCGCGACCGAATTCGTCCTGCAGGAGGGACCCCAGGCCGGAACGGTGGCCGGCATCGGCCGGGTCTACAACTTCCCCAACCCGATGCAGGACAACACACGCTTCGTCTTCGAAAGCGGCACGGCCACCGGCGAAGGCGTCATCCGCGTGTTTTCGGTGGCCGGCCGCACGGTGGCGCAGCTCGCTTTCCGCTACGACGGCAACGGCACCGGCGTGGTGGAATGGGATGGCCGCGACGGCGTCGGCGACGAACTGGGCAACGGCACCTACCTGTACCGGGTGGAGATGGATACGGCGCAGGGACGCGCGGTCAGCGACATGCAGCGTCTGGTGATGATGCGTTGACGGTTTCAGGCGAGCGTGGCAAGGTTGGCGCCAGCTGTGAAGGGAAACCATGAGACGGATCTCGACCCTGAAAATCCTGATTGTCCTGTTGGGGCTGACGCTGGCCGGTTGCGCCGGTCCCAAGCGGACCCCGCCGTTGTCTCCCACCTTGCCCCCACCGACGCCGCCAAGGTCCGGAGATGTCCTGTTGTTGGGGATCGGGCTTCAGGAAAACGCACTCTCCTGTGAAATTTCCGCCAGCGGACCCGCCCTGGTCATCGACGGGTCCGGCGGTGGCCGTCTGATCCGTCTGGACCGGGCCGACCAGCCGGTCGTCTGCCGGCGATCCGGGGCGCGGGTCGCGTGGAGCGCCGGCGGCCAAAGCGGCGACGCCGCGGCTATCCTGCTGCAGCCGCTCGACCCTGACCACCGCCTCAGCCACGGTGACCGCGAATATCGCGGGGATCTGCTGGTCATTCCCACGCCGGGTTCGACCGGATTGACGTTGGTCAACAACATCGATCTGGAAAGTTATCTCAAGGGCGTCGTTCCCTGGGAGATCGGCCGTCACGGGCAGGAGCGTCTGGCGGCCCTGGAAGCACAGGCGGTGGCCGCGCGTACCTATACCATCTCGCATCTGGGAGCGCGCAAGAGCCGCGGTTTCGATCTATTTGCCAGTGTCATGGATCAGGTCTACAAGGGGGCCGCCGACGAGGATACGCTGTGCAATCGGGCCGTCGACACCACGGCGGGGCTCGTGCTGCGGCACCAGGACGAGGAGATCGAGGCCTACTACAGCGCCTGCTGCGGCGGGGTGTCCAGCAACATCGAGGAGGTCTGGGCCCGGGGGCCCCGACCCTACCTGAACAGCCGGCCCGACGGACCGGGCCCCGGCGGCAGGGCTTACTGCGCGGAGTCGCGTTACTTCGACTGGCGTGAGGTCTGGACCGCCGGACAACTCGAGGCCATCATCGCCGAATCCCTGCCGGCCTACCTGGAGTACATCACCCAGCCATCACGAATCGCCTGGGGCGGAACCGTCTTCGAGCCCCGGACCGGCAACAGCGACATCAATCGGCCGGGTAGGCTGCGCGGTCTCGAGATCCGCGAGCGGACCACCAGCGGCAGGGTCGCCGTCCTGGCAGTCTCGACCGACGCCGGGGTCTACCGGGTGCGGGGCGACCGGGTGCGCTGGGTGCTCCAACCCGCCGGCGGCAACCCCGCCATCCTGCGGAGCGCCCGGTTCGAAGTGGAGCTGGTGCGGGACGGCGACCGCCTGGTCGAGGTGGCGGCGCGCGGACGGGGGTTCGGGCACGGCATCGGACTCTGCCAGACCGGCGCCCTGGCGATGGCGTCGGCAGGGAAGTCCTTCCAGGAAATCCTGGCCCAGTACTATCCGGGTACGAGGCTGGAAAAGGTCGGGGGCGTCCGATGAGCCACGCGCTGGCCGGCAAGCTGGTTGTCGGTCTCGAGGGTACCTGGCCGACGGTCGCTGAAGGCCAATGGTTGGCGGCGTGGCGCCCGGCAGGTGTTATTCTTTTTTCGCACAATGTTAAAAGCCATAACCAGTTGCGAGACTTGTGCAAGGTTCTGCATGAGAACTTCCCCGGTCTGGAAATCGTGGCCGACCACGAAGGCGGACCCGTGTCCCAGCTGGCGGCGGCGGTGGGCCGGCCACCGGCCTGCTGGTCGCTGGGTGTGATCGACGACGCCGGTCTGACGGCCGGAGTATTCAACGAGACCGGCCGGCGGTTGAAGGCCGTCGGGCTGGACCGGGTGCTGGCCCCGGTCGCCGATGTCATGACCGAGTCGGCCAATCCGGTGATCGGTTGTCGGGCCTTCGGGGCCGAGACGAGCCTGGTCGCCCGCCACACGGTCGCTGCCGTGTCCGGCCTGTTGAGCAGCGGCCTCGACGTGTGCCTGAAGCACTGGCCCGGCCACGGGGGAACCGCCGTCGATACCCATCGCGACGGGGCTGTCGCGGGAACCGGCGCGATCCCGGCGCCATTCGTCGCCGGCCTGGAGGCGGGCGCGGACGCCGTCATGGTCGGCCACCTGGATACCGAAGCGGTCGGCGGGAGCCCGACGGATCAACCGGCGACCCTCGATGATGGCTTTCTGACCCGGACGCGCAGGCAGTTCGCCGGCTGCCGGACCGGGGTTCCGGTCCTCTTTGCCGATGATGTTTCCATGGGTGCTCTCGGACCGGCCATGGCCGCCCGGGGCGTTCCGGTGCCGGCGGCCCTCGACTCGGGAATGTTCGCTCCGGCGGAACTGCCGCTGGCGTGGTTCAGCGCGTTCGCGGCGGCCGGCTGCGACCGGATTCTGGTCCGATCGCTGCCGCTGCGCG
>Ga0316201_10003945_pt1 | contig 11081 bp, 9 predicted proteins | sample CS6wburrow_MG_FD_204516 | JGI IMG/M metagenome (GOLD analysis project Ga0316201, IMG submission 204516) | Coastal sediment microbial communities from Delaware Bay, Delaware, United States - CS-6 worm burrow | ecosystem: Environmental > Aquatic > Marine > Coastal > Sediment | place: USA: Delaware... | reverse complement strand
AACAGGTACCTGGTGCTGGACCTTGTGAGCAGCGGGACGGCCAGCGTGTTGGGCGGGTGTATGCCGGGACGCGTTTCGCCCGGGTCGTTGGTGGTCCCCGGGAGCGTCATCAGGTTCGTTTCAATCCGGTGGATTCCGGAATAATTGAAGCTATTGACCTTGGATTGGTACTCGAATGGACGTGAAGCCGTCTTTACCCAGAGTGCCTGCACCGAGTGATCCGGACCGATCTTTGCAACGTTCCAACCGACATCCCGCAGCCCCGTGTGGTAAATGGGGTACAGTGACAAAGTCGCAGTATCGGCGGGGTTTCTCACGACGAACGTGTCCAGATCGGTGAACAGGTCGGTTCTCGGGTTATCCGAAATGAGGATCAGGTTGCCGGTTTGTACCGGTGCTGCGCCGGTGGTGCCGGTCACCAGCAATTTCCATTCTCCAAACTCCGGCCCTGTGATGGACACCAGAATGAAGTATGGATCGGCGACGACCCGCATGCCCGCGGCCGGCGTTGCGGAGTCGAAAACCACTCCGGATGGTGATTGCAAACCGGCGCGAAGGCCAAATCCCGCCATGTCGTCGAGGTCACCTGCCAGGACAGCGGTAAACGTTTCGGTGCCTTCTTCCACCTGAAAGCTGTAGGCCTGTGCATTCGCCAATCCGGCCTGAGCGGTGGCCGAACCCTCAACGGCCAGGACCTCTCCATGTGTTATGTTGATGCCATGCTTGGCCCTGGCATCCAAGGCGTACCGGATTTCGGGAATGACGATGCCACCGTTGACGTAGTTCGCCCAAAGTTCCGCGATACCTGTCACCAGGGCAGTGCCCTGTGGCCGGTCAACCCGCGTGCCTCGCGTATTGCTGGAAATGTCGGAGAGCGTTCCGGAATTTGAAGCATCGCCCGTGGAAATCGCGAAAATGCGAACACCGTCGGCAACGTAGGCCGGTATCGAGTTGGCCGGGTTGGGCCCCTCGGTGTTGACACCATCGGTTATGACAAGTGCCGCCTTGCTGGCTGCCGGTGCAGCGCTGGCATCGATCATGACTTTTGCCCGATCCAGTGCCCGGCCAATAGCGGTGTTTCCGCCAGGGGTCAGGCCATCGACAAAACCATTGAGTGTTGCAAGTTCCACCGAAACGTCTCGAAAGTCGCTGTCCGGGTTCGGGGTTTGATTGAACGAAACGATGCCGGCCTGGAAAGTCCCGGTCGAAGCCAGTGCCAAAAAGCTGCGCGCGGCAGCCTGGACGAACTCCATGCGCGATTGGGCGCATTCCGCTTCGTCGATCGTGCCATCGCCGTCATCATCCGTTCCGTTTCCGCAAACCTCGCCATTGTCGTCGTTCACGTTCCACGCCATGCTGCCGGAACGATCCAGCACCAGAACGACATTCTCCGATCCCTGGCATTGGTTATTGAACGTCGGGTTGACGAAACCCGCCGGGGGCGCGGCAACAGGCAAGTTAGTCGGAGCGGCGAGTGGCGTGGTCAGGAAACTGTATTTCGCAGCCAGGGTTTCCCAGCAGGATTCGCCATGCAATTTCTCCTGGCTCGAATTTTCGTAGCGCAGGGTCATGGTGTTCCAGTGCTCACATCCGTCCAGGCAAGGTGCACCGTCCGCGCTGGGGGGATTGACACGGCACATTGGGTTGTCCCCCGCCAGGTTGTCCTCGTGCGTAGTCTGGGTGCAGAACTCGGACCAGTCCCGCCCTGGGATTTGTTGCATCAGGCACTGTCGCTGGTTGTCGTGACGGGCAGGGGATTCCTCTATGCACCAGCCTCGACCATTACAATTGGTTTGTTCCGCGGCGTTGTTGATGTACTCGTCGGCCAGTCCGAAGCCGTAATGGCCGAACTCGTGGGCCCATACGTTGCCGTCGTTACCGAAGAACTGATTCACGTGAGCACCGAGCGTGCTCATGCAATCCAGGCAGCTGTTTGATCGCAGCGGCTGGGCGAACAACCAGAAGTCGGCGAGATCCTCATTGACCACGCTGCAGCGAATTGTCACGTTACCGAGTCTCATCTGACCATCAGTGGCATCCCACAGGAGTTGGCTGGCGGTGGTCACGTTGTTTTGCGCGGTGGTCAACTGGGTCGGTGAGGGTGGGAACTTGAAGTGGAGCGTCCAGTCGATGGTGCCGTCATTGTTGACGACACCGCTGCCGGCAAACGCTGAAGAGATGAGCGCTGCCGCCAGTGCAGGGATGAAAAATGCCATGGTACAAAAGTGGTTCTTGAGCGTAAGGATTGGTCGGGAAATAATCTCGAGCATGTTGTACCTCCTTCATGTCAACAAGAAACAGGGAAAGTGGCGTGCGGCATCAGCCATCGTAACTGAATTGCAGATATCCCGTCACGGGGCCTGTTCCTGGTGATCTAACCCGGTGTCACAGGATGCGAATGACCGTGATTCCGTGGAAACAGATCCAGGAAAGTATCGAGGCGCCCTTCCGGACAGGTTCGGGATTACGGTGCTCCGGGACGCCCGATGCTGTCTTCGTCACTGCCCTCTTTCACTTTAATAGTGACACGAACCGGGGAATTCTCCCACGCTGGCAAGAGGAAAAGTGGCCGGATGCCTTTTTTTATATCTGCGTATGCTTGCCAACATCACCATCCTTCTCTGACCCCAACTTTTTTCTGTTCTTAATGCGGCAAAGTGTCAGGCTTGTTTCGCAGCTTGTACCAAAGCAAAGCATAGATAACTGTGTTGACAAGCAGTACGGCCAATCCCAGCAGGATTTGTATGTCATGGTTTAGTGCCGGGGGATAAACCAATGGCACCAGGTAGTGTTCAATGAAGCCAACTGCATAGCCACTGTCACCGCTGGCGGCCCGCAGGTCGTTCTCCAGGTAGGTCAGCGGGCAAATCCAGCCGCGGAGCTCAATGAGGATACCCCAGGCCGCAGCGGGGATGTGAAGCCAGATAAGGTGACGGCGCCAGAATACGAGCAGGCCGCCAAATACGACAAACAGGATAAATGTCGCATGCAGAATGAGTACAAGGTCAGCAAGCAGGGCGTAAGGCATGATCCAGGGACCTGACCGGTGAAATATACTGCGATTTAACGACCGGAAACGATAAATGGCAAGAACCTTTTGCAGGCTTGTGCGGGCGGGCATTGCGAGGAAAAGACCGGAGCACTGCATTGTAGCTGTCCGGCTTCCTATAGTAGTAAAATCATGTGGGAGGCCGTTTGAACAGCCTGCCCCGGTGCCCTCGAGACCATCCGGTGGACTGCAGCTTGGACATCACACGGTCACGTATAGGCGATATGATCATTCCTGCTCTGAATTACTGGTTGAAGATATGGAACTTCACTCTCTTGAAACCGACCCTGAATACATTTCACTTCAGACTGAACTCGTCCACCTGCAAACCAACCTTGCAAACGAGTCAGAGCGATTATTGATTGTCTTCGAAGGGCGCGATACGGCCGGAAAGGGCGGTGGAATCATGCGTTTTGTCCGATTCCTCAACCCCCGTCATTACCGGATAGTCGCCCTCACCAAGCCGTCCGAAGTCGAGCGCGGACAGTGGTTTCTGCAACGATACATTCAACACCTGCCCGACCCGGGTGAGATCGTACTGTTCGACCGCTCCTGGTACAACCGGGCCGTCGTGGAGCCGGTTATGGGTTTCTGCAGCATGCAGAAACACGAAGAGTTTATGAATTACATCGTCACGCTGGAGGAGGCGCTGGTCAAGGATGGCATCAGGATCATCAAGTTCTGGTTCTCCATTGAGCGCAGGGAACAAAAGAAACGTTTGTCAAAACGCAAGACGGAACCGCTACACATGTGGAAGATGAGCACGGTTGACGCGGTCGCACAGCAAAACTGGGAGGCTTACAGCGAGTTCAAGGCCAAGATGTTCAGGATAACCTCAACTCCGTGGTGTCCATGGGTTGTGATCAATGGCAACGATAAGGACGTGGCCCGCAAGGAAGCCATGCGTTATGTCATTTCCCAAATTGACTACCCAAAAAAGGGCAGTGCTGCCAGGCGAATCGTGCCAGACCCCGACATCGTGGCGGTGATTCATAATGCGGAAGACGCGAACAGGTATCTTTCAACCCACAAAGGTCACTAGCGGCCGGGTTAAAAGGGCTCTGACCCTTTTTATGTGCCTTTTATGCTAAAACGGCATCTCCATCACATCGCCAGTAATTGCCGTTACCGCCCCGGATCTGCCGAATTCGATGAGTACCCTTTGCGAATGTTGTTCCTTGCCATTGACAAGGTCGGTGTTTTCACTCTTTACAACCCCAAATGGCACCTTCTCTGAAATCCACATCATCGACTTGCTCTGTACTTCTATTTTTTTGAAGAGAATCTTGCTTGAAGTGCTACCGGAGCCTTTTATCCGTTTGGCTTTAAACTGCCCGGCATTGGTTTCGACAGTCTCTGTACCCTCTTCTTCGAATTGATAATTAACCTCGACACCCATGGACTTCATCATGGAACCGGCCAGCATCCCGCCATCGCTGATCCTCATGGGTTGAGAATCACCGGTCTGCATGATGATCTCTTTGCCAAAGCCTTGCATGTTATTGATGACATTGGCTGGGTCAGAATTCATGGCCTCCTTTGACACCAGCACTTTCATCACAACTTGATCACCATCGGCTTTGCGTTTGCCTTTCTTGACTTTGAAACTATCCATCTCTGTTTCCAGCCAGTAATATGTCTGGCCACCGCGTTGTTCGCTACCAAGGAACTTTTGCCTGGTAATCATGACAGTTTGCTTGCCTTTGTGATCGGTCGTTGTAACTTCGCTGACGACCCAGCTGCCTTCGGGTGTTGTTGTTTCAAAAGCGAACAAGGAAGCAGCACTAACCTCCGTTGAAATACTTAACATGCAGACAATAAACATTCGATACAAAGTGGACATATTTGACTCCCATCGTCAAAACAAGAATGGTTGAAAACCCCAGTTTAAATCATTTGACAGTGGAGCATTGCCCTCCTTTGCAATTTCAAAGCCAGGCAAACCAGGGCGTATGGTGGGATCCAGGGGCCTGGTCGGTGAGATATACTATGATTGAATGCCCGGGAACGATAATTGGCAAACCCGCTGCAATACTATCCAGGCGGGAGTTGCGAGGAAAAAGATCGACATGCGGACTCTTGTAAGTGTCTTAACCATTGCGGTCAGCATTTATCTCGTACTGGTGCTGGTGTTCTACCTGCTACAGGGCAGGGTGGTATTTCTTTCAAACCTTCCCGGTCGCGCGCTTACAGCGTCGCCAACTGATATTGGTCTGGCTTACGAAGATGTATCACTGGCAACCCGTGATGAAGAAGTTTTGCACGGCTGGTATATACCAGCCACAGATCCCATTGGGGTTGTATTGTTCTTTCATGGTAATGCCGGCAATATATCGCATCGCCTCGACAGCATTGAAATTTTCCACGAACTGGATCTGGATGTCCTTATTATCGACTACCGTGGTTATGGTCAGAGCAGCGGCAAGACCAGTGAACGAGGCACCTACCTCGACGCACAAACAGCATGGGATTACCTGGTCGATAAGCGGGGTATTGCGCCTGAAAAAATAGTCATCTTTGGCCGTTCGCTCGGCGGCGCAGTCGCATCCTGGCTCGCGGCACGTACGACACCGGGTGCGGTTATTCTCGAATCCTGCTTTACCTCCGGCCCGGACATGGCCGATCGCCTGTATCCATTCCTCCCGGTGCGGCTGATCACACGCCTGAAGTACCCCGTGAAAGACTACGTAAAACACGTCTCAAGCCCGTTGCTGGTCATCCATAGTCAACAGGACGAAATCATCCCGTTTGATATGGGCCAGTCGATTTTCGCAGCAGCGCCGGAACCTAAGGAGATGCTGGCGCTCTCGGGTGACCACAATGGTGGGTTTCTGCTAAACAGGAACCAATACCTGGCTGCGATTGGCAAATTCCTGGACCAATACCTGGTGCGTTAGAACTGAAAAAGGGCCGATGCTACGACAATCATGGCGTTGTAGTTGGTCATGACGGTATTCATGAACGACGTCATGCTCAGGCCAAACAGCAGCAAATAAAAAGCCGTCATATTATTGTACATTTATTATACACTAAGCTCGGATAGCTGCTAACATGAGTACGCAATTCAAACTACCCGATCTAGCGCTGATCTGAATCCCTATAAACGATATTTTAGATATTTAGGCTAGATTCAACGACCACGTTTCGTTCAAGTGCAGCTTCAATATAAACGATGTATAATTTTTATTATTAACTATACATAAATAATATTATTATGAATTACAACGCGCCGCAATCTCTTACTGTTATTATTCATAAAACTAAAACCGGATTTCATTGGAGCCCGCTCAAGTGAATTGGAAAACAACTATTGCCATCTGCACCGTCGTCCTGCTACTGGCGGCTTCGGTCATTACCGTCATACATTTGACGGAACCGAAGGCACAGCGTACCAGCGCAAGTAAGCGCACAGCAATGCTGGTTGAAGTAACGCACGGCGAGCGCGGCACCTTTCAACCAGAAATCCTCGCCATGGGAACCGTGCGGCCCGAAAAGGAAATCGTTCTAAGCCCAAGGGTCGGCGGCGAGATCGTCTCTATTTCGGAGTCATTCACACCAGGTGGCTTTGTCGATGAAGGAGAAGTCCTGCTGGAAATTGACCCGTCGGATTACGAGGTCGTTCTATTGCAAAGGAAAAGCGAGTTGCTGCAGGCATCCGCCGATCTCGAACTGGAACTGGGCCGCCAGAATCTCGCGCTGAAGGATTACAAGGAGCTGGAAGGGACGATTTCATCCGAATACAAATCCCTGGTATTACGGGCCCCGCAACTGAACACGGCGCAGTCTCGCGTCGAGGCTGCCGAGGCTGCTGTGCGACGCGCGGAACTCGACCTGGAGCGCACCCGGATTCGCGCACCGTTTGCCGCCCACATCATCAACCGGGAAGCCAACGAGGGGTCACAGGTGTCGCCCGGTGAGGCCCTGGGCAAGCTGGTTGGCATCAAGCACTACTGGGTTGAAGCAGCCGTGCCGGTATCGAATCTTCGTTGGATCGATTTTTCCGAAGAGCGGGTAACTGCAAACCTGGGTGTGCATATTCGCAACCGGGCTGCCTGGCCCGAGGGCACCTTTCGCGAGGGCAGCGTACACCGCCTTATCGGGGAACTGGAAGACCAGACGCGTCTGGCGCGCGTGCTGCTAACCGTTGCAGACCCCCTATCGCATGAACCGGAATCTGCCGGCCTGCCGCCGCTGATGATAGGCTCCTTCGTGGAGGCACGCATCGCCGGGATACCGCTCAAGGATGTTATCCGGATAGACCGGGATTACATTCGACAGGACGACACCATCTGGATTGATGAAAATGGCGTGCTGAAGATCCGTGACCTCGAGATCGTGTTCCGGGATGATGAATTTGCCTACGCCCGCTCAGGGCTGAGCGTTGAGGACCAGGTGATCACGACCAACCTGGCGACTGTCTTTGATGGAGCTGCGCTGCGGTTGGCAGAAAGCACGCCATGAAAAAGCCATCACAACAGGCCAGGCTTGACGGCGGCCGGTTTCCGGGCCCCATAGCCTGGATGGCGCAGCACTCAATTGCCGCGAACCTGCTGATGATCCTGCTGATCGGGGGCGGAATCTGGACCGCATTCAATATCCAGAAGGAGGTCTATCCGGCATTTGACCTGGATATCGTCAACGTCAGCGTGAGTTATCCCGGCGCGGCACCTTCCGAGGTTGAGCAGGGAATCCTGCGGCCGGTAGAATCCACAATCCGCGGCATCGAGGGCATCAAGGTCATCAGCTCGACAGCACGTGAAGGCTCTGGCTCGACCCGTATCGAACTGGTCACCGGCACCGACCGCATGAAGGCTTTCCAGGACATCGACCAGGCAGTGAATCGCATCCGCACCTTTCCCGATGACGCGGAGGAGCCGGAAGTCACCCTGGTGTCGCCACAGCGCGAGGTCATGAATATCGTGCTCTACGGCCCGGTCGGTATCTGGACCCTGAGAAAACTCGCCGAACAACTGCGTGACCGGTTTCTCGCCGATCCCGCCATCACCCAGGTAGAACTCGGGAACGCTCCCGATTATGTAACCCACGTGGAAATCCCACAGTACCGTTTGCGGGAGTATGGTCTTACGCTCGGACAGGTTGCCAGCCTGATTCGCCGTTCAAGCGAAGACGTTCCAGCCGGGACCGTCGAAACGAATGCCGGTGAGGTGTTGCTGCGACTCAAGGAGCGACGCCAGTGGGCCGATGAGTTCGAGAAGATTGAGATTATCTCGACCAGCAGCGGAGCCGCGGTGACCCTCGGGGAAATCGCCACCATTACGGATGGCTTCGAAGAATCCGGTTTTCATTCGCAATTTAACCAGACGCCTTCGGTGGAAGTTGACATCTTCCGGGTGGGTGACCAGTCTCCGCTTGAAATCGCCGAACGCGTCGAGGCGATCATGGCAGACGTCGAGACCACGCTTCCCGCCGGTGTGGAGTGGCGAATCGACAGCAACAGCGCCAAGGATTATGAACAGCGCTTATCCCTGCTTCTGAAAAACGGCTTCATGGCCATTGGTATCGTGCTGCTGATCCTGGCCGTCTTCCTCGAGATCCGTCTTGCTTTCTGGGTGATGATGGGTATGACCATTTCCTTCGTCGGCAGCATTCTTTTCCTGCCTTTGGTGGGTGTCAGTATCAACATGATCTCGATGTTCGCCTTCCTGGTTGTGCTGGGTATCGTCGTCGATGATGCCATTGTCGTGGGTGAGAACGTCTACGAGTTACGGCAAAAGGGCATGGATCACATGTCGGCGGCGATCAAGGGTGCCAGGGAGATATCCACACCGGTCACCTTCAGCATCATCACGACCATCGTGGCCTTTGTACCATTGCTTTTCATGCCGGGTACAACGGGTAAATTCTGGGCACCGTTACCGGCCGTGGTTATCATCGTTCTGGCCATCTCGTTGCTGGAAGCACTGTATATCCTGCCCGCCCACCTGGCGCACAGTTCCAGCCAGCCACACACGGGTTTCGGGCGGCGCATTCACGGCTGGCAGCAGTCTTTCTCGCATGCTTTCAGCCGCTTTGTCGACACCCATTACCGGCATCTGCTCGATCTTTGCCTGCGTCATCGTTATATCTCGCTGAGCACGGCCATTGCCATCTTTGTCGTGGTCGCGGGTTATGGCACGAGTGGCCATATGGGTATGATCATGATGCCCGAAGTAGCTGCCGATGAAATCGAAGCCGGCATCCGTCTGCCGGTTGGCACGACACCCGACCAGGCCGCCAGGGTAGCCGGCCTGGTGACTGCTTCCACGCGCCGCATGTTCGACGAACACAATTTGTACGAGGTCGCCGAAGGCGTCAAGACAAACGTTCGGGGCGGCAGTTTTATCGATGTGGAAATCGTCATGAGACCGCCGGATGAACACGACATGTCGGCCGAGGAAATCATCGCATTATGGCGTGACCAGATCGGCGATATCGAGGGTGTGAGCCAAATTACATTCGAGGCGGAGCGGGGTCCAGGCGGATGGCGACAGGATATCAGCATTGATCTGAGCCATTCGGATATCGAGGTCCTGGAAGCGGCCAGCCAGGCATTTTTGTTGCGGGTACAGGAATTCGAAGGTGCAACCAACGTCAATGACAACTACAACAAGGGCAAAGCCCAGTTTGACTTCACCCTGTTACCGGAGGGCAGAAACCTTGGCCTGACACCGGCATATGTCGGTCAGCAGGTGCGCGATGCGTTCTATGGTGCCCTCGCCCTGCGGCAGATTCGCGGAACGGATGAAATCGAGGTTCGTGTCAAGTTGCCGAAAGAGGACCGCCAGGATATCCAGTCTTTTGCAGACCTGGTCATCATGACACCCGATGGCGTTGAGGTTCCGTTGCTGGAGGTAGTTGAAGTGAAGCGCGGGGCAGCTTTCAGCTCGATCAACCGGCGCGATGGACGGCGTGTCGTAAACGTCAGCCTGGATGTGGAGCCCAAGCGTGAGATATCGCGGGTGCTCGAAGCGATCCAGGCGGAAACACTGCCGGATTTACGCGCTGATTTTCCTGGTCTTACCTGGACCTTTGAGGGAAGCCAGGCGGAGATGCGGGAATCGACGGCGGCTTTATGGGGCAGTTTTGGGCTTGCCATCGCGGTGATGTATGCCCTGCTGGCGATTGTCTTCGGCAGCTACCTGCAGCCACTCATCGTGATGACAGCTATCCCGTTTGGCGTTGTCGGCGCCATTATCGGGCATATTATCCTGGGCTTCGACCTGTCACTGATCAGTTTCATGGGTGTCATCGCGCTCTCGGGCGTGGTGATTAACGATGCCCTGATCATGATCGACTTTGCCAATCGCAAGCGGGACAAGCATTCCGCTTTCGATGCCATTCACATGGCAGGCTTGCGGCGCTTCAGGCCCATAATACTGACTACATTGACGACATTTGGTGGCCTGACACCCATCATCATGGAAACTTCCCGCCAGTCGGCCTACCTTGTACCGATGGCTATTTCGCTCGGTTTCGGAATCGTTTTCGCCACCGCGATTATCCTGGTCCTGGTACCCTGCCTGTACATGATCCTTGAGGATATCAAGCTTCATGTCAGCAATGACCAAACCGCAAGTGACATCGCATGAAGCTGCCGATACATAACCAACAATGCCAATCAAGATCATGACAACCAGGAACAGGAGTAGAAACAGGTAATGAAGGCAATCTGGAATGATGAAGTTATCGCAGAGTCCGACGACACGGTCATCGTCGAAGGCAATCACTATTTTCCGCTGAACTCGGTCAACCCGTCTTTTCTGAAGCGCAGCGATAAGACCTCGTTTTGCCCGTGGAAAGGTATGGCTAATTACTACACGTTAAACGTCGGTGGCAGTGAGAACATGGATGCTGCATGGTATTACGAGACACCCAAGGATGCGGCGAAACAGATCGCTGGCAGGGTGGCGTTCTGGAAGGGAGTGCAGGTCACTGAGTAATATTAATAAGGGCCGGATCACTGCTGTCCCACTTAATCTAGTTTCCTCAAGCTGGAACGTAGGCCAGTCATGGGCTTGTGAGAATAAAGTGC
>Ga0316201_10003944_pt1 | contig 11081 bp, 5 predicted proteins | sample CS6wburrow_MG_FD_204516 | JGI IMG/M metagenome (GOLD analysis project Ga0316201, IMG submission 204516) | Coastal sediment microbial communities from Delaware Bay, Delaware, United States - CS-6 worm burrow | ecosystem: Environmental > Aquatic > Marine > Coastal > Sediment | place: USA: Delaware... | reverse complement strand
TGCGCAATTCCACTTTCGTCGACGGCCTACCGGGATCACCTGACCAGGCCGACTTCTTCGAGTGGACCGTGGGGGCCGAACTGGACCTGCTGGACGGCAAGGGCAACCAGTGGGTGCTGCGCGGCCGGCACCATGCCTTCGACCGGCAGACGCCCCTGCAGTGGAAAACCTGGCTGGGCGACTACGGTACCTTGCGGGGGTACCGGGCCGGCGAGTTGACCGGTGACTCCGGCTCGTGGGCTTCGCTGGACGTACGTTTCGGGTTCGATCTGTGGCAGGGATTGAAGGTGCCGCTGCTCAGGGGGCTGGGCCTGCAGCCCATCGCGTTTGCCGACTGGGGCCGGACACAGACGCAGGACGGCCCCTACCCGCCCGGTCCGGAGGAAGGTGTGGCCGACTGGCGGGCCGACGCCGGCTTCGGCTTCGGCCGCCGTTTCGATCTGCCGGGGCTGGGGGCGTTCAACAAGTTCCGCATGTACGCCGCCCACCCGGTGGGCCAGGGCAGTGACGGCCGCGGGTGGCGTTTCCTGGTGGCGTTCGAGAAGTAGGAGGGGCGTTTCGGGCACGGTTTCGGGGGTTTTCCGGCGTACGGGCGGGAAATCGGGTTTTCTTGACGAACCCTGGCGAAGATCCTATATTCCCGACTCGCTCAAGCCACCGCGGCTCGTGCCGATCGGTATGGGTCGGGTTTGTGCGCCCACATTCGAATAGGCTCCTCGGTAGCTCAATGGTAGAGCATTCGGCTGTTAACCGAAGGGTTGTAGGTTCAAGTCCTACCCGAGGAGCCAGTCTATTTTCTGCGGAATAGCTAGAGATATGAGGCAGGCCAGATGGTCTGCTTTTTTTGTGCGTATAAGTGTTTGGAATAAAATGGTTAGCCGCGGCAGGGGAGTCGGTGGGCCGACATCGGTTCACTGTGTCGGCAATAACTCCTCGACCTCCTGGAACCACCCTCGCACCATCTCCAGTTCGGTCACGCTTCCCGTTCCCGGCACCTGCCTGAGCACCAACAATCCCTGCCCGAGCGGATCGATGTGCACGTCGTGCATGCCCTCGATCCTGGCGAACTCCACATCATCGCTCAGCACCAAGCCGCCGTCGGCAGCATCGATGACCGACACCACCCGGAAAACCCCGCCGCGCTCCAGGATCAACTGACTTCCGTCGACCGACCATCGTATCCTGTTGGCCGCCCCGACCGGGATCTTCCGGGCAAGATCAGGCAGCGAGTGCAGATACGCTGCGCGCTCGCCACCCTCCTCGGATGTGTAGGCGATCCATTTGCCGTCCGGTCGAATTCGCGGACTGCCGGGGTTGCTGTTGGGAACACTCAGGAGCACCTCGGGCTCGCGGGAACCGTCGATCGGCACCGTGGAGATGTTGGCGTCGTCTTCCTGGCCATACCAGCCGGTGTCGACCAGCACGTTGGTTCCGGGAATCCAGGTCTGGGCCCAGAATTCTCCGACGCGGTCGTCGAGCTGGAGCGGCGGCGTGACGCCGTCCGCGGGCTGGGTGTAGAAATTGAGGTTTCCGCGTGAGGCCTGGCCGCCGAACCCGGTCCAGACCACCTGCTCGCCGTCGGGGGTCCACAGCGGGCGCCATTGGTTGAGAATCTCTCCGGAGGGCAATCGCAGGCGCGTGCCGCGCTCGAGGTCGACGACCCACAGCCCTGCTTCGTCGATGGCGGCCACAAGCCGCTTTCCGTCGGGTGACGGTGCGAAGGACTGGTAGCGATCGGCGGGCAATCCGATCGGCGTCAGCGTTCCGTCGAAATCGAGCCGCAAGACCTCGGTCATTCCGCGACGACTGCCGAGCAGGGGGCCCAGGGAGTACACCAGGGTTCCCTCCGACGATACCGCGTAGGCAGTTCCTCCGTTGCGGGTCACCGATACACCTCGTAGTACGATCGCCCGGCCATCGAGCGCTTCTCCGCGCGCCAGGTCGAAGCGTTGCAGAACCAGTTCGCGCTCGGCGTCATGGGAGAGCAACAAGTGTCCGGTCGGCAGTGGCAGGGCCATGCTGGCGTTGATGCCGAGATCCGTGACTTCGCCGGTCTCGGTGTCGAGTCGCACCACCGCACCCCTGCGCAGACTCACATCGATGGTGAGAACGGATTCGCCCCCGGGCAACAACTGCGGCCAGAACAGAGCCGACTCCTCGCTGACGCCGATCTCGCGTGGCGTGCCCCCTTCGGAGTCCACCACCCACAGCCCACCGGGCTGGGTGTCGATCCAACACACGGTTCCGTCTTCCCGCCAAACCCCGCCGAAGTAGTCGCCGATAGTGCACAGGGTCTGCGTCGGGCCGCCGTCGACGGGAGCCTTGCTCAGGCGGGGCGGGCCGGCGTCCACGCCCGAGATCGCTCCGCACCCGAAGCCGACCCACTGGCCGTCGGGGGAGAAGAAGGGCCCTTCGGCTCCGCGGCTCTGAGGCACCTTCGCGATCTCGCCCGTGTCCATGTGGCGGATGTAAAGGTGCGCGCCGTCGTCCTCGCGGCCGACAAAAGCCAGCGTGCTGCCGTCGCGCGAGAGCGCGAGGACCGGCGTCCCCGACCCGTCGAGCTGCACTCCCTCCGGCAACCGGATCGAAGACCGAACCACAGGAACGGATGCCACCTCGTCGCGAGGGCTTTCGCTGCGGAAGAAGGCCTTGCCGCCGACGAACCCCAACACCACCGCTGCGATCATGGCGGCGATCCAGGCGCCACGGCGGTTGCTTGCCGGCATAGAGCCCGCGGCGATGGGGTCGCTGCCGGCGTCCTGCAGCTCGAGCCGCGCGTCGCCGATGGCCTGCAAACGCTCGCGCCGATCCTTGTGCAGACAGCGCCGAAGCAATCGCAGAATCGATGGCGGCAGATCATTCGGCAACCGATCCCATTCGGGCTCGGTCTTGAGCACGTTGGCGAGGCTGTCGCTCGCCGAATTGCCCTGGAACAGGCGCGCGCCGCTGAGCATCTCATAGAGGATCACGCCGAAGGCCCAGATGTCGCTGCGATGATCGACCGCGTGCCCTCGGGTCTGCTCGGGGCTCATGTAGGCCACAGTGCCGAGCAGCGTCCCTGTCCGCGTGAGGTCCGCCTTGATGGTGGGCGAATTCTCGTCGAAGCTCTCCTCCGGATCAACGGCTACCGCTCGCGCCAGCCCAAAGTCGAGGATCTTGACCTGCAGATCGGCGTCGACCATGACGTTGGCCGGCTTGAGGTCACGATGAACGATGCCGCGCGCGTGCGCCGCCTCCAGCCCCCGCGCGATCTGGATCGCGATGTCCAGGGCCTGCTCGCGCGATAGGGCTTCCCGCTGCAGACGTTCGGCGAGGTCCTCGCCCGGCGCGAGCTCCATCACGAGGAAGCGCCGTTCCTCGGCTTCTTCCATGCCGTAGAGCGCGGCGATGTGGGCATCGGAGAGTGAGGCGAGCGTGCGCGCCTCGCGCTGAAAGCGCGCGACGCGATCGGGATCGTCGACCAACGCCGGTGGCAGCACCTTGATCGCCACCTCGCGTCCGAGCTTCTTGTCCAGCGCGCGGTACACCTCGCCCATGCCACCCTTGCCGAGCAGGCCGGTGATCTCGTAGTGGGCGAGGGTCTTGCCGATCAAATTCAGGCTCCCGGGGTCGTGATTCCACGCAATATTTTCGCGGGGGTATTCATGGAGCGGAAGTTAGCACGGATAGCTGAGCGACGTCTTGGCAATTTGCGCCCACACCGCCGCCGACCGGGTGTTTGACCAGGTTGCGCCGGTTCGACGCGGTGCTTCGTGCCAACGCGATCGTTTGGGGCTATTCCCATTCGGCTCAGGTGACCAGTAGGCGATTGAAGCACCGGCCTCTCGCTGCTTGAGCTTCCGTGAGGCACGTAAGGGGAGTTCTGGTTAGATCCCACCCGAGGAACCAATTCTTTAAAATGTTTAACACCATGGAGTTAATTGACGCTCGGTCCATCTGGATCGGGTTTTCGCGTATCTGGGCCCCGCGTTGGTCGATAGGTGATTCTACCGAGGCGGGAAATGACTCAACCACGTTGCGAATATTCAATTTACTGGTCGGGAATCTCAGCCCGATTTGGCGTTTATCACTCTCAGAATCTCAGATTTTGTATCTTGATGAGTCCGTTTGGTTAACTGAATTCTGAATCGGAAACACCTAGTCTACAGTCAGCCTTGGTCTCAGTGTTTCAGGATATCAGTGGGCCGAAGCCGAACCCAAAATTGAATCCAGAGCCTCAAGATACTGTGTTAGACTCGATTCGGTTCTGGAAGGACGGTCACCCGGCGCCATGCCGGGACATTGTTTGACCAGTATCCCTCTATGATGGTCCGGATATATATTAACCCCATGACCCTCCTGACCTGGAGCTATGAATGACTCTCATCTCACCTTCTGCTGAAAAAACGAGAATTGCCGTTTTGGTGATCCTGGCCCTGACGTTTATTGCCGCCGGGTGCAGCGATGACAATAATCCGTGTCTGCCCACTTCCCACGACGATGGATGGACTTTTGCCGGTTCGATCATTGTCGATTCCCAGGAAGGACTCGACGCCCTCCAGGGGCTCCGGGATGTCAGGAACAGTCTGACGATCAGTAACGGGAAGGACGTCGTTGACCTGACGCCCCTGAGTCGCTTGAAGAGCGTGGGGGGCACTCTCACCATAGTGGCCAATCCGGAGCTGGAGTCCTTGGCGGGCCTGGACAGTCTGGAGTCCACCGGCTACCTGGACATTGCCGCCAACCATAAACTTCTGAGTCTGGCGGGTCTGCAGAACGCTGATGTCCAGAGGAGGCTGGCAATCCGGGACAATCGGGCCCTGCTGTCGCTGAACGGCCTGCGCTCGGAAGTGTCCGCAACCCAGGTTTTTATTTCCTCCATTCCCCTCCTGAAAGACCTCGCAGGCCTGCCCCTGATCCCATCAGCGACCGTTATGGTTGTATATGGCCATTCCGGTATGTCGCTCGCGGGGCTGGGGGCCACTCCGGAACTGACCCGACTCGATTTGATTGGGGTCGGCGATATTACGGGGCTTGGGGAACCGCAGGATCGTCCCGTATTGAATGAGTTGAAAATCCGCGACTGTGCGGGATTGAAGAACCTGTCGGCCATCCCGTCGCTGAGCAGTCTCGAGACCCTCGTAATATTGGAAAACCCCGACTTGGAAACCCTGGGGACCCTGGGGGCCTTCGACGGCCTGGAAAGGTTGGACATAAGCCGCAATCCCAAATTGAAGGATTTGGGTGAGATCGCGTGGATGCCGAATCTTAGGAGCTTGGCCGTCGAGTTCAATGACAGCCTCGTGGACTGTTCCGGGTTGCCGGACATCTCCGGCCTGTCCGATCTGAGGCTTCAGGGGAATCTGGGCCTGGAGAGCCTGCAGGGGCTGGGCGCGCTTCCGAACCTGAAGAGCCTGAACCTCTATGCTTTGCCATCTTTGACTGACCTGGCGGGCATGACCGACCTGTCCGGAATCGAAACGTTATACTTTTCTGACGTCGGGATCACGACGCTGCTGGGTCTGCCGGACCTTCCCGAACTGTGGGGTTTTAATGTAGCCAGATGCCCCGGATTGTCGGACCTCGCCGGATGTCCGGACCTGCCCAAGGTCAGCTCCTTCGTGGTTATGGACTGTGATGGCCTGACGAGCCTCGATGGATTACCGGATTTACCGGCTCTATACAGCCTGAAACTGGAGGACCTGACGGCTCTGACGACGACCCGCGGGATGGAGGCCCTGACCCGAATTACCTTCACCCAGCTCGAGGACCTCCCGGCCTTGACGAGCCTGGAAGGAATGTCCAATGTCGTGGAGCTCGGGTATTTCACCATGGGCAGCTGCCAGTCCATCGCGGACTTCGAGGGGCTGAATGCGCTGGCCAGGATCACGGACTCGTTCAGAGTCGAATTGAATGAGGCGTTGGCGGACGTCAGCGCCTTGGCCAACGTGGTGGATACCGAATCCGTGCATGTGGTTATTACGGACAATCCCAACCTGGACCAATGCCAGGTCGAGGACCTCGTGGCGAATTGGCAGTGCGAATACCTGACCTTGGGGGGCAATGGTCCGTGTCAATAGGCCGCGGGTAACGGTCATCCCAACCAGGGTCTGTTCCGTGCCTACGTGGTGGATATTTTCGATTAAGCGACATGGGCGACAGCGGGTGATTTCTTAGACAAAATTCACGTTTTGCGTCCTACCCGAGGAGCCAGTTTCTATCTGTATGTATAGCAGCAGGTTACACGGGCACCGGTCTACGAAAACGAACTTTTCCCTAAATCGGTTAACAGTCGAATGATAGGGCATCCCTTGCGGGTAAAGTGATAACCACATATTTCGCTAGCAATTAGCTTCTCCACGCGCTCAAGGCGTTGATTGGCGCCAATTCTCTCTCAAAATCTCAGATTCTGTGTCGTAGAGGCGTATTGGTTAACACAGCCGAATAATCTCTTTGGCCCCCTATCGATCGCCATGAGCGAACTCTCGCTTTCAACAAACATCTGGCCGGCGCGCAAATTAAGTGACTTTATCCCATATAGTTAGTGGGTTTCCCCCCGGTTGGGTCTTTGGCAATTCAGTTGATCATCAAGACCTTGCCACCGGTCTGCTGAACGCCATTGTCGTAACGCATGAAATAAACGCCTGAGGCGACCGGTTTCCCGTGACTATCCCTTCCATCCCATATGAATTGAGCCAGATCGCCCCCTTCAGGATCGGAGCGCAACATGCGGATGGTCCGTCCGCGGGCGTCGAAGACCAGCAACTTACCGGTACCCCGCCCCTTGTTACGCGCCTTAATGGTGCACCCGGCGCCCGTCTGAGCGGGTGAAGGGAAGACAACCAGCCGGTCAGGTCCCTGAAGAATCTCGGCCTCCACCACCCCTGACGGCACGAGGCCATGAGGACCTGGGCCGTTCGGAACATGACCATGACAAGCGGCACAATATGACAAAGTGCCCGCACCACCCTGGAGATCGACCATCACTTCATTGTCCCGCGCGTCACGGCTGGGAAAGGTGGCATGGGGGCTGTTATGGCATCCGGAGCACAAGACTCCTCCGTGGCCCCTGGCGTTGCGATAGAGCTGCCCCACAGGCTCGCCAAAGGCCACGGTGTGGCAAGTTCGGCAAGCGGGTTCGTCCGACCAGGGAATACGACCTCCGTCTATGGAACTGGCCACTTCGGCCATGTTCCCGTGACAGTCCTGGCAAGTCATGCCGAAGTCGTGGGCCATGGTGCCCCGCAGACACTGTGTTTGTGGCCCGGGGTGGCATTTGTAGCAACCGTCCATGCCGGGTATGGTCTCATCGATAAAGTGGTGCTTTTCGTGAATGCTCAGGGAAAAATACCCTGCACTGCCCGGATCAGGACCAGTCAGGGGTGGAGACCCGTGGCAATCGGCACACAGGATGGGAGTGGCATTGGGATCGAAACCACCCACAACATCATGACCCTGTAGGATGGCCGTCTCGCTGGTGTGGCACCCTGCACTGACACAGCCCATCTCGGTAGAAACGGGCATGACCGGTACGCTACGTGCCAGCTCCAGACCACCGGCATCCCGCAGGATGACCTCGGCTTGCTGGTAGGGATCTTCCACCGTGGGGTTAGCGTCGGTGAACGGGGTGATGGGAATGCCCTCGGCGATGAACATGTCGCCCGAAACCTCGAACTCACCAGCCAGACCATTACCTGTCAAACCGATGTCCGGGGGCAGATCCACCCCGAACAGGTCGAAGGCATAATCCCAGAAATCCGTCTTGCCCACAGAGTAGGTGTTGCCGGGAATCGAATATTCCAGGGTCAGCCCGGCCGTGATGATCTGAGGCATGGTCATCTCATTGCCTCGGAGAATGACCTGTGCGTTCAAGGTGTTGTAGGGTGGCAGCACCGATAGCGTGTGGTGGTCCTTGTTCATGCAGTGCATTCCCAGATCGTTGGAAACCACGATCACGTGATCCCCGAGGGAGTCTGCCAGGGCGGGGCATACCAGCAGGGAAACCACCACGAAAAAATAGAAAAGACACTTGCCGTATGAGGGGACTCGTTGGGGTCTCATGACTGACCTCCGAGGTGAGAAAAAAACTGCTTACAATTGCCAATCTGGTTGGCTCATGCTGCAAGAGTCTATCACCTCGGGTCATTTTGGATCAAATGGCCCACAAAGAGCCCTTCCCGGTATAGGGAAAGGCACACTCCATTGGTGTATTTTTAACCACTGGACCAGTCCTCACTTCCAGTCCGTGACCAGATGCAGGTAGGAAGCCTCCGCGCGGAACGCCGGGTCGGGCCCGGCCTGGACCAACCGCTCGCCGGCGGGGTGCAAGTCGCAATTGCATCCATCCGGCCCCGGCGAGGGAACCTGAACCTTGTCCGTGACGTTGCCGATGCGGAAAGTGTACTTGCCTGCCTATTTCCGACATCTCGATAAAGTCAAGTTTGCTTCGACTTCCCCGGATTTCTTAGACAAAATTCACGTTTTGGGTCCTACCCGAGGAGCCAGTTTTTATCTTTAATAAAAACAATAGGTTACACGGACGTCGCTCTTGCGAATGCGGAAAATCCGCTATCTCGGCGACGGTTTCGGAGATGGGGCGTAAGCTACGGGTGAAGCAATAGCGTGCCTATAGACGATCATTCGTAAACTCTATCGTGATCAGAGCGCCAATCGGCGCTTTCTTCGTCTCAGATTCTCAGTTCCTGTTCGCTGCGATCGACATTGGTGGTGAAATGCGAACCTGGATTGCCCCACATTCAGGTATCGAGTACCCTGTACATCCAACTAAGCGCTTCCGGCTCTTGATTCGTCTCCGGACAACGCACGTCCTCAACTTGCGGAGACAGAGAAACGAACTGTCGAGGAAGGAACAGCCAATGAGAACCCTCCTTCTATTTCTCTTGATCTGCATCACGTTCGTACTCGCGGGGTGCGCCCAGTCGCAGACCGACCCGGTGCAACCCAACATCCTGCTGATCGTCGGCGACGACATCGGCTTCGGCGATCTCGGAATCAGCGGCTCGGTGACCAAGACCCCCAACCTCAACCGCCTGTCGGATCGAGGCACGTTCTTCACCAACTTCCACGTATCGCCTGTCTGTTCGGTGACGCGTTCCATGCTGCTGACCGGAAACGACCCGATCGAGATCGGGCTGGCCGCGTTCGACTACGCGATCTATCCGCCCGCCACGGGTAAGCCGGGCTACGAGGCGTACATGACGCGCAACACGGCGACGGTTGCGGAGATCCTTCAGGACGCCGGCTATCGCACCTATACAGTGGGCAAGTGGCACCTGGGTGGACCAGGCCACGGAGGCGAGGGCCCGGAGGAGTGGGGCTTCGACGGCAGCTACGGGATCTATACCGGTGGTGCGAACCACTGGAACCAGGGTCCCTTCCACATCAACACTCGCGATCCCGAGGTGATGGCGCAGGTCAAGCGGGGTGAGATTCCGGACGAGCCGTATCACGAGAACGGGGAGCCGGTGCAGCGCCCGATCGGCATCTATTCGGACGACCTCTGGACCTCCAAGCTGATGGATTTCATCGAGGCGGACCGGGAGACGGGCAAACCCTTCTTCGCCTATGTGGCCTACACCACGGCGCACGTACCGCTGCAGGCGCCCGACCACCTGATCGACAAGTACTTCAAGCACTACCTCGAGCTCGGCTACGAGGGTCTTCACCGCGCCCGCTACGAGTCACAGAAGAAGCTGGGCATCATTTCCCAGGATGCGACCTACCCGCAGCGCGAATCGAATCCTCTTCTGAAAGCCTGGACGGAACTGGATGACGAGGCGAAGCGCCGAGAAGCGCGTCTGATGGCGACCTACTCGGCCATGATGGAGTCGCAGGACTATCACATCGGCCTGCTTTTAAACTACTTGCGGGAGACCGGTGAGCTCGACAACACGCTCATCATCTACACGACGGACAACGGACCCGAGGGCTCGGACTTCAGTGGCGAATTGAGCAGCCCCGCCTTCACCCAGTGGGTGAACGCCTCCTTCAGTCAGGAGTACGACGACATCGGCAAGGGAAACACCCTGAACCTCCTGGGCACCAACTGGGCGGGAGCCGCCAACGGCAGCCTGCAGTGGTGGAAGTGGTTCATCGGCGAGGGCGGCATCCGGGTGCCGCTGGTCATCGTCCCGCCGAAGAACCAGGCCTTCGCCCGGTCGGGTGAGCTGACTAACGAGTACGCCTACGTCAAGGATCTGCCGATGACCATTCTGGACTACGCCGGTGTCGATCACCCGCAGACCGAGTTCAAGGGTCGCAAGCTCACCACGCCTTCCGGCATCTCTGTACGCCCCTTCCTTGCGGGGGACGCGTCACAACCGCGGACGGAGGACGAGTGGGTCGTATTCGAGCTGTTCGGTAATGCCTACGTCATGGCCGGGGACTACAAGGCCATCCGGGTGCGTCCCGGCATGTACGGTGACGGCAAGTGGCACCTCTACGACATCAAGAAGGATCCGGGCGAAATGCGTCCCCTCGAGGCCGACCAGCCGGAACGGCTGCGGAAGATGATTGGCATCTATGAGCGCTACGCCGAGGAAAAGGGACTCGTGCCCGTGGACGACGACTGGAACCCGTGGAAAAGCATGTGATGGACGAGACGGGGGAATGATAGCGATCAGCAGGTGTCTGGCGCGGCATGGTCCCCAGGGGCGAACGGTATCACGATGAATGAAAGCACCCGCACCCGTGCCTTCCTGATCTTCTGTGCCGTCGGCCTGGTGCCGATCGCGCTGGGCTATGGAGCCATGCCGTCGGCTTCCCTGGACGCCCTCTTCGGCATCATCGTCGATACGACCAACCTCGCGCACATCATGCGAGCCGTGATGAGTCTTTACCTGGGTATGGCCGTGTTCTGGCTGTATGGTGCATTCAAGAAGCCCATGGCGGGTGCGGCCCTTGCCTCGTGCGCCGTGTTCATGCTCGGGCTTGCCTCCGGACGCGTCCTGAGTTTTGTCCTGGATGGTCGGCCGCACTGGCTGCTCGTCGTCTATGCGGTCCTGGAGATCGTGCTCGGTCTGATCGCAATCGCGCTTTTCAAGGGACACGATTCGAAAGAAACCCCTGCGCCCGGTTGATCA
>Ga0316201_10003943_pt1 | contig 11082 bp, 11 predicted proteins | sample CS6wburrow_MG_FD_204516 | JGI IMG/M metagenome (GOLD analysis project Ga0316201, IMG submission 204516) | Coastal sediment microbial communities from Delaware Bay, Delaware, United States - CS-6 worm burrow | ecosystem: Environmental > Aquatic > Marine > Coastal > Sediment | place: USA... | reverse complement strand
GTCTTCTTGTTCTTCGTGGTCGTGTAGAAATGACCAGTGCCTGCACTCGAGTTCAGGCGGATCTTTTCGCGGGCTGATTTGGCCATCGTTTAAGCTCCTTCAGACTTTTTCGCCGCGCGCGCGCAGCTCGGTCAGCACCGTGTCGATGCCTTTCTTGTCGATGATGCGCATTCCGGCAGCGGACACGCGCAGACGGACGAAACGCTGCTCGTTTTCCACCCAGAAACGGTGGTAGTGCAGGTTCGGCAGGAAGCGGCGGCGGGTTTTACGGTTCGAGTGGGAGACATTGTTCCCGGTGATCGGCCGTTTGCCGGTGACCTGACACACTCTGGACATGGTGAAAGCCTCGAAAAATCCTGTTAAATCAATATCGCCGACCTATCTGGTGCGGCGGAAAGGCGGCAATTTATACCGGAAGCACGGCACCGGGTCAAGCCTGTCGACGGCTCAGAGCAGGCCGCGCCGGGCCATGGAGCAGCACTCCTGGTCGCCGATGATCAGGTGGTCGAGAACGCGCACGTCGATCAACCCGAGAGCGTCACGGAGGCGCGCCGTGATCCGGCGGTCGGCCTGGCTGGGTTCGGCGACGCCCGACGGATGGTTGTGGCACAGGATCAACGCCGCGGCATTGTGCTGCAGCGAGCGGCGCACCACCTCACGTGGATGCACGCTGGCACCGTCGATCGTGCCGCGAAACATTTCCTCGAATGCAATGACGCGGTGCCGGTTGTCCAGAAACAGCACGGCAAACACCTCGTGCGGCAGGTCGCGCATGCGCGCGCGCAGAAACTGCGAGGTGTCTTCGGGGCTGAGCAGGGCGGTGCCGCGTTCGAGCTGTTCGAACAGGTGCCGTCGACTCATTTCGAGCACGGCCTGCAGTTGTGCGAACTTGGCGTCCCCCAGCCCGGGCGCATCGCAGAATTCGTCGCGCCGCGCTGCCAGGAGCTGGCGCAGACTGCCGAAACGCGTCAACAGTTCGCGGGCGAGGTCGACCGCACTCTTGCCCCGGACGCCGGTGCGCAGAAGGATTGCCAGCAACTCGGCATCGCTGAGGCTGTCTGCACCCTCGCCAAGCAGGCGTTCGCGCGGCCGCTCGGCGGCCGGCCAATCCGTGATTGCCATCGATTCACTTCCTCCCTGAAGTGCGTGCAGGCTAGCGGAACGTGAGCCGGCGCGCAAAGGCCACTTTGCCACAGGGGTTGCGTCGGTTACCCTTGCAGCCTGCCCTAAACCTAATATAAGGACGACGCCAGTCGATGCAGCCTTTGCGCGGACGTCGGATTCTACTTGGTATCACCGCCGGGATCGCCGCCTACAAAGCGGCCGAACTCGCCCGTTTGCTGGGCAAGGACGGTGCGCGGCTGCAGGTTGTCATGACACCTTCGGCGAGCGAGTTCATCAGCCCCCTGACCCTGCAGGCGATTACCGGCAGGATGGTCCGCGACAAGCTGTTCGATCCGGCGCACGAGGCGGCCATGGGGCACATCGAGCTGGCGCGTTGGGCGGATCTGATCCTGGTGGCACCGGCGACCGCCGATTTTCTCGCCCAGACCGCGGCCGGCATGGCCCGCGACCTGTTGTCCACGTTGTGTCTGGCCAGCGAGGCCCCGCTGTTCGTCGCACCGGCGATGAACCAGGCCATGTGGCGACATGCCGCGACCCGGGCCAATGCCGAGTTGTTGCGGCAGCGCGGCGTGACACTGCTCGGCCCGGATGCCGGCGAGCAGGCCTGCGGAGACGTCGGCCCCGGGCGCATGCTCGAACCGGTTGCGATCCTCGATGCCGTGCGCGGCCACTTCGGCGACGGTCGCCTGGCGGGACGCCGGGTCCTGTTGACCGCAGGCCCGACTCGCGAGGCGCTCGATCCGGTACGCTTCCTCGGCAATCGCAGCTCCGGCAAGATGGGTTTCGCACTTGCCGCGGCGCTGATGGCACAGGGTGCCGATGTGACCCTGGTCGCCGGGCCGGTGTCGCTGGCGACCCCACCAGGGGTGAAGCGGGTCGACGTGGAGAGCGCACAGCAGATGCATGAGGCCGTGTTTGCGGCGGTGGACGGTACCGATATCTTTATCGGCTGCGCCGCCGTCGCGGATTTTCGGCCGGCCGATTTCACGCCGCGAAAGATCAAGAAGACCGGTTCGGAGACGCTCAGCCTTGAACTGGTGCGCAACCCGGACATCCTCAGCGACGTGGCGGCGCTGCCGCAGCGGCCGTTTTGCGTCGGCTTCGCGGCCGAGACCCACGACGTAGAGACCTACGCCGACGGCAAACGCCGCGCTAAGGGGCTGGACATGATTGCCGCTAACAAGGTGAGTGCGTCGCAAGGTTTCGAGGTCGACGATAATGCCTTGCTGGTGATATGGGAGGGCGGCAAACGCGCCCTGCCGAACCAATCCAAGGGGCAGCTCGCTGCACAGCTTGTCGGTTTAATAGTGGAACGCTTCGATGCACAGACTGCAATTAAAGATTCTTGACAGCCGCCTGGGGAACGAGTTTCCTTTGCCGGATTATGCGACCGATGGATCGGCCGGCATGGACCTGCGCGCCATGCTCGAGGCGCCGTTGGAGCTCGAGGCCGGGCAGACGGAACTGATCCCGACAGGGATCGCCATCCACATCGCCGACCCGGCTTTGGCCGCGGTGATCCTGCCGCGCTCCGGGCTTGGTCACAAGCATGGCATCGTCCTGGGCAACCTGGTGGGTCTGATTGACTCGGATTATCAGGGCCAGCTGTTCGTTTCGTGCTGGAACCGCGGCAGCTCGACGTTCCGCGTCGAGATCGGCGAGCGCATCGCGCAGCTGGTACTGGTGCCGGTGGTGCGGGCGATGTTCGAGCAGGTGGACGAATTTGACGAAAGCGATCGGGGTGCCTGCGGGTTCGGGCACTCTGGCAGGCATTAAGGAAGCGCGTGGACCTGAACAAGCAAGAGAACGAGATAGCTGCGGCATCGCAAGCCTCCGGTGAGAGCGGGCGGCCCCTGTTCGTGTACTTCCTGCCGGCAGTGGTCGTCGGTATTGTGCTGTTGTTGCTGATCGCGTACGTGGCGCAGCAGGCGGTAAACGATGCGGTCGATGACGCGGCGAAATCCAGCGCGGGCGCGGTCAGCGGCGCATTGGCGACGCGTATCGAAGGTGAGATCCTGGCGCGTCGCGACCTGATCGGCCTGGTGCTGTCCGAAGGCAAGGCCGCAGAGGCGTTGGCCAATGCCGATACAGCCGGGATTGCCGCGCTTGAAGCCAGCCTGCAGAAGCGCATGCCCGGTGTGCTGCAGTTGCGGTTATTGCCGCGTGATGCCAGCCAGCCTGATCCGACCGGCGCGGCCCCGCTTGGCTACGCCGGTCTCGATATGCTGCGTCGCGTGGTCGAAACAGGACGGCCATCGGTCGCCGAGATCCATCAGATCAAGAGCGGCGTACCCTACCTTGCGATGGCCGCGCCGGTGCGGGTGAGAACCCGCGTCGCCGGGGTGTTGTTTGCGGCCTGGGATATACGATTCCTGGCGCGCGCTGTAGAGAGCTCGCCAGCGTTTCCAGGGCGCGTGGCGCTGGCCCAGGGTGGTGCCGAGGGTTTCGTGCTTGCCAAGGGACCGGGTACCGCAGACGGCCCCTTCAGTCACGGCAGCGTTGCCGTTCCACACAGCATCTGGACGGTTGATTACCTGGTCGAGCCGCAGGTGTCGAGCCTGTTCGGCATGTTATCCCTGCTGGCCATTGCCGGTGGTGGCGGCCTGGCATTGCTGTTGATTGCGTTCGTTCAGTGGCGCATGTTGTCCGGTGATCTGCGCAAGGACATGTCGACCCTGGTAAACCTCGGCGAGTCGATCCTGAGGCGCGGTTCGGCCCCGCCCGTTCAGGCACATGTGCGCGCCAGCCACGACGCATTGGCCCTGCTCAGTCAATACGCGCGTGAATCGCATATCCGCTCGGTCGATGCGCCGGAGCCGATGCGCCAGGCGGTACCGGCTGCGCCCGTAACCGAGAGCCAGCTCGACGGCATGGAGGTCGAGGAACTCGAGAATGACCCGTCGGAGGTGCTGACCGGCGGTACACGGCAGCCAGGGATCGATGTGCCGGAGTCGTTGTTCCGCGCCTACGACGTACGCGGCGTGGTCGGGGAGACCTTGACCGACAGTGTCGCGCAGGCGCTCGGCCAGGCCGTGGGTTCGCTGGTTGTCGAACAGGGTGGCACCCAGGTGGCGGTCGCCTGCGACGCGCGCCTGTCGAGTCCCTCGCTGTTGGAAGCGCTGATCCGCGGAGTGATCGCGTCGGGCTGTGATGTCCTGGACGTCGGCGAAGCCCCGACGCCGCTGTTGTATTACGCGCTGCACACGCAGCCGGTGCAGGGTGGGGTGATGGTGACCGGCAGCCATAACCCGGCCAACTACAACGGTTTCAAGATCGTCATTGGCGACAGCGTTCTGGATGGCGACGAATTGAAGGCGCTGCGTCAACGCATCGTCGACGGCAATGTCCGCCAGGGCAAGGGCAACGTGGAGAAAATACAGCTGCAGGACAGTTACATCGACGCCGTTGCCGGCGAGGTGCAGTTGACCCGCCCGGTCAAAGTGGTCGTCGATGCCGGTAACGGTGTGGCAGGCGGCTTGGCCATGGCGACGCTCGAGGCGCTCGGTTGCGAGGTGATTCCACTGTTCTGCGAGCCGGACGGCAACTTTCCCAATCACCACCCGGATCCCAGCCAGCCGGACAACCTGACCTCGCTGATGCTCGAGGTACAGGCGCAGGAGGCCGAGCTGGGCATCGCATTCGACGGCGACGGCGATCGGCTGGGTGTCATCGACGACCAGGGCCAGATCGTCTGGGCCGACAGCGTGCTGATGCTGCTGGCGGCGGACGTGCTCGGCCGACACCCCGGCGTCGATGTGCTGTATGACGTCAAGTCTTCGCGGCATCTTGCGAGTTTCATCCTCAGTCACGGCGGCCGGCCGATCATGTGGAAATCCGGGCATTCGCGCATGCGCGCCAAGATGCTCGAGACCGGCGCACTGCTCGGCGGTGAATTCTCCGGCCACCTGTTCATCAAGGAGCGTTGGTTCGGTTTCGACGACGCCATCTATGCGGCCGTCAGGGTGCTGGAGATCCTGGCACTGGAATCGCGCACTTCCAGCCAGCTGTTCGGTGAACTGCCGTGCAGCCCGGCGACACCCGAATATCACTTGATTCTCGAAGAGGGGCAGAGCGGCGAGATCATGCGTGCCCTGGACGCGCACAAGGTGTTCGACAATGCCCGCCTGGTCGAACTGGATGGCCTGCGCGTCGAATTCGCCAACGGTTGGGGTCTGATCCGGTCGTCGAATACGGTACCCTCTCTGACGTTCCGCTTCGAAGCGGACGACGAGGATGCGCTTGACCAGATCAAGGCCCAGTTCCGCGAGCTGTTGCGGCGCGTGGCGCCGGATATGCAGGCGCCGTTTTAAACAGATCTGCACAGAACAGATTTTTCGACAGAGCACCGAGATATGAGTTTGACGGCAGAAGCGGCCGGCAATGTTGCACACGTCCTGACCGAAGCACTGCCGTATATCCAGCGGTTCGGCGGCAGAACCATTGTCATCAAGTACGGCGGCAACGCCATGGTCGACGAGGAGCTCAAGGCGGGCTTCGCGCGCGATGTGGTGCTGATGAAGCTGGTCGGTATCAACCCGGTCGTCGTGCACGGCGGCGGGCCGCAGATCGGCGACCTGCTCAAGCGCCTCGGCAAGCCGAGCGAGTTCGTCCAGGGCATGCGCGTGACCGATGCCGAGACCATGGACGTGGTCGAGATGGTGCTCGGCGGCCTGGTCAACAAGGAGATTGTCAACCTGATCAACCGCCACGGTGGCTCGGCGGTCGGACTGACCGGTAAGGACGGCGATCTGATCCGTGCACGCAAGCTCAACCTGACGCGCGCCAACCCGGAGGCACAGGCCCCCGAGATTATCGATATCGGCCATGTCGGCGAGGTGGAGAGCATCGATGCCTCGGTCGTCGACATGCTGGTGCACGGCAACTTCATACCGGTGGTCGCGCCGATCGGGGTCGGCGAAGACGGCCGTTCGTACAACATCAACGCTGATCTGGTTGCCGGCAAAATGGCCGAGGTGCTGAACGCCGAGAAGCTGATACTGCTGACCAACACCACCGGCCTGCTCGACAAGCAGGACAGGCTGCTGACCGGCCTGACGCTGGAGCGCGTCGACGAGCTGATCGCCGATGGCACCATTACCGGCGGCATGCTGCCGAAAATCAGTTGTGCCGTGGACGCGGTCAAAGCGGGCGTCAACTCGGCGCATATCATCGACGGCAGGGTTGCGCACGCGGTGCTCGTCGAACTGTTCACCGATCAGGGTATTGGCACCCTGATTCGCCGCCGCTGACACGCCACAACATGCCGCGCCCATCCCGCAAACAGGAGATCCTCGAAGCGTTGGCGCAGCAGTTGGAGCAGCACCCGGGCGATCGCGTCACCACCGCTGCCCTGGCGCGTGCCGTGGGCGTGTCAGAGGCCGCCTTGTATCGGCACTTTCCCAGCAAGGCGCGAATGTTTGAGGGCCTGATCGGATTTGCCGAAGAGACGGTGTTCGCGCGCGTCAACCAGATACTGGACGACGAAAAGAACACCCAGGTGCGGGTCGCACGGGTCATGTACCTGCTGCTTGGCTTTGCCGACCGCAATCCGGGCATCACCCGCGTGTTGCTCGGCGATGCACTGGTCGGTGAGCGCGAGCGCCTGCATGATCGTGTGCAGCAGTTCTTCGAGCGGATCGATGTTCAGCTACGGCAGATTCTGCGCGAGGCGCAGTTGCGTGAAGATGCGACATTGCGCACGTCACCGGAACAGGCCGCGGCGTTGCTGACGGCATTTGTCGAGGGGCGCATGCAGCAGTTCCTGCGCTCGCGGTTCGCGCAAACCACGCTGTCGGCCTGGGAGGCCGACTGGCAGGTGCTCAGTCACGGCTTGTTCGACAATCCCTGAGGCTTCCCGGCTTCCCAGCGCAATACCGCGGGCCTGACCTGCCGGTTTCACAGCTCCCGCAGGCGCCGACGCAATAGACGCATGATCCAGGCCGCCCGTTCCGCACCTCGGTGTTGATGGGGCGTTACTGCTGCGCGGTCGTGCCGAACACGCCCAGTGCGACCTTGAACTGGTTACGGATCTTGGTGACCACCGGGCCGCGGCAGAATTCCCTGCCCTCGGTGAAGTTCGCGCACTGCACGTCCATGAAGATGCGCTCTCCAATGCCCTCGCGGTCGGGCAGGCGTGAGACCGTGATGCTGATATCGCGCAGTTCTCGCGGCGGAGCGGTGACCAGGATGCGGTCCCCGGCCAAGTCGACGGGCGTCGTGGCATGGTGGCGTGCGTAGGCCTGGGCGGTCTTCCACAGACGGTTGCAGGCGTTCGGATCTTCGCAACGCACGGCCGTGTCGACCAGGTCGGGGTACTCGGATTCGGCGATCCGGTCGGCGTTTGCCGAACGCATGGCGCCCTGACGGAGCTTTCGGAAACGTGTGAGGTCCTGTTCGTAGCCTTCCAGGGTGGCCTTCTTTTCGTCCTCTTTGCTGAGGATGATGGCATACGATCTTTCGATCGACCGCTGGGTGCTGTCGAGGTTTGCCTGCTGTTTCTCATTGAGCTGCTTGCCGGTGCGTTCGGCCGCAGCAGCGGTGGCCTGAAAATCGGACAGGCGTGTCTTCAGGCGCCGGATCTCGTTGTAATTCAGGCGTATCTGGCCATCGATCTGCGCGATCTTGCCGTCGCGTGCCATGACCAGGTCGTCTTCGTTGCGGTACAGGTTGAGCAGGAGGCGGTCGCGCGCCTGCTGCTCCTCTAGCAGCTTCTGTTGCTCTGCGCGCAACGCGGCGAGGGCCTTGTCCCGCTCGATCTCTTCCGGCGTTTTGCTGCGATCGTGGCGTTTGATCACGATGCCGCGCTCATTCAGCTCACTGTGTGCACGGTCCTTATAGCGTGGTGGTACTGTGGGACCGTAGTGAATCACGCCATTCTCGTCCTCCCACTTCTTGATGCTGGCCGCCTGGGCATGGGCTGCCATGATCAGCAAAGCGATCTGGACAAGGGCGAAAAGACGAACGGTCGATAGCATATTTCTCACGAACGGCGGGTCGTTAGCCCGTCATTATAATGACTCCACGCACATAGTTAGCGGCAAACTGTTGGAACAGTTCATACTTTTTTTGATCTCGCTGCTGGCCAACCTGTTTTCGGCTTTTGCCGGCGGCGGCGCCGGCCTGCTGCAATTGCCGGCTCTGATCTTCCTCGGGCTGCCCTTCGGCGTCGCCCTGGCGACTCACAAGATCGCCTCGGTTGCCCTTGGCGTCGGCGCAACCGTCCGGCACCTGCGCGAGGGCGGCCTGCAGCGCCGATTCGCGGTCTTCATGCTGCTCAGCGGCGTGCCCGGTGTCCTGTTGGGTGCCAGCGTGATACTGCAGGTTCCCGGACGTTACGCGGAGATCGCACTGGGTCTGCTCACTATAGGCCTCGGAGTCTACTCGATCGCCAAAGGTTCCATGGGATTGTCCGAGCAGCCGCGAAACCGTGCCGGCCGCGGGTTGTGGCTGGGTGCGCTGGGGCTGTTCGTGATTGGCGTGCTGAACGGGTCGTTGACGTCGGGCACCGGCCTGTTCGTGACGCTGTGGCTGGTGCGCTGGTTCGGCGCCGACTACCGCCAGGCCGTGGCCTATACGCTGGTGATGGTCGGCATCGCCTGGAACGGTACGGGCGCGATCGCGCTGGGCATTCTCGGTGATGTGCGCTGGGACTGGCTGCCGGCGCTGTTGCTGGGATCGTTGCTCGGCGGGTACGCCGGTGCCCACCTTTCGATTCTGAAAGGCAATCGCTGGATCAAGCGTGTGTTCGAAACTGTCACGCTGCTGGTCGGGATCAAGCTCGTGATCGGCTGATCGGGCGCGGCTGACCGGACTCGGACGATCTGGTTCAGCCGACCTGGCTTCGCTGATTTGATTTCGCTGATCCGGTTTGCGGGTCAGGCCCGACCGATCAGACACCGTACTGTTCGCGATAGGCCTTGATGTTTTGCAGATCCTCGGTGGCGTCACCGCGTTGGCCGACGAATTCGATCAGCTCGGCCAGACGCACGATCGCTGTCACCGGGACAACGTGATCGGCCTCGACCTCCTGGATCGCAGAACGCTCGCCCTGGCCGCGCTCCTGGCGATCCAGCGCGATGACCACGCCGGCCGGTTTCGCCCCGGCCGCAGCGATAATCTCGAACGACTCGCGAATGGCGGTGCCGGCGGTGATGACGTCGTCGATGATCAGGATCCGGCCCTCGAGCGGGTGACCGACGATATTGCCGCCTTCACCGTGGCTCTTGGCCTCTTTGCGGTTGAAGGCATAGGGCGTATCCACACCGTGCTGGTCGAACAGCGCTGCGGCGGTCACTGCCGCCAGCGGAATACCCTTGTATGCCGGGCCGTACAGCACGTCGAAGCTGATGCCCGAATCGACGATCGCCTGGGCGTAGTAGCGACCAAGCCGGGCCAGCGCGCCGCCGGTATTGAACAGTCCTGCGTTGAAGAAGTACGGGCTGACGCGGCCGGACTTGAGCGTGAATTGACCAAAACGCAGCACGCCGAGGTCGAGAGCGAAATCGAGGAAATCGCGTTGGTAATCTTGCATATCGGGATCCTTCAGTGAGACGCGCATTGTGCGAAAGCGCGGCCGAGCTGACAAGCGCGCTCGCTGAGCTTGTCGAGAGAGGATGCCTGGCGAGCGTGTCAGGCCAGGGCCCCTGGCCCATGCATCGACGTATAATGCGGCCATGCGCGTCATCAGCATCAACGTGAACGGCATCCGGGCAGCGGCGCGCAAAGGCTTTTATGCCTGGCTGCGCCGTCAGGCGGCGGATGTGGTGTGCCTGCAGGAACTCAAGGCCCAGACAGATCAGCTGAACGACCGTGTATTCTGGCCGCCGAGTTTCAACTGTTACTACCATCCGGCGCAGAAAAAGGGCTACAGCGGTGTCGGGCTGTACGCGCGGCGTGAACCCGACGAGGTGATCGAGGGGCTGGGCTGGCCCGACGTCGACGCCGAAGGGCGCTGGATCGAGGCGCGCTTTGGCAACCTCAGCGTGGTGTCGCTGTATCTGCCATCCGGCTCGTCGAGCGAACTGCGCCAGCAGGTCAAGTTCGATCTCATGGAGAGGATGACGCCGATGCTTGCCGACATGCAGGCCGGCGGACGCGAGTACATCATCTGCGGCGACTGGAATATCGCGCACACCAAGGCCGACATCAAGAACTGGCGCGGCAATCTGAAAAACTCGGGTTTCCTGCCTGAAGAACGCGCCTGGCTGGATCAGCTGTTCGGCCCGATGGCCTGGGTCGATGCATTTCGCGTGGTCAATCAAGACCCCGATGAATACACCTGGTGGTCGAACCGTGGCCAGGCCTGGGCGAAGAACGTGGGATGGCGTATCGACTACCAGGTGGTGACGGCGGGTCTGCGCGAGTGCATCAGCGACGCCTGGATCTACCGCAAGAAACGTTTCTCCGACCATGCGCCGCTGATCGTGGACTACGACTATGAGCCGTGAGGCGGTGGCCGGCTGGCGCGACGCGCTCGCCATCTACTTTCACCCCCGTCCCCTGACGCTGTTGTTCCTCGGTTTTTCGTCAGGACTGCCGTTGTTGCTGGTTTTTGGCACGCTGTCGTTCTGGCTGCGCGAGGCGGGTATCGATCGTTCGACGATCGGCTTCGTCAGCTGGGTGGCACTGGCCTACGGCTTCAAATGGGTATGGTCGCCGTTGGTCGATCGCCTGCGCATCCCGCTGCTGTCGACCCTGCTGGGTCGGCGTCGCGCCTGGTTGCTGGTGTCGCAGCTGGCGGTGGCGGCGGGCCTGGCCGGCATGGCGGTGGCCGACCCGGTGCAGGGCCTGGAGCGGCTGGTATGGATGGCCGTGCTGGTGGCCTTTGCGTCGGCGACACAGGATATCGTGATCGATGCTTTCCGTATCGAGAGTGGCGGTACACGCCTGCAGGCGGCGATGGCGGCGACCTACATGATTGGCTATCGCCCCGCGATGATCGTCGCCGGCGCCGGGGTG
>Ga0316201_10003942_pt1 | contig 11082 bp, 10 predicted proteins | sample CS6wburrow_MG_FD_204516 | JGI IMG/M metagenome (GOLD analysis project Ga0316201, IMG submission 204516) | Coastal sediment microbial communities from Delaware Bay, Delaware, United States - CS-6 worm burrow | ecosystem: Environmental > Aquatic > Marine > Coastal > Sediment | place: USA... | reverse complement strand
TTGCTTCACCTGCTTGGACATGATCACCAGGATGAGCGTGATGCGGAAAAGATGGAGGCGATAGAAGTCGAACTTCTGGCTTCGTTGGGTATCGCAAATCCCTACCTCCGGCATGCGTAATCGGTTCGGCTTGTACACAAATCGCAAAAAGTACTGGATTCGCTGTGAGCGTGGCCCTATATTCGGGGAGACGCGATGAGCGTTGCCAGTATCAAAAATATGAGCGAAGACCAATCGAGCAACGGTCCCGGAAAGAGGACCTGGGTCGAGAAAATCGGCGCGGCCTTCTCCAACCAGATCCGGGACCGGCAGCATTTACTGGAAATCCTCAACGCAGCTTGTGAGCAGGGATTGGTCGATGCTGATGCGCTGGCCATGATGGAAGGCGCCCTGGCCGTATCTGAAACCCAGGTCCGCGACGCAATGATCCCGCGATCGCAGATGGTGGTGGTCAACAACGATTCCGCCCTGGGAGAATTTCTGCCGCAAATACTCGAATCGGGTCACTCCCGTTTCCCGGTCATCGGCGAAGACAAGGACGAGGTGGTTGGGATTCTGTTGGCAAAAGACTTGCTGCCCCATTTGGCCTCGGGCGCGCAGGAGTTTGACCTCTCGACAACGATCCGCCCCGCGGTCGTCATTCCGGAAAGCAAGAGGTTGAATGTTCTGCTACGCGACTTTCGAGTCAGCCGCAACCACATGGCTATCGTGGTTGATGAATACGGCGGAGTCTCTGGCCTGATCACTATCGAGGACGTGCTGGAAGAGATCGTCGGTGAAATTGACGACGAGTACGATGAAGAAGCGGAGTCGCATATCCTGCAAATCGGCGAGGGTAGGTTCCAGGTGCAGGCGTTGACACCGATTGACGAATTGAACGAACGCTTTGAGAGTAATCTGAGCGATGATGATTACGGCACCGTTGGCGGCTTGCTGCTTGCTGAGTTCGGCAGGGTTCCCGAGTATGATGACGTGGTCACGCTTGGCGACCGGTTTGAATTTCGCGTTATCAAAGCCGACAGCCGCCGCATCATTGCGCTGGAGATGAATGTTCTCCCCGTCTGAGGTTCTGCCTGCAAGATGGTTTAGTCGGTTCCTCGTTCTGCTGGCACTCATCTGTTCGTTTTCCCTTTCTGCTTCGGAAGAGCCGTGGCCCGCGCAGTCGGAAGCCTGGCTCGTCACCTACGGCCCCGGAGAAATTTACTGGCAGCGATTCGGTCATAACGCGATCTGGATCCGCGATGCCCAACTGGGCCTGGACCACGTGTTCAACTTCGGCTTCTTTGACTTCGAGCAGGAAGATTTCCTGCTGCGATTCGTGCAGGGCCGGATGCTGTATTTTTCGGCAGCCCGCCCGGCGCAGGAAGAGTTCACCGCCTACATTAACGAGAATCGCTCCATCCGGGCTCAACGCCTCGATCTCTCCCGGGAGCAAATACTCGGCCTGACGGACTACCTGCTGGAAGAGATCAGGCCGGAAAACAGGGATTACCTTTACGATTATTACCTGAACAACTGCTCCACCCGCGTGAGGGACGCGATTGATATGGCGATGGGCGGCCTGCTCAGGGCAGAATTTCAGCCACAACCGGCGCCGCAAACCTGGAGAGACCATACCCGGCGGCTGACACACGAAGATTTCTGGCTTTACCTAGGACTGGAGGTCGGGCTGGGCGCCCCTGTGGACCGGGAGATCAGCCGATGGGACGAAATGTTCATACCCGCAATGCTCGCCGACGGGCTGGCATCGCTCGAATATTCGGGAGACGCCAGCGTCAGGCCGCTGGTGCTGGAAGACGTGCAACTGTTCGAGTCGACCGTGCCCCAGCCTCCGCGGGAACCCCGCGCCTGGTGGCCCGGATACCTGCTTTTCGCACTCGGCCTGGTGTTCGCCGCAGGCCTTCTCAGCCAATTTGGGCCGGTCGGGACGGCTGCGTTCCTGGCTCGGTCGTGGCTGGTGCTGTCGGGTTTGACCGGCCTGGCGTTGTTGTTTTTATGGGTGGGTACGGATCACTCGGTTGCCCGTTCAAACATGAACCTGCTGGTATTCTTTCCAGCCTGGATCATTCTGGCGTTTTGGAAAAACCACGAAAGGCTGATGATTTGGAGTATTGCCGGTTTCTCGGTATTGGCGGTGATCCTGAGTTTGCTCCCCTTTCATCAATACAATGCGGACGTGCTGGCAGCGTTCGTTCCGTTGAACCTGGCTGCGGCAATTGGTCTCATGAGGCGCAAGTCCCGCGGCCAGTCGCCCTCCGCCGAAAGGACTGGGCAGCGCGGCTCCTTTTAGAGGCCGGTCTCCGCCAGCAAGTCAGCCTGGTATTCCTGCATCAGGGGTTCGATGATCATGTCCAGGCTTCCCGCCATGATCTCATCGAGTTTATACAGGGTAAGGTTGATGCGATGATCGGTAACACGGCCCTGCGGAAAGTTGTAGGTCCTGATCCGCTGTGAGCGGTCCCCACTTCCAACCTGAACGCGTCGCGACTCTGCAATTTCGGATTCCTGTTTCGATCGTTCCTGTTCCAGCAGCCGGGCCTGCAACAGGGACATCGCGCGTGCGCGGTTCTTGTGCTGAGAACGTTCGTCCTGGCACTCGACGACGATGCCGCTGGGCAGGTGGGTCAGCCGGATCGCGGAATCCGTCTTGTTCACGTGCTGGCCGCCCGCACCCGACGCCCGGAAAGTGTCCACTCTCAGGTCGGCGGGATTGATGTCAATCTCTTCGACATTCTCCACCTCCGGCAAAATCGCCACTGTGCAGGCGGAAGTATGAATCCGGCCCTGGGATTCAGTCTCCGGAACTCGCTGAACGCGGTGAGTTCCGGACTCGAATTTGAAGCGCGAGTATGCTCCCTGCCCGGCAACCAGTGCGATGATTTCTTTGAACCCGCCGTGCTCCCCCTGGTTTTCACTGAGGACTTCCAGCGGCCAGCCCCGGAGTTCGGCGTATTTCTGGTACATCCTGAACAGGTCGCCGGCAAATAACGCGGCTTCATCACCACCGGTGCCGGCTCGGATTTCCAGGAATATATTGTTGTCGTCGTTGGGGTCTTTGGGCAGCAGCAGCCTCTGGATTTCCTGCTCCAGCCGTTGCAGCCGCTGCCTTGCAGCCTCCAGTTCATCCTCGACCATTTCCTTCAGGTCGTCATCTCCCTCATCCAGCATCTGATGGGCTTCGTCAATGGCTTCCTGCGCCGCTTTCCAGTCCAGCCACGATTTGACCACGGGCTCGATCTGTGAGTACTCCACCGACAGTTCACGAAACCTGTTCTGATCGGAAAATACTTCGGGCTGCGAGAGCAGCAGGCCGATTTCCTCGTACCGGGAAGCAACCTGGTGAAGCCGGTCGTGAACGCTCGGCTTCATTCGTCGCCTTCCTTTTTCTCTGATCTGAAAATCCGGTCGGCGGCTTTCAATACCTCGTAATCCTGTAGTTCGGCCGCTTCGCGCAACCGCTTGCTGGGCAAGTGCAGAATCTTATTGGTCAGTGTGCGGGTCAGTTGTTCGAGCACTTCTGCCGGATCCTGGCCGGCCTCCAGTTTCCTGAGCGCCCGGTCGCGCAGGTCCTGCTCAAAGCCGTGCGACTGTTCGCGAATCTTCTTCAGGGTCCGGGCGGCCCTTTTGCCGGATAACCAGCGCATGAAGCCGGCCACCGCTTCCTCGACATCGGCGCCGGCCGACTGGGCCGCGGCGTTTCGCTGCTCCATGTTTTCATCGACCACCTTTTGCAGGTCATCGATGGTATACAGGTACACATCTTTGACCTTGGAGATCTCGGGGTCGATGTCTCTCGGCACTGCGATGTCCACCAGGAACATGGGGCGGTACCTGCGCTGGCGCAAGGCCGTCTTGATGTCAGCTTTCATGATGACCGGGTTGGGGCTGGCGGTGGAGCTGATCAGGATATCGGCCCGCGGCAATGCCTCACCCAGCCGGTCCAGGGTCATGGCAGTTGCACCCAGTTCCGCGGCTATTTCCTCGGCTGTGCTCAGACTTCGGTTGACGATCAGCAGGTTGGCAATGTCGTGATCGCGCAGATACCGGCCGCAAAGCTGCACCATTTCACCGGCGCCGACGAGCACAACCGTCTTGGAACCCAGGTCGCCGAAAATTTGCCGGGCCAAAACGACAGCCGTGTAGGCCACCGACACTGTGTGGTCGCTGATGCCCGAGTTGGTCCTGATCAATTTTGCAGCGTTGAACGTGTGCTGAAACAAGCGGTCCAGCACCTTGCCGAGACTGCCGGCGTCATGTGCCTGTTGCCATGCGTCCTTGAGCTGCCCGAGGATCTGGGTCTCGCCAAGAACGAGCGAATCGAGCCCGCTGGCAACCCGGATCAGGTGCCTCGCTGCGTTTTCACCCTCGTGCTCGTAAAGGTGGCGCGCCAATTCACCGGTTGGGATATTGTTCACCCGGTGAATCCAATCGATCAGCCTGGCCTTACCTTCCGCGGTTGAAAGGCAGTAAATTTCGGTGCGGTTGCAGGTTCCCAGGATCAGGACTTCCTCGATTCCGGGCAGCGCGCACAGCTCATGCACGCGGTCAGGATATTCTGACCGCGAAATGGCTACCTTCTCCCTGATCTCGATAGGGGCGGTATGATGACTGATTCCAACCGTAAAAAGAGGCATGTGCTATTTGTTCAGGCTCGCGGTGATTCTGCGGGTCAACAGCCCTTTTATCAAGCAGGAAGAGTGGGTATTTGTACAACCGGGATTGGTTCATCAGCGGCAAACGCGTATCCTTTGCATCCATGAAAAGCAGCTTACAGGCATTAATCGGGAGTGGACTGGCCCTCGTGCTGTTCTGCGGTTGTGCGGCGCAAAGTCAGCGCGGCGCGGCGGTTGCGCCGGACCGGGTAGCTGAGGTTCGGACGCTTCCCGCAGAACCGGAGAACACCGCCGTTGAGCTCGCGCCCACTGATGAAGAAGTCATGTACCGCGTTTTCGCCGCAGAATATCTCGGGGCAGAGGGGGACTTCGAATCAGCCGTCGGTAACTACCTGGAGGCGGCCATGATATCCGGGGATCCCGTCATTGCGCGCCGGGCCACGCGCGTGGCGTACGCTGCCGAGGCCTGGCAACAGGCCGCCATGGCGGCCGACCGCTGGGCTTTGCTGGATCCATTGAACGTGGCGGCGCATGAGTCCGCGGCGATAGCGATGCTGCTGATCGGAGACTACCTCGGCGCTGAATATCAGATCATTCAGATACTTGACCTGATGGATGATTCGACAGATGCCTGGATGAAAGTCTCCAACATGCTGTCCCAGGCTGGCAGCCCCGCTCGCGCGGATGAAATGCTGGAGCAGATCCTGGCGGCCAGGGATTCAGTCGACAATGCCTACGCACTGTTTGCCCGCAGCCAACTCGCGGCCAGGTCAAATGATCTGAACCGGGCTTTTGAGCTGGCCAGGCAAGCGGTGGAGATCAGTCCTGAGCGCGTTATATTCCTGACCTGGGCGGGCCGGCTCGCCCTGAATCTGAAGCTGACCGAGACTGGACTGGAGTACGTCAGAAGAGCCTGGGAACTCGAGCCGGAGGACCATGACCTGTCCCTGGCCTATGCTGACCTGCTCGCCCGCAACGGTTATGAAACTGAAGCCAGGACGGTGATGCGGGAAATGCCGCAGGCGCCGGACGTCATGCTTTCCCGCATTCTTTTCGAACTGAGGGCGAAAGACCGCTCCGCGGCCGACAAGCTCTACGCCCAGTTTGGGCAAATGGATTTTGCAGATGTCCAGGACAAGGTTTTCTTCCAGGCACAGGCCGCAGAGGCGCTGGGCTACTATAAACAGGCCATTGAATTTTACGGACAGGTTGAAACCGGCGAGCGGGCCCTGGCTTCGGCGATTCGCATCGCGGAACTAAGAGCCATGGAGGGGGATATTCAGGCCGCGCGCGCAGAATTGAGCCGTTTGCGCGATGAAGCTAATCCGATGATCGTCGAAGAGAGCTGGCTGGCCGAAGCGCGGATTCTGCGTGAAGCAGATCGCAGGGAAGAATCATTCAGGGTCCTGGACGAAGCGCTTGCAGGCATGCCGGATTCAATCGCCATTTTGTACTCCCATGCCCTGCTGGCCGCCGAGCTTGGATGGGTCGACATAGCTGAGAGTGACTTACGCGCCGTCATTGCAGCCCAACCTGAAAATGCCGCGGCCCTCAACGCGCTGGGCTATACGCTCGCGGATCAGACTGAGCGCTTTGAGGAAGCGGAGGAACTGATCAGGCAGGCATACATCCTGCAGCCGGATGAGCCTTCGATAATCGACAGCATGGGTTGGGTCAACTACCGCCTCGGACGCCTGGCCGAGGCGGTCCGTTTTTTGCAGAAAGCCTGGCAACTGGACAAAAACCCGGAAATCGCGGCTCACCTGGGGGAAGTGCTGTGGGTCAGCGGGGATCGCGAGGCAGCCATTGCGGTCTGGCGCGAGGGTCTGGCTGTTGACGCCAGCAACCAGATACTGGTCGAGACCCTTGAGCGGCTGGGCGCCAATCCTTGAACGCCTTCTTACGCTCGGCCGCGGCCATTTTGATCGCAACGCTGGTGGCGGCCTGCAGCTCTTTACCGGAGGCCGGGCAGCCGGAAAATGCGGAACGGGTCCGGTTATACGGGGAATACTTTAACCGGCTGTCGGCTTTCAACAGATGGATCGTATCCGGCCGGCTCGCCGTCAGCGGCGAAGAGGACGGCGGCAGCGGGAATTTCAAATGGAGGAAAGACAGCCTCGAAAGCCGGATTGACTTTCACGGCGCGCTGGGTCGCGGAGCCTGGCAATTGGAAGCGGACGAGGCCGGGGCCCGGCTTGAGCTTGCGGACGGTTCCGTGTACCGCGCCGCTTCGGTAGATCAGCTCGTTCGGGGGCAGTTGGGCTGGGAAATTCCGGTGGATAAGCTGTCGTGGTGGGTGCGCGGCCTGGCGGCCCCCGGCGCAGTGGAAAAACAGATGCTCGACGAGCAGGGTAACCTGAGAGAACTGCTGCAGGATGGCTGGGCCATCGAGTTTGGGAAATACCGGGTCTACGAAGGTTTCCGGCTTCCGGCCCGGTTGACGGCACGGCAGGACAAATGGAAGGTGAAGCTGGCCCTGCGCGGCTGGGAACTGGCGAAAGAGAACCAGGATGATGGATGAAAACACGATTTCATCGTGGCCGGCACCGGCTAAAGTCAATTTGTTTCTGCGCGTCATTGGCCGCCGTCGGGACGGATATCACAACATCCAAACGCTATTCCAACTGCTGAACTGGGGGGACGAAGTCACGATACGCCCCACCGACAGCGCAGCGATAAGCCGGACTGAAGCTGCCTACTCCGTTGCCGAGGAAGACGATCTCACCGTGCGGGCGGCGATGCTTCTGCAGCGCGAAACCGGCTGTCGCCTGGGTGCGGAAATCGGCGTGATTAAACGCATTCCGCTCGGCTCCGGCATGGGTGGCGGAAGTTCCGATGCGGCCACCGTCCTGCTGGTCTTGAATCGGTTGTGGGGCTGTGGATTGAACCTGCGGGAACTGGCCGAATTGGGGCGGACGCTCGGGGCTGATGTGCCGGTATTTGTTCTGGGCCACAGTGCGATGGCTACAGGTATTGGAGAGAAACTGGAGCCGGTGAGCCTGGGAACACGCTACTACGTTCTGGTTTTTCCGGGCTTTTCGGTTTCTACCCGGGAAATATTTTCCGATCCGGACCTGCCGCGTGATTCTGAGCCGGTCAGTCTGGCCGCGGCACTCGCGGGAGAGGGCGGTAACGATTGTGAAGCGGTGGTCAGAAAACGCTTTCCGCAATTTGCCCGCGTCATGGCGTCGTTAATGCCGTGGGGCCGGCCGGTGATGACGGGAACCGGCAGCGGACTTTTTCTCTGCATGAATGATGAAAAGAGTGCAATCAGCGCGGCAAAAGAAATAAAAACTTTATATAATGTGCGCGCTGTCCGTGGGGTGGACCGGTCTGAATTGCACCAGAAACTGGACGGCTGTTAATTTCAAGATTACTGGGACGTCGCCAAGTTGGTTAAGGCACGGGGTTTTGATCCCCGCATTCGCAGGTTCGAATCCTGCCGTCCCAGCCACTAAATCACCGTTGGGGAACCAGTAGAGCGGGGCAGGAGCTTGTCTATTTCATCACTGATGGTTTTTTCAGGTAACGCAAACCTGAAGCTGGCGAGCAGCATTGCTCACGAACTCAATGTGCCAATGGGCAGGGCCGTGGTGGGCAGGTTCAGCGACGGCGAAGTCATGGTCGAGATCATGGACAACGTCCGTGGGCGTGACGTTTACGTCATTCAGCCCACCTGTGTCCCGACAGCAGACAATTTCATGGAGCTGCTGGTGATGATCGATGCGATGAAACGGGCATCGGCGTCACGGATAACGGCCGTGATTCCCTATTTCGGCTATGCGCGGCAGGACCGCCGACCGCGCTCCGCACGCGTGCCGATCACGGCCAAGGTGGCGGCCATGATGATTTCCCACATCGGTACCGACCGGGTCGTCACCGTGGACCTGCATGCGGACCAGATCCAGGGGTTCTTCGATATTCCTGTCGACAATGTTTACGCATCACCGCTGACGCTGGCAGACATCTGGCAGCAGCAGTCCGGTCACGAGATCGTCGTGGTGTCTCCGGATGTCGGTGGCGTGGTCCGGGCCAGGGCCATCGCCAAGCGCCTTGATGTAGATCTGGCGATCATTGATAAACGCCGTCCGCGCGCCAACGTCGCCACCGTCATGAATATCATTGGTGATGTGCGGGACAAGTGCTGTGTGCTGGTGGATGACATGGTCGATACTGCTGGTACGCTGTGTTCGGCGGCCGGTGCCTTGAAAGATGAGGGTGCGAAGCGGGTCGTGGCCTACTGCGTGCACCCGGTTCTGTCCGGGCCGGCCGTTGACAACATCATGAACTCCAAGATGGATGAGCTGGTCGTTACCGACACCATTCCCCTGAGCGAGGCCGCCGAAGCCTGCGGAAAAATCAGGCAGTTGTCCATCGCGCAAATGTTGGCTGAAACCATCCGGCGCATGGCTCACGGCGAATCAGTCAGTTCGATGTACGTCGATTGAACGCCGGGCTTCCCTTCCCCAAAAGTTTTCATTTATAATGGCGGGCTGAATTTTTACGCCTGGCCTGGTCGCGGGTCGGGGATTTTTCTACTCTAAAGAGGTTTACCATGGCTGAAACTACAACGATTCTCGCGGAACTCCGTGAAGATGTGGGGAAAGGTGCGAGCCGCCGCCTGCGTCGGGAAGGGAAAGTACCCGCGGTTATATACGGAGGTCACCGTGATCCCGTGTCCCTCACGGTGCCACAGCAAGAGCTGAAACACGCAACGGAAAGCGAGGCGTTTTTCTCAAGTATTCTCGAGATTAAGGTCGGCAAGAACAAAACCCAGCAGGCGGTTGTTCGAGATATGCAACGCCATCCTTTTAAGCCGCTCATCCTGCATATCGATTTCATGCGTGTATCGGCCAAGGAAGCGCTGAGGATTGCCGTACCCATACATTTCGTGGGCGAGGATGTTTCCCCGGCCGGCAAGACCTCCGGTGTCATCGTTCAACACCAGGTGACGGAAGTCGAAATTTCCGCGCTTCCCAAGGATATTCCTGAGTTCCTCTCCGTGGACCTCTCCGAATTGGAGGCCGGCGAGGCCGTGATGCTCTCCAGCATCGTGCTGCCGGAAGGCGTCACTATCCCCGCTCTGGAGATCGAAGGTGACGACAACGACGTTCCGGTCGCCAACGCAGTTCACGTCAAGGAAAGCCAGGGTACCGGTGCCGCTGCGGCAGCTGAAGCCGAGGCCGCGGAAGCAGCCGGTGAGCTGGGTGAAGAGGAAATCCCCGGCGATGAGGAAGAGGCTGAAGAGGAAACTCCGGAAGAGGACAGCGAATAGGCTTTGCAACAGCCGATTCGCGGGCAGGTCAATCTATGCCTTTCCTTATACTGGGACTGGGTAATCCAGGCTCCCGCTATGCTGAAACCCGGCACAACGCCGGGTTTTGGTTTTTGGACCGCTTGACCGCAGTTGCCGGCGCCAGGCTCAAAGCTCAGTCCAGGTTGCAGTCAGAGACAGCCAGGGCCAGTCTGCACGGCGTTGATTGTATCTTCGCCAAACCCACGACGTTCATGAACCACAGCGGCCAGGCGGTGCGGGCCGTCATGGATTATTACAGGGTTTCTGCCGGTCAACTGCTGGTGGCTTACGATGAGCTGGATTTGCCGCCGGGCGTGGCTCGGCTGAAGCAAGGCGGCGGTCATGGCGGCCACAACGGCTTGCGGGACATGTTCCGGCACATCCCGGACCATGACTTTCTGCGTTTACGGATCGGGATTGGCCATCCGGGAAATCGGGATGCCGTCACCGGTTACGTGCTCAGCCGGCCCACCGGGGACCAGCAACGCTTGATGGTTCAGTCCATATCCGATGCGCTCCAGGTGATGCCGAAAGTGCTGGCGGGGGATTTGCCCGGGGCGATGACCGAACTGCATACGGTGACAGAAGATGGGATTTAAATGCGGAATTGTCGGGCTCCCCAATGTCGGGAAGTCCACGCTGTTCAACTCGTTGACAAATGCTGTGATCGCAGCCGAGAACTATCCATTCTGTACTATCGATCCCAACGTGGGGGTCGTCGAGGTTCCCGACCCCAGGCTCGGAGTGCTGGCGGACATTGCAAAACCTCAGAAAGTCATTCCGACAACGATGGAGTTCGTGGATATTGCCGGTCTTGTTGAAGGCGCCTCGAAAGGGGAGGGCCTGGGCAACAAATTTCTGGCTCATATCCGCGAAACAGACGCCATCGCCCACGTGGTCCGCTGCTTTGACAACGATGACATTGTGCATGTTGCCGGGCGCCTGGACCCATTGTCGGACATCGAAATCATCAACACCGAGCTCGCGCTGGCGGATCTCGAGTCAGTGGAGCGGGCGATCGAACGAACTGAGAAACGGCTTAAGGCCAACGAGAAGGAGGCCCGGCTTCGAATGACGGTGCTCGAAAAACTCAAGGCCTGTCTGGACGAGGGGCACCGCGCGAGGAACGTCGAGCTATCGGGCGACGAGCAGCGCCTGGTCAGCGATCTTCAC
>Ga0316201_10003941_pt1 | contig 11084 bp, 12 predicted proteins | sample CS6wburrow_MG_FD_204516 | JGI IMG/M metagenome (GOLD analysis project Ga0316201, IMG submission 204516) | Coastal sediment microbial communities from Delaware Bay, Delaware, United States - CS-6 worm burrow | ecosystem: Environmental > Aquatic > Marine > Coastal > Sediment | place: USA... | reverse complement strand
CGCGAAGGGTCTCACGGTGCTGGGCCTGATGAACACACAGTTTGCTATCCAGGGCGATTCGGTTTTTCTGCTCGAGGTCAATCCGCGCGCATCGCGAACGGCGCCATTCGTGTCCAAAGCCACCGGCGTGCCGCTCGCCAAGATTGCTGCCAAGGTCATGGTCGGCGAGTCACTGGCGAAACAGGGCTACGTGGATCAGCGACACCCCGAGTATTTTTCGGTGAAGGAATCCGTATTTCCGTTTATCAAGTTCCAGGGGAGTGATCCCATTTTGGGTCCGGAAATGAAATCAACCGGTGAAGTCATGGGCATCGGCCGGAGTTTTGGTGAGGCGTATGCAAAGGCGCAGCTGGCGTCGGGGGTCATTTTGCCGCGACAGGGTGCCGCGCTGTTGAGCGTCCGCGAGCGCGACAAGGATGGCGCCGTCGAGCTGGGCAGGATACTGGCGCGCATGGGATTCGAAATTGTCGCCACACACGGCACAGCCAAGAGCCTCGCAAGCGCTGGTGTATCATGTCGCCGTGCAAACAAGGTTCGTGAAGGGCGCCCACATATTGTGGACATGATCAAGAACGGTGAGATCGATTTGATAGTTAATACCACGGAAGGCAAGCAGGCAATCAACGAGTCGGTGTCCATTCGCGCCGAAGCGGTGCGCAGAGGTGTAACTTATTACACGACCCTGGGGGCCGCTATCGCGACGTGCCGGGCGATCGAGCATCTCGACGATGGCGACGTTAACCGATTGCAGGATTTGCATGACGAGGTGCTGGCGTGAGCAAGGTACCCATGACGGTACGCGGCCACGAGCTGCTGCTGGAGGAAGTCAAGAAACTCAAGAGCGTGGATCGCCCTGCGGTTATCAAGTCGATCGCGGAGGCGCGCGCGCATGGCGATCTTAAGGAGAACGCCGAGTACCATGCGGCGAAAGACCAGCAGGGTTTTATTGAAGCCCGCATCAAGGAAATCGAAAGCAAGCTTTCGCATGTGCAGGTGATCGACGTTACCGCCATCGACGCGCGCGGCAAGATAGTTTTTGGCTCGACGGTCGTGCTCGTCGACGAAGACACGGGTACGGAGATCACTTACAGAATTGTTGGCGATGATGAAGCCGACATCAAGAATGGCCTGATCTCATATACGTCGCCGATCGCTCGAGCGCTGATCAGCAAGAACGAGGGCGACATCATTGAATTCCAGGCGCCGGGCGGTGATAAGTCCTTCGAAGTGATCGAGGTCCGCTACGAGTAAGCGACCATCGACGATCTATTTTGACGGCAGGCGGATTCGCTTGTCAGCTTTCTTTTTCAAGTTCGGGCGATACAACAATGCGACGTTGCCAACACGCTGGATCAGTATGGCTGAACTACGCGAACACAGTTCCCTGATAATTTCATCACGCGCCTCGCGGTCACCAACGCGCACGCGCACCTTGATCAGCTCGTGGTGGTCCAGCGTTGATTCGTATTCGGCGAGCACTGACTCGCTCAGCCCGGCGTCGCCGACAATGATCAGGGGCTTTAGCGCATGGCCGCGGCCGCGCAGGAATTTCTTGTTCGATTCGCTCAGCTTCATGGGCGCGAAGTGTAGCAGTGTGCCGGCGACGATTCCCATGTCCTTTGGCGGTGTGCAATGAGTAAACCTCGGCGCTTCGGGGGCAGCTGGCGTGACCGCCAGGAACGTGATCCGTACGTACAGCAGGCACGCCGGGAGGGTTGGCGATCGCGCGCCGTGTTCAAGCTGGAGCAGATCGACCAGAAGGAGCGCTTGCTGAGGCCGGACATGGTTTGTGTGGACCTGGGTTCCGCGCCTGGTGGCTGGAGCCAGTATGTCAGCAAGAGGCTCAAGGGCCGGGCGCGCATTGTCGCCATCGATCTCCTGCCGATGGATCCCTTGCCCGCGGTCGAGTTCATCCAGGGTGATTTCGAGGATGACGCTGTTTTCAGGCAGCTGCTGGAAGTGTCAGGCGAAGCGGGCGTGGACCTTGTAATGAGCGACATGGCCCCCAATATCACGGGTTCAAAGGCCGTCGATCAGCCACGCTCGATGTCCCTTGCGGAGCTCGCCCTGGACATGGCTCGCCGCGTCCTGAAACCCAAAGGCGACTTCGTCTGCAAGGTCTTTCAGGGAGAGGGCTTCGATGCGTTTGTCGTTGATGCGCGGCGCTCTTTCGAGCGTGTCAGGGCCATGAAGCCCAAGGCATCAAGGGCCGGCAGCCGTGAGGTTTACTTGGTAGCGAGGAACTACCGATTGTAGTAGTGTCAAATAATCAAAGCCGGCCAGGATTACCTCGGTCCTGGCGCCCCTTCTGTACGGAATCCGAATGTGAATGATTTAACAAAAAACATACTGGTCTTTATTGTCATCATCGTCGTCTTGCTGTCGGTGGTACAGGGCCTGTCCGGCGTCAGCGGCGGGCAGCCACAGAAGAAAGACTATTCGGAATTCCTGGCGCAGGTGCGTTCGGGGCAGGTTGCGATTGCCGTTATTGACGAAGACCAGATCCGCTTCGGCAAGACCGAGCCGCTGCAGTTCTACACGGTCAGCCCGGAAACCGATAACAACACCTTGATCGGCCTGCTTGACAAGAATGGCGTGAAGTTTACGGGTGCCGACAAGAAACAGCAGAGCCTTATTGGCCAGCTGCTGATCAGTTCGTTCCCGATACTGCTTCTGATTGGTGTCTGGATCTACTTCATGCGACAGATGCAGGGCGGCGGCGGCGGCCGCGGGGCTATGTCGTTCGGCAAGAGCAAGGCGCGACTGCTCGGCGAAGACCAGGTTGGCATTACGTTTGCCGACGTTGCCGGTATTGACGAAGCCAAAGCAGAAGTCGCCGAAATCGTCGAATTCCTGAAAGACCCGAGCAAGTTCCAGCGACTCGGCGGAAAAATTCCCAAAGGCGTGCTGATGGTTGGACCGCCGGGTACCGGTAAGACATTGCTGGCGAAAGCGATTGCGGGTGAAGCCAAAGTGCCGTTCTTCACTATATCGGGATCTGATTTCGTAGAGATGTTTGTCGGCGTGGGTGCCTCGCGCGTCCGTGACATGTTTGATCAGGCGAAGAAGCAGGCCCCCTGCATCATCTTTATTGACGAGCTTGATGCGGTTGGCCGTCATCGTGGCGCCGGGCTGGGTGGCGGACACGACGAACGCGAGCAGACGCTGAATCAGATGCTCGTGGAAATGGACGGCTTCGAGGGCACCGAGGGTGTCATCGTCATTGCAGCGACCAACCGGCCCGACGTTCTTGATCCGGCGCTGTTGCGCCCGGGTCGTTTCGATCGCCAGGTCGTCGTGCCGTTGCCGGATGTGCGCGGTCGCGAGCTGATCCTGAAAGTACATATGCGCAAGGTGCCGCTCAGTGACGATGTTCGGCCCGGCGTGATCGCACGCGGAACACCGGGTTTCTCGGGCGCAGACCTCGCCAACCTCGTTAACGAGGCGGCGCTGTTTGCGGCGCGCTCGAACAAGCGTGTCGTGAGCATGGATGAATTCGAGAAGGCCAAAGACAAGATCATGATGGGTGCTGAACGGCGCTCGATGGTCATGAGCGAGAAGGAAAAGCTCAACACCGCCTATCATGAATCCGGACACGCAATTATCGGTTACCTCGTGCCGGAACATGACCCCGTTTACAAAGTAACCATTATTCCGCGGGGCAGGGCGCTTGGCGTAACGATGTATCTTCCGGAAGAAGATCGCTACAGCATGTCGCGGCAGCGTCTCGAGAGCAGTATCTCGAGCCTCTTTGGCGGGCGTATCGCCGAGGAGATGGTCAACGGCGCCGACGGCGTTACGACAGGTGCCTCGAATGACATCGAGCGCGCCACCGAGATCGCACGCAATATGGTTACCAAGTGGGGGCTGTCGGATCGCCTCGGTCCTCTGACCTACAGTGAGGACGATGGCGAGGTATTCCTCGGTCGCTCGGTGACCCAGCACAAGCAGGTATCCGACGATACGGCGCACGCCATTGATGAAGAGGTGAGACGCATCATCGACTCGAATTACGAGCGTGCGAAGAACCTGCTCAATCAGAATATCGAGAAACTGCATGCGATGGCCAAAGCGCTCGTCAAGTACGAGACCATCGGCGAGACACAGATCAAGGACATCATGGAAGGCCGCGAGCCACAGCCGCCGGAAGACTGGGACGATACGATAGAGCCGATGGGCCCTGATGACGGCTCGGCAACGGCCGAATCGGATTCCACCGGGACTATCGGTGGCCCGGCGAGCGAACACTAGCTCCTCGCCCGGATTTCGTGCGATCGCTGGTCGGCCTTTGCCAGGCCTCTACGAGACGAAGAACGTGCGCCTTGGTTCCCTGAATATCCGGCCTCCGGCCGTGATGGGCATACTCAACGTCACGCCGGATTCGTTTTCCGACGGTGGCCGATTCGATAATCCTACAATAGCGTTGCGCCAGGCGGCCATGATGGCGAAGGCCGGCGCCGCAATCATCGATATTGGCGGCGAATCAACGCGCCCCGGGGCGAAAAACGTCAGCGAGCAGGAAGAGCTGGATCGCGTCATACCGATAATTGAGTCGGTCGGGACCGTCACCGATGTACCGATTTCAGTGGATACCAGCAAGCCGCGGGTCATGCGCGCGGCGGTCGCCGCCGGTGCCTCCATGATCAACGACGTGTACGCATTGCAGGCCGACGGCGCGCTGGCGGCCGCGGCAGAACTCAAGGTACCCGTATGCCTGATGCACATGCGGGGTGAGCCGAGAACGATGCAGGACAGCCCGCAGTACGACGATGTGGTGGCTGATGTTGTGTCATTTCTCGAATCCCGTATTGAGGCATGCCTCGCTGCGGGGCTCAGCGAGGATCTTATTGTCGTTGATCCGGGTTTTGGCTTTGGAAAAACTCACGACCACAATGTCGAGTTGCTCGCAAATCTGCGACAATTGCGGGTGCGTGGCCGGCCGCTGCTAGTGGGAGTGTCCAGAAAAGCGACCTTGGGCCAGCTGACCGAGCGGTCAGTCAACGACCGCATGCCGGCGAGCATCGCGGCTGCGGTTGTAGCCGTAATGCAGGGCGCGGAGATCATTCGGGCACACGACGTTGCCGAGACGGTCGACGCATTGAAAGTTGTGCAAGCAGTCATGAAAATGGGCAGGAAGCTATGAGCAAGAAGTTTTTTGGCACCGACGGCGTCCGTGGCAGGGTAGGCAAGGATCCGATGACGGCCGATTTCGCCATGCGCCTTGCCAGTGCCGCAGCGCAGGTGCTCGTGCCAACCGGTGGCACAGTCGTCATCGGCAAGGACACGCGCCTGTCAGGCTACATGTTCGAATCAGCACTCGAGGCCGGGTTCGTGGCGGCCGGCGCCGACGTTCTGCTGCTCGGGCCGCTGCCGACACCGGGCATCGCGCGCCTGACCCAGGAGTTCCATGCCGATCTGGGTGTTGTCATCAGCGCCTCGCATAACCCCTTCTTCGACAACGGCATCAAGTTTTTCGATCGCTCCGGATCGAAACTGTCCGACGAGATCGAACACAAAATAGAAGAGCAGCTGAAAAACCGCGCGATCACGCTGGAATCGCAGGCGCTTGGTAAAGCCAAACGCATCGACACAGCGCGGGATCGCTACCAGGAATTTTGCATGGCCAGCATGCCCGACGGAATGAATCTCGAAGGCCTCAAGGTCGTTTTCGACGGCGCGAATGGCGCCGGTTACAAGGTCGGACCGCGGGCGCTGGCGGCCCTCGGCGCCGAGGTGATCCCGATAGGCTGCTCGCCGAACGGCAAGAACATCAATGATGGCTGCGGCTCCATGGAGCCGGAATTGCTGCAGCTCACCGTGCCGGCCGTACGGGCGCATGTCGGGGTCGCACTGGACGGTGATGGCGATCGGCTGGTGATGATCGACGAAACCGGTCGTCTGGTCGACGGTGACCAGTTGCTGTACGTCCTTGCCAGCGCCCGTCACCAGAAAGGCGAGCTCAGGGGCCCCGTCGTTGGTACCGTGATGAGTAATCTCGGGCTTGAACATGCGCTCAATGCGCTTGCGATCGAGTTCCGCCGGGCCAGCGTTGGCGATCGCTACGTGCTCGAGGCGCTCAGGGACAGCGGCGGCGTCCTGGGCGGCGAAACGTCAGGCCACATGCTGGTGCTTGACAAGACAACAACCGGCGACGGCCTGATTTGCGCGCTGCAGATCCTCGCCATAATGCAGGACAGCGGAAAACCACTGTCGGAGCTCGTGGCAGGCATGCCCAAGTACCCGCAGACCATGGTCAACGTGCGCACTGAGCGTCGCATGGACCCGGGACAGTCGGCCGAAATTCAGGATGCGGTCACTGCTGCAGAGGGCGAATTGGCCGATAAGGGGCGGGTCGTGCTGCGCGCATCCGGCACTGAGTCGGTCATTCGCGTCATGGTGGAGGGCGAAGACGGAGAGCAGGTCCTGTCGCTCGCCAACCGCCTGGCCGCCGTTGTTGCCGCCGCGGCCGCCTGATCGCGGCACCTAGAACGTTGCTTTGCCGGTACGGCCCCGGTATCCTTGCGCGCCCTTTAACCCTATGGAAACAACCGAATGCGAGAAATCCTGGTTGCCGGAAACTGGAAAATGAATGGTAGTGCTGCAGCCAATGAAGCATTGCTGTCAGGCATAATCGCCGGCGTGCCCGGCGGCAGCGGTTTCAGTTTGCTGGTTTGTCCACCGTACCCCTATATTGCTGCAGCGGCGGCGAAGTTAGCGGGATCGGCGGTCAAAGTCGGCGCGCAGAATGTCTCCGAGCATGATTCCGGCGCGTACACGGGTGAAGTCGCGCCAGGTATGCTGGCCGATGTCGGCTGTGAGTATGTCATTGTCGGACACTCCGAGCGGCGCGCCATGTACGGTGAATCAAGCTTCCAGGTCGCCGCGAAATTCCAGGCGGCCCAGGCTGCAGGATTAATACCTATCCTGTGCGTTGGCGAGACACTCGAAGAGCGCGAAGCCGGATCGACGGAAAGCGTGATCGACTATCAGTTGGGTGCTGTGCTCGACGCGGCGGGTATCGGGGCATTCGCCAAGGCAGTGGTTGCGTACGAGCCGGTCTGGGCAATCGGCACGGGCAAGACGGCAACACCGGAGCAGGCGCAGGATGTGCACAAGCACATTCGTGCCCAGCTGAGCGCCAAGGACGCGGGCATCGCTGCTCGAGTCCAGATATTGTATGGCGGCAGCATGAAAGGCGAAAACGCGGCTGGCCTCTTGGCCATGCCGGATATCGACGGCGGCCTTATCGGCGGTGCGTCATTGAAAGCGAAGGATTTCCTGGCGATTGCCGAAGCGGCAGCCCAGAGCTAGCAGACTTGTTGAGGACTCGATGGACACTATACAAAAATCGGTTTTGATCGCGCACACGCTGATCGCGCTTCTGATCATTGTGCTCGTGCTGTTGCAGCGCGGCAAAGGCGCAGATGCTGGAGCAGCATTCGGTGCCGGCGCCTCTGGCACGGTATTCGGAGCTCGCGGTTCGAGCAGTTTCTTTTCTCGTGCGACCGCGGTCTGCGCCACCCTGTTCTTCGCCAGCAGTCTTACGCTTGCGTACCTGAGCAGCCAGGGCTCTGCGGAGCCGGCGAGCCTTCTGGAAGACGCGCCGATCGTAGAGGTCGCGCCCGAGACGGTGCCCGAACTCAGCGACGAGCTGCCGGTGTCGGAGCTGCCTTCGCTGGAGCCGACGGAAGATCCGCTGGATTTGCCGGCGCTCGAAGATGAACCTAAAGGCCCGAATCAGGACTAGAATACTTACACAGGCTCTGGTGGTGGAATTGGTAGACACGCTGTCTTGAGGGGGCAGTGGCGCAAGCCGTGCGAGTTCGAGTCTCGCCCAGAGCACCAAATCGAAACCGGCCTGCTGCTGTCGAGTCAACAGTTGGCCGGTTTTCTCGTATAAGCCTGTGATCGAGCGGGCCTGGAAAACGTAACAATCCCGCGAGGGGCTGTATTCCGGGCTTGCGACACTGATACAATCGCCCGCTGGTTGAAGCGCGAATCGAGCCGCCGGACAAGCAGGCAATAATGCTACAAGAATACCTTCCTATCCTGATCTTCCTCGGCATCTCCACGGGAATTGGCGCCGTGCTGCTGGTTCTCGGATTTTTGATTGGCCGGGGGCAGAAAGACGAGCAGAAACTTTCGCCCTACGAGTGCGGCTTCGAGGCGTTCGACGATTCGCACATGAAATTCGACGTCCGCTATTACCTTGTCGCGATTCTGTTCATCATTTTCGATCTGGAAATCGCCTTCCTGTTCCCGTGGGCTGTTTCCCTCGACGTGGTTGGCAAATTTGGTCTGCTTTCGATGGCTTTGTTCCTGGCCATTCTGGTCGTCGGTTTTATTTACGAGTGGAAGAAAGGGGCGCTGGAGTGGGACTAGCTAATACGTCGGCGGTGGCTCAGGGCACGCAGGATGCCGAAGCCGCAGGCGGCAGCCTGCAGGAAAAAGGATTTGTCGTCACCAGTGTCGACGCCGTCATGAACTGGGCGCGAACCGGCTCGCTGTGGCCAATGACCTTCGGCCTGGCCTGTTGTGCCGTCGAGATGATGCAGGCGGGCGCCGCACGCTACGATCTCGATCGATTTGGCATTATTTTTCGGCCCAGTCCGCGTCAGTCGGACTGCATGATTGTTGCGGGGACATTGACTAACAAGATGGCGCCCCCGTTAAGAAAAGTCTACGACCAGATGCCGGAACCGCGCTGGGTCGTGTCGATGGGATCGTGCGCGAATGGTGGCGGGTACTATCACTATTCGTATTCTGTCGTCAGGGGGTGCGATCGAATTGTACCGGTTGACGTCTACGTTCCTGGCTGCCCGCCAACGGCTGAGGCCCTGATATATGGCCTGATACAGCTGCAGAACAAGATTCGTCGCACGAGCACCATAGCCCGATAAATAGCGAACAATAATGGCAATAGGATGATTCTGCGTTACGAAACATTGGCGAGCAAAATCGATGCACGCTTTGCTGAGCAAATGCGTCGCGTGCCATCAACCTGTGGTGAACTGACCTACGAAGTCGACAAGGATAACCTGATCGAGATCGCCACTGCGCTCAGAAACGAAGCCGACTTTGGTTTTGAAATGCTCATGGATGTCTGCGGCGTCGATTATCTTAACTACGGCAGCGACGAGTGGAAGACCAACGACGCAACCGATTCCGGTTTTAGTCGCGGCGTCGAGCGCGATCCCGTGATCCTCGACGAGGCCGATGAGTTCGATCCCCGGCGCTTTGCGGTTGTCTACCATCTGCTGTCGCTACATCATAACTTTCGACTGCGGCTGCGCGTCTTCACGGGCACCAGCAATCCGCCGATAATCAAATCAGTGGTCGATATCTGGAACGGCGCCAACTGGTTCGAGCGTGAAGTGTTTGACCTGTTCGGCGTGCTCTTTGAGGGCCACCCGGACCTGCGTCGCATTCTCACCGACTATGGATTTATTGGCCACCCGTTCCGCAAGGACTTTCCGCTTATTGGCAATGTTGAAGTGAGCTACGATGCCGGCGAAGGCCGCGTTGTTTACAAGCCGGTCAGCATCGAGCCGCGTACGCTCGTGCCGCGCGTAATTCGCGACGACAATCGTTACTCAGCCGACCTCAAGGATGCGAAAGATGGCTGAGATCCAGAGCTATACGATGAACTTCGGGCCGCAGCATCCGGCGGCCCACGGCGTCCTGCGACTCGTCCTGGAGATCGAGGGCGAGGTCATACAGAAGGCCGACCCGCACATCGGGCTGCTGCATCGTGCCACCGAAAAGCTCGCGGAGAGCAAACCGTACAACCAGAGCATTGGCTACATGGACCGCCTCGACTACGTGTCCATGATGTGTAACGAGCACGCCTATGTCATGGCCATCGAAAAGCTGCTGGGCGTCAAGGTGCCGGAACGCGCGCAGTACATTCGCGTAATGTTCGATGAGATCACCCGCATCCTGAATCACCTCATGTGGCTCGGAGCGCATGGTCTCGATATTGGCGCGATGACCATGTTCCTGTACTGCTTCCGTGAGCGAGAAGATCTCATGGATTGCTACGAGGCGGTATCCGGCACGCGCATGCACGCCACTTACTATCGGCCCGGCGGCGTTTACCGTGACCTGCCGGAAGCGATGCCGAAGTATCAGGAGTCGAAGTTTCGCAGTCAGAAAGAACTCGATCGGATGAACGCGAATCGCGAAGGCTCGATGCTCGATTTCATCGAGTCATTCACGAATCGTTTCCCGCGTTGTGTTGATGAATACGAAACGCTGCTCACCGACAATCGAATCTGGAAGCAACGCACTGTAAATATTGCCGTCGTGACTCCGGAGCGCGCAGTCCAGCTCGGTTTTTCCGGACCGATGCTGCGTGGCTCAGGTGTCGAGTGGGATCTGCGCAAGAAACAGCCCTACGAGGTCTACGACAAAGTCGATTTCGACATTCCGGTCGGTGTCAACGGCGACTGCTACGATCGCTACCTCGTTCGCGTTGAGGAAATGCGGCAGTCGAATCGCATCATTCAGCAGTGCGTGGAATGGCTGCGCAATAATCCCGGACCCGTCATTGCGGATGATCACAAGATCACGCCACCGACGCGTGTTGAGATGAAGGATGATATGGAGTCGCTGATTCATCACTTCAAGCTGTTTACGGAAGGCTACTGCATACCGGAAGGTGAAGCTTATGCGGCCGTTGAGCATCCCAAGGGCGAGTTCGGCATCTATCTGATTTCCGACGGCGCCAACAAGCCGTATCGGGTAAAAATTCGCGCCGCGGGATTTGCGCACCTGTCGGCTATGTCAGAAATGGTGGAAGGTCACATGTTAGCGGATGTTGTTGCCGTTATCGGTACGCAGGACATCGTATTCGGGGAAGTAGACCGATGAGCTATGTTCTCTCAGATCACATTAAAGATGAGATTGAGCACTGGAAAGCGCGTTTCCCGGAAGGCAGGCAACGCTCGGCGGTCATAAGTGCATTGCATGCCGTGCAACATGAAAACCATGGCTATCTGACGGCCGAGCAGATGAACGCCGTTGCAGAGTATCTCGATCTGCCAACAATTCAGGTTTATGAAGTGGCGACCTTCTACTCGATG
>Ga0316201_10003940_pt1 | contig 11085 bp, 8 predicted proteins | sample CS6wburrow_MG_FD_204516 | JGI IMG/M metagenome (GOLD analysis project Ga0316201, IMG submission 204516) | Coastal sediment microbial communities from Delaware Bay, Delaware, United States - CS-6 worm burrow | ecosystem: Environmental > Aquatic > Marine > Coastal > Sediment | place: USA: Delaware... | reverse complement strand
TCAATTGAATAAAATGAACTCTTTCCTTAAAAGCCTTTGCCATTTTTACGAGGTTATTATCTGGTCTCACTCCTAATGAACCAGTACAAAAACACAAACCATTACTCGGAGACGGAACAGCGTCAAATATTTTTTCAACATCATCATATGTACTCATGATCCTCGGTAATCCGAAAATATCAAAGGGAGGATCATCCGGATGAATTACGAGTTTCATTTTATTGGCATCTGCAACCGGAGTCACTTCCTGCAGGAATTTTACCAAATTTGATCTGAGTTGCGCATGATCAATCGAGTCATAAGCGCTCAATTTTGCCTTAAACATTTCAAGAGAATAGCCTTCTTCAGCTCCGGGTAGTCCCTTCAGAATATTAGAAATAATTCTTGTTTTTTCTGCTTCGGTTAATTGCTCAAATTGCTTTCTTGCGGCCTCCTGCTGCCAATCTGTGTATTCCATTACCGCGCCTTTCCTTTTTAGTAGAAACAGGTCAAAAAGAATGACTTCCAAATGAATATAACGGAGGGTGGTCACTCCATTTGGTAACCGATAATTCAAATCCGTGCGCGTCCAATCCAGCACCGGCATGAAGTTGTAAGTAATCGTTAGAATCCCCGCCCTGGCCAGGTTTTTCAAAGATTGCCGATAGTTTTTAAGGTGCAATGAAAAATGACCTGATCGTGTTTTGATCTCTTCTGAAACCGGTAAGCTTTCAACAACTGACCATAACAGGCCAGCTTTTTCTACCTCTATCTTGCGTTTTTCAATCTCCTCAATTGGCCAAACTTCACCATTAGGTATATGATGCAACGCTGTCACAATATCCGTGGCACCACATTGCCTGATATCTCCAAGTGATACCGGATCATCTGGTCCAAACCATCTAAAAGATTGTATCAAACGTTGATTTGCCATAAGTATTTATCAGCTTTATCGGTTGATCATACTCCTGAAAATGCACTAAATCCACCATCAACCGGAATAATCGCTCCAGTAACAAAACGAGAAGCGTCACTGGCTAACCAATGGGCCACACCAACTAGCTCTTCTGGTTCTCCAAATCGTTTCATGGGCGTTTGAGAAATGATTGTTTTCCCACGCTTTGTAAATGATCCATCATCTTTTAATAATAACATTCGATTTTGCTCGGCAACAAAAAAGCCGGGAGCGATCGCATTTACCCGTATTTCCTTACTATGCTTTGTGGCCATTTCAACAGCCATCCATTTGGTAAAATTATCGACTGCTGCTTTGGCTGCTGAATATCCAAGGACTCGGGTCAAGGGAAGAGTAGCTGCCATTGATGAAATATTGATAATGCTTCCTTTCTTTTGTTTAATCATGACCTTCGAAACCTCAATGGAGGGTAAAACTGTACCAAGAATGTTTAGGTTTAAGACTGATTGCAATGCTTCAGAATCAATGTCTGCCAGCATTTGGTCAGGCATTATTGTTGCGCCAGGTATATTCCCGCCAGCACAGTTGATCAGTACATCAATCCTTCCATGGTCTTCTTGCACCATCCTGGATAACGTATTCATCGCATCTCGTTCCAGGACATCTCCCTGGTAACAGAATGCATCCCCCCCTTCTCGTTTGATCTGTTGTTGAACCAATCGGAGTTTTTCCTGATTTCGCCCAACAAGACAGAGCACTGCACCCTGCAATGCCAATCCTGCAGAAATGGCTCCACCCAGCACTCCTCCTCCTCCAGTCACAATGATTATTTTTCTATCAATCTTCATCAGATATATTTTGTTGAAACTTTGTTCTACCTGCTTATAAAAAGAGATAAAATGTAAAATATCGAGGCGATTTATCCCAAACAATTAATGTAGGGTTTCGGAGGATATTTTTTATCAAGAAATATTGATTTCTTAAAAAATAAATCAGTTTAACCTGAGGCAATGGTTAAGCCAATCACTGAGATTGTTGCGATATCTTCAATTTTCATGAAGCAAAAGATGCGGCCCGCTTTGCCTAAAAAATAACTTTAACGACTAACAGCACCCACATTGTAACCAAGATTGGGCCCAACATCCCAATTGTTATACCACCCAGCCGAAACTCCTTTTGATCCAACAAACCAGTACTGTAAGAGATCGCATTGGGGGGTGTTGAAACAGGAAGAAAAAGGGCGCAGCTCGCACTCAAGCCAATGATGAGTGGTAACACTATCGGATCGACGCCTTCCCACAATCCGGCCGCCGGAATAAGAATAGCTGCTGCCGCTGTGTTACTCATGATATTGGATGAGAAAACAGTTATCCCGGCAAAAGCAATAATGAGCAATGCAGCTGGCATTTGTACGTGTTGCAGTTGGGCTAGAAAGTAGTCCATAAGGCCTGTCTCTTGAATAGCCAATCCAAGCGATAATCCACCAGCTACAAGCATCAGTGTATCCCACGGCAGGGATCTGACTTCCTCTGCACCGATAATATTCATCATGGTTAAAACGATGATTGGAATACCAGAGACTGCAGCCATTGGAATTGGATGAAGGCCATCTGTCAACCAAAGTAAAACGGTAGTGGCTAATACGATGTACATTACTTTTTGTTGATTCCATTTTCCCATATACTGGACAGGGTCTATGGGTTGGCCATCTTCACCTAATTCTGCTGTTTTATTTAAAGAGCTTAAATCTACTTGATTCGGAATTTCATATTTGCGCTGCAAAATCATCCAAAAAATAATTACCAGTAAAATAGCCACAGGCATACCTAATATCATCCAATTCAGAAAACCAATTTTAACAGGGATGTTTTCCATCCGATTCAACATATCTACTGCGATCGCATTTGGCGGAGAACCAATAATCGTTCCCATACCACCTATTGAAGCAGCCGCAGGTATACCAAGTAACAGGCTTTTGGATAGCCCATTATTACTTCCAAGTGATGTTATGAGAGGCAGAAGCGCTGCAATCATCATAGCTGTTGTAGCCGTATTAGACATGATCATCGATATGCACGCTGTCGCCAACATGAGCACTAAAAGCATATTCTTAGGGTTAGCCCCAAACCTGACAGTAACAACCTTAAAAACTTCGGTATCGATACCTGTTTTTTTGAGCCCTTCTGCTAGAAAAAAACCGCCTAAAAGCAACCAAATTACGCTGTCCGACCAGGTATTGACAAATTCCTGTACATCAATATTTTGATCTTCCAACCCCGGCTGCCCAAGGAAGAACACCAAAAACCCCACGATCAAAATGCCCACAGCAAAAGGTGGTATCGCTTCTGTTATCCAGAGTCCGATTGAAAAAAACAGCAAAAATAACACATAGACCTGCGCATCTCCGAAGGTTTCATCCTTAACGAGGTAAGTGAGGAAAAGAGATAAAAGAATGATCCCCATAAATCGAATCAGGCGAGTCTGACTTTCAACTACCTTTTCTATGTTCTTCATTTGCGTCTTGGACGCCCTTCTGGAATCTCCCATTTTCTTGATTGTTTATTAGACGAAGCAATCATTTGAAATACCCCGAAAAAATTAAGCAAGCTGCAAATATAACTCCATCAAATGGAATATATATATAGTGAGCTCACCCTAAACCGATTAGCATTGCTTTGGAATTCAAAATGGCAGGAATTATTGTTCAAGACCAAAAATTAGATCGTCGTTTGGAGATGACATCTAGGAGATGTCATCTCCCGATGTTGATCTCTCAACCTTCTTTCTCAATTTTTCGCATTTTATTCACTTACCCTATCTTTGACCATCCTCAAATCCAATCTAAAGATCCCAATTACCTTAAATTTGACTTGATAAAATTCTTAGTTATGAAACGGTTTTTCGTGTTTTTCGTGTGCCTGTTTTTAATACATTCATTTATACTTGGCCAGGAGGTCAAATTTCCAACACCCATCATTGAAGGGATTCCGTTTATAGATGTTTCAATTGATGAAACAACTCCGGCATGGGCTAAAATGCTTTATCAGGAAAATCCAAACATTTTTGAAGTTGAAAATGCCTTTGTTAAATGGCGAAGAGAAAATCCACTCAAAAAAAATGACCACACCAGGAACTTTAAGCACCTGATGAACTTTCTGAACGAAAAGGATGCCATCAATTCGGAAGGCTTTATCCAATTACCGTCTGCTGATGTGGTGAGGGCCAAAAACCACGAATGGATGAAGCAAAGAGCCACATGGTTGGCTCCCAGCCAATCAATCAATAATAGAAATGGGAACAACTGGCAAGCGATCGGGCCTTTTCAAGTCAAAAATGAAAATGGAGACATCAATGTGCAGGCAAATATCTACAGCATCACACAATGTCCTGGCAATCTGGATGTACTCTATGCCGGGAGTGAAAACAAGGCCGTTTTTAAAACATCCAACCGCGGGGATTCCTGGTTTTGTGTTTCTGATGACTATATTTTTAGTGGGCCAATGGAACTTGAAGTTCATCCTATTGATCCAGACACAGTTTACCTGGGAGCACAGAGTGATATCTATATGACCACAAATGGCGGTCAGACATGGACATCTGTTTATACCGAGAGCAATATCCATGCTTCCTCAATTATCATTAATCCATCAAATCCTGATCATGTACTCGCAGGTACTGAAAAAGGCATTCTTCGTTCCATGAATGGAGGCGAAAGTTGGAGTAAAGAAACGACTGAAAGAGCTTATGATTTGAAATTCCAACCGGGTAATGCTACGATCGCTTATGCCATTGTGAACAACCCTGTTTCTTTACAATGCGATTTTTATAGATCTACAGATGGCGGTAATAATTGGACACAGATTACCAATGGATGGCCCAACGAACCTTCGACTGGAAATAAGTGCGGACGTATGACCGTTTCTACGGGAGATCCAATGCTTATATATGCTTTTATTGGTGCAAAGTGGACAGCTGCCCCAACTGAAAAACGAGGTGTAAAAATCATGAAAAGCACCAATGGGGGTCTGTCATGGACCACAGTATATAACTACGATACACCTGCTAGCAATCCAATCGATAGTGGGCAGGGCTATTTCGACTGGGATATTGAAGTGTCTGATACGAACAGTGATATTGTTTTTTTAGGCACCCAAAGTAAATGGGTCACCCTGGATGGTTTTTCTACGACCAATTTTATCACCAGCAACCTTGGACATGCTGATGTCCAGGAAGTATTGTTTAATGGAAATGAATTGTGGGTAACCAATGATGGAGGTATTATTAAGTTTAATGACCTTACTTTCTCATCCTATGAGGTCAAATCACTCTCTATCAACGCAACAAACTTTTGGAGTTTTGACCAGGGCTGGAATAGAGATGCACAGGTCGGATCGCATTATCATAATGGCACTTCAGCCAGAACTGATTCATATGGGACTGGAATCTTCAGGGGATTTGGAGGAGCAGAACCTCAATTTTCTGCTCTAAAACATCCATATCCTGACAAGATCTGGTCAAAAGGGTATGGAGAAGTAAATGGGAGAACCCTTCCGGACATTCCAACTGATCCCACTTCAAACTTCAACTATAATTTACGCCCAAATAGTGAATATGGATCAGCCACCTGGAGAGAAAGTGAAATAGAAGTCCTCCCCTACAGGTATGACACACATTTTGCCGGAATGGATAATTACCTGATGCGCTCTGATGACTTTGGCTTAGGATGGGACACAGTGGCAACATTTGGCAATGTCAATAGTCGGGTGACCAAGATCGAGATCCCAAAATCAAATCCAGATGTGATGTATATTGCTGAGTACAATTCAAGTGGATTTAGTTTGCATAAATCAATAGATGGTGGAAATAGCTTCACCACCATACCTAATCCACCTGTTTCCGGAACCAGGGATGGTGTATATATTTCTGTTAATGACGCAAATCCTTCAATATTATTTTTTGCTACCCGAAATGGAGGGACAGATCAAAACAGAATTTTTAAAACAATTGATGGTGGTATGTCGTGGATAAATATCACGACACCAACATTAAATAATCATGATGTAAGAGATATACTCGCTGTGAGCGCAACAGATGGAGGTATATACCTTGCATGCAGCAATGCTGTCTTTTACCGAAATAATTTGATGGCCGATTGGATGCCATGTATTACCGGTTTGCCAGCGGATCTTGGATTAAGGGATATTAAACCATTCTACAAAGAAGGAAAAGTCAGGATTGCCGGCACTGATCGGGGTGTTTATGGAAGCGTGCTTATTGATCAACCAAATACCGTTATTCCTCAGCCTTCTGTCAACACAACAGAAGGCACTTGTGATCGGGATACTTTTTATTTTGAGGATTTTTCTGTTTTGAACCACACTGGAGCATCATGGTCGTGGAGCTTCGACCCTATGCCCGCATATGTAAGTGATCCAAATATTCGTAATCCGAAAGTTGTCTTTGGTGTTGATGGAAGCTTTTCGGCTACCATGACAATCTCGCAAGATGGAAACACTTTTTCCAAAACACTGGACAAAGAAATTGTAATTGATTCAAAATGTTATCCTGACTCATTTGCTGGTCATGCATATGCTGTGTCGGAATATGGCCAACATGCCACGATCACAAATATTGATAAATCATTAAATGCATTTACGATGATGGCCTGGATCAGACCGGAAGAAACACAGGTTAGTACAGCATTCATGTTTTCAAAGTCTGATGCAAATGTTGGGATCAACTTTAGTGGAACGACAAAAGATGTTCGAGTTCATTACCCGGTGGGAAGTGTTTGGGCCGTCAATACCGGGTTGGAGGCCCCGGCAAATGAGTGGTCACATGTAGCGATTACTTCAGATGCTGCAACTGGAGAAATCATCCTATACGTCAATGGAGAATCATTTGAGTTCACAAGTTATACTGCTATTCCAATTGATTTTGATATCATAAAAATTGGATGGCAACATAATTGGTGGGGCGGTAGGTGGTTCAATGGAAAAGTCGATGAGTTCTGCTTGTATGAAAAGGCATTATCACAAGACGAAGTCAGGCTACAAATGCATTTAGTGAAAGATCCTTCTACTGATCCGAGTTTAGTTCACTACTATCAATTCAATGAGCCTGATGGGAGTACGACTATTGATAAAGCAGGCATTTTGCGTGCGGAGACTCCGGGAAACCGAGAAATATCAGGAGCACCGGTCGGTCTGGGTACCAGTTCGAAGCAAACGATTTCCAGCCCTGGTGTTAAGGATTTTCCAAATGAAGGATTGATGGTGGAATTTCCAGGATCGGGTCCTTTTCCAAACGGGGAAATAGTGGTAACCAGGTTATCGAATCAACCCGATGTAAACCCCAAGGATATATTACCAGCATCTCAAAACTATTGGTTAGTCAATAACTATGGGGACAATCAAAACTTTAGCCCGCTCGTCCAGATGTCATTTCTTGGGTATGGAAATATTGACGCGCTTGAGGCAAGCGACCCGGGTCTGTTTCAATTGTACAAACGAAGGACGGGAAATGATCTGTACACATGGGGCAATGAACTTTCCGGGGCTACCTCAGCAATAGCAGACCCAGTCAATTTAATTACATTCATGTCTCCCGGTGTAAGTTCTTTCAGCCAGTTTACCATTTCAAAAGATGGTTGTGTTCAACAAGGTTTGGTACAAAATACAGAAAATGATGGATCGCTTTCATTACGCGAACTGGTTTCAAAATCCTGTTTTGCAGATACAATTCGGTTTGATCCGACTTTAGCGGGATCAACAGTATCCTTAACCACAGGAGAAATTCCGATCAACCGTAATATGGCCATCCTGGGATTAGGCTCGGGTCAAATCACACTTGATGCCAATAGTCTTTCTCGAGTATTTAAGATAGCTCCTAACATCACGGTTACGTTATCCGGAATGAAAATCAAAAATGGGGCCTCTCTTACCAATGGAGGGGGGCTCTTAAACCAGGGGACTTTATACCTAAAAGATATCATTTTCGAATCTGGGACAGAAAATGGAACTCCCAAAGGATTTACAAATCTGGGTAATATCTGGATTGTTGAAAATACGGTGAAGGTCATCGAATAGCATCGGGCTGCCTTGCACAGCGCTGTCAAGAAAGTTCGTAAATACAATGAGTATGACAGCAATGTTCCAGTTTTGGATGAAAATAATAGAATCCGCAGTTCCGATTTAACCTATAAAAACGAACTCATCATTTTTTATCCACTGAATACTTAACTTTTTTGCAGTATGCATGTTTTTAAACCATGCAAAATTCTTCATTTCCAGCATGGATGACGACTGTCCTCAAGCTAGCCGCGGTTTATAACCTGATTTGGGGTGGATGGGTGGTTCTTTTTCCTCATCATTTTTTTGAACTCGTAGGTATGGAGCCGATGACCCACCCGCTTGTATGGCAAGGAATGGGAATGGTGATTGGAGTTTATGGCCTGGGTTATTGGTGGGCTTCTTTCAACCCTATCAAGCACTGGCCTATTATAGCTGTTGGATTTCTTGGAAAAATATTTGGCCCAATTGGTTTTGCCATACACTATTTCTCAGGAGCCGTTCCTTTCTCTTTTTTCTACACGTTAATCACAAATGACTTCATCTGGTGGATTCCTTTTTTCCTGATCTTGTTGCATGTCCATCGCCAAACATATTGGAAATTGACTTAATCCGGAAAAAGATGCAATTATTAGAACTTGCCAGCTTGATCGTTGATTTTGGCCTGGTTGTACTGACATGGATTGTCCAGCTTGTCATTTATCCATCCTTTCGCTACTATGCTGTGAAAGATTTGAAGTCCTGGCACCTTAAATATACCAGGAGAATCACAATCGTTGTTTTTCCGCTAATGATCTCTCAGCTCATCCTTCATAGCTACTTCGCTTTCGAGAACCCAGCCATTCTGGCGATTACTACTGCGCTTCTTGTCGTTTTAAATTGGCTGATTACTTTCTTTTTTGCAGTACCTCTGCATGGTAAAATTGATACCGGACAAGACCCAGCTTATCCAATTAAGCAACTGATCTATTTAAACTGGTTGAGAACAGGGTTCTGGAGCCTGATTATGATTCTAACCTGGATTATGATTCTTTGAAGCAAATATCCCATAAAGAAAAACGACGAAAACATCACACCTCTTATTTCTATTCGTTGGCCATTTACATGACCATCATTTGTTGTGATTCTGCCTTGTCCTAATTCTTTTGCTAAAACGTTTTAAACTCCAGGGTCTGGTGCTGCATTACCTTCAACTGAAACACTCAATATATCCTGGTTGAAAAGATATAATCCACTTTTCTCATCCCCGATCAATTCGAGTTTATCATTCATTGATCTGGCAAGTGCTTCCTCTTCTATTTGCTCAGCCACGTACCATTGGAGGAAATTGTGTGTTGCATAATCCTTTTCAGTGAGCGCAATATCAACAAGGTTGTTAATACTGGCTGAAACCTGCTCTTCATGCGCCAACAATTCCCTAAAAGCCTCTTTAATAGATGCATATGTGAGTGTTGGCTGTTCAAGTGCAGGCACAGCAGCAAAACCGCCCCTTTCATTTACAAAATGGATCAATTTCAACATATGAAAACGTTCTTCATCACTGTGACGATAAAAGAAAGATGTAATATTATCGATACCAGGCTGAACTTCTGCCCAGGAAGCCATCGCAAGGTATACCTGGGAAGATTGAGCTTCTATTTTAATTTGTGCGTTCAACGCGGCCTGCATTTTCTCTGACAACATAATTTTCTAATTGTTTTAAAGGAGCATAAAAATAGTCAATTTCAAACATGTAGAGTTAAGACAATTTCCCGGTATTAGAAGTTCAAAGCATGCACAGGAAAATTTGGACCGTGATCAGGTATTGATCCTAATACATCCAAAGCCATAACAGTTTACCATCACACATTCCGTTGGATGACCTATTTGTCCACTGAGACAATCAATGTTTAGCTGTGTTTTATCCCATACCATTGGTTGAACCAGTAATGATTGCTACCTGATATAGGGCTGTCGAAATGGCATGTCGGCATGCCTATGTAGCGCATCCACAATCGTGCCATTGATCCAACTCGGATTCGATCTCCCGCAAATGAGATAGAATAGCCTGAATTCCGATCATTTTGTTTTTACCTTCAATCAAAATGATGTCAGAAGGTAAAGGAATATGCTCTATTTTGCATTGTAGGCAGAGAGACTTGATCCGATCCAGAATCTCAGTAGTTTCTTTTGATTGTTTTGAAAATTGAAGCGTCATGTACGTATTGATTCAAAAATGGCTATTCTCCCGAAACAGACCGTGCAGCAAAAATCTCCTCCATCTTCACCCTTCCTCGTAATTCAAGTTTTCCGATAGATGACACCTCAATTTCTTTCGGCACATTGACTTTTTGTATTAAGCTACCGCTGATTAGAAAATGTTCATGGTATTGATTACAAATAGACTGAATTCTAGAGGCTGTATTAATCACGTCTCCATAGTAGGCGATATCTCTTCGGATGTTTCCTACCTCAGAAACTGAAAGTTCTCCTCCATGAGCACCTGCCTTAAATTCCGGCATTGTTCCGTATTCCTTCACATAGTAATGCTTTCGTTTCCGAAGTGCTTTTTGAAAGGCAAAGAAAACTTTGAGAAAACGAGCATCCTTTAATCCCTGGTTCATTTTCCAGGTAAGGACAGTTTCATCGCCTACATATTGATAGATTTCTGCATAAAATTGATTGACGAGGTAATTTAAATCGTCAAAGCAATCTTTAATCAATCGGCTATATTTTTGACTACCCAACTGCTCAGCAAAAGTTGTCGAGGATTTCATATCCAGAAACAAAAAAATGCGATCCTCCAAAACAGGCTTATGATACTTTCCTGTGAGAAAATGGTATAGATTTTGGTTTCCGATTTTTTTGGCCGTTTGTATAATGAAGTTCAGCAAAATCACAAGGAAGATCAAATAGATCGGAACTATTGTTAATAAAACAGCCTCATACTTTGATGCTTGATATCGTTGATAGTCAGAATAATCGATAAAACCTAAACCAAATATCACTCCAGAAATAAAGAAAACAATCACTAATGCCCCCAGGAAATAGACGCCAGTTTTCAGTAAAATTACCCTTGAAAAAGAAAACCGATCCCATTTAAAACGATGAGAAATTGCATTCACCACAACAAATAAAATC
>Ga0316201_10003939_pt1 | contig 11085 bp, 12 predicted proteins | sample CS6wburrow_MG_FD_204516 | JGI IMG/M metagenome (GOLD analysis project Ga0316201, IMG submission 204516) | Coastal sediment microbial communities from Delaware Bay, Delaware, United States - CS-6 worm burrow | ecosystem: Environmental > Aquatic > Marine > Coastal > Sediment | place: USA... | reverse complement strand
GCCTGAAGCCAAGATACTTCGTCGTGATCCGCGTTTTCCACGGTTGCTGACTGCACTCGGACTCGACAAGCACTGGCACGAACATGGTTGGCCGGAAATCTGCCAGCTGCGACTCGAAACTGTGATTTGTAACTGACACCCGGGCGCCGTAGGCCCCAACCCCTTGCGCAATATCCTCCGCTGCAGCCTCCCGGAGTGATCGAATACACGCAACGCGCTTCGTATTCAACCTTCTGGCAGCGAGTCGCTACACCTGCCAGAAAGCCATAACAGACTGATATTTAGTCTGATTTAGGTTATAAAAAACTTCTCCCTTTTTCCGGGAAGAAACCCTCAGAAAAATATCACCCTCTCATCATGAATAGCCGGCAACTTCGCGCCGTAATTGAGTTGTACACGAACGGCCCGCTCGTGCTTTACAACGGTGCAGCGGGATTTATTAGCCAACAAAGAGCGGAGTACAACCATGAAAACACTCAAACGGGTTCTAAATGCAGCCTATATCCTGATCGCCACGTGGCTGATGCCGGCCGTAGCGTCCGCGGGTACAGACTACCATCGCCTGGTGGTTTTTGGTGACAGCCTTTCCGATCCGGGTAATGCCTACGTCCTAACCGGCGCGAGTCTGGTGCCACCCTATACAAACCTCATCCCGGAGGCCCCCTATGCGCGTGGTGGCCACCACCTTACAAATGGCGCCACCTGGATCGAGCAGCTGGCCAAACAAATGGAACTGCAGGATAGCGTCGGTCCAGCCCTTCGTGAGCCAGGGGGGTTCTCGAATTATGCCGTCGACCGTTCACGCGCGTGTTCGCAGAGCCCATCACCCTCTCATATTGACCTAACTGGGCAGGTGAGCATGTTTCTGAGTGACTTTAAATCTGCCCCAGCGGACGCCCTTTATGTGATATTTATCGGTGGAAACGACATACGAGATGCCTTGGCTAGTCAGAAGCCAGATCTCATCGGATGCGCATTGAATTCAATCCAATCCAATCTTATGGCATTGATCAATGCAGGCGCCAATTCGTTTCTTGTCGCCAACGCGCCAAACCTGGCCCAGGTACCGGCAGTTGCCCTGCTGGGGGCGGAAGCTCAGACGGCTGCAACAGGGGCGTCCTCCATGTTCAACCAGTATCTGGAGTTGATGCTTTCTCAGTTCGAAGCTATGTTCAACGGACAAGTCACATTCTATCGCATGGATACCTTCGGCCTGATCACACAGGCTTCGATTAGCAATCCACACCTGAACGTCGCGGATCCTTGCATCGATGTCTTCTCAGGGACAGTGTGTTCTCCAGCTAATGACTATCTGTTCTGGGATGGCATCCACCCGACAGTAACCGGACATGCCCTGATCGCCGAAGAGGCTGCCAGCGCCCTCGGGCTTCAGTAGTCATCTGGTTCATTTTAGAGCCGACGTTTTGCGTAAATCATGACAAGTGTAATCGCGATGAGTATTACTTTTCTAGTCACTGGTCTGCCGTCACTCAACTGCGCCTTGCGAGGCATGTGGATCGGTCGGTGGAGGGGCGGGCGTGTTACTGCCGCTTGCCTCATCACCGTCCTCGCGGGAGGCTGCGCCTCAAACTACGCGCCCAAACCAGACTTCGAGTCAGTCGAGACAATCGGTGTCGTTCTGCCGGATGAATCGAGTAAACCTTTGGAGGCTGGAGACACGATCCAGCTTTATAACCGCACGGTCGGAGAAGATAGACTCAAAAATTCGGCCGTGGGCGCTGGCACAGGGGCAGCGGTAGGGGCTGCTTTAGGCGTCGGTGGAGCCGCACTCACCGGCTGTGCACTTAGCGGCCCTTGGGCACCACTTTGCTGGATAATGTTTGCGGGTGGTGGCGCCGTTCTTGGCGGTGGTACGGGCGCAGTCGCCGGGGCGACCGTAGATACCCAGGAACAAGTGGAGGTCGCGGCGCTTCATCGCTACGAAGTCAACAAAGTGCTTCCTGCACTACAGCGCGACTACCTTACCCGATCCGATTTAGAGGCACGCACGCTGCGACTCGTCCGCCAGCGGAATCCGGCCATCCGTTTTATGCCGGCAGTCTCCGAGGGAAACCGATACCGTTTGGTCGCGAAAGAAACACTGAAGCGACCCTATACAGATGTCAACTTGGTGCTCTCTGAGCTGCGTGTGCAGTTCGTTGGCAAGGCCAAGAATGATCCCAAGATTGCACTCAAAGTTCATACGCAATGGGCGCTCAAAAAGTACGATTCGTCAGAAAACCTGAACAGTAATTGGGACGTACTGACAGGTGACTACCAATCGACGAAGCATCGTCTCTCGGAATGGCTGGATGACGATGGCTCGCTGCTTATGAGCGAGGTCGATAAGGGACTGGACGAGTCACTAACCAACGCCTTTTCAAGTCTCGGGCCTAAAACTGAGGAAGAAAGGTGGGCACATGCCTCCAGCGATGACTCTTTCTGATAATTTCAGGCTTGCAGTGGTAAGCAGAGGCCCTGAGTGGTCCCGGAGGGATGTCCAGAAAGTGCTGTTGGCACTCGGTCGCGGTGCTGCCCGTGATCCTATTTGGCTGCGGCGGTGGCAGCGGCGATGGCGATGATAATACGCGCGCCAGTCCCACCGACGGGGTTGTTAGACGTATTTTCACTTTGTCACGAATCTAGGGGGTACGAGTAGTGGGCAGGATATGCAGTCATTTCAATCTGTGTGCTTTAGGTGTTTTGTTGTTTTTCGCAGTGTTCCTTGCTGCCTGCGGTGGTGGCGGTGGGGGTGGTACGTCTGCCGCCGAAGCGAGCGGCTTTGCGGAACCTGTTCTCGTAGCAGACCTCGCTAGCGTGGCTGCTGTTGCCGCAGGATGGGCGCATAGCTGTGCAGTGGACGGCGCCGGACAGACCTGGTGCTGGGGCGATAACGAGTACGGCCAAGTGGGCTGCAAGGGTGACAGCGGGTTGGTGAATGCCGGCCCCCCCAACATCGACACACCTTGCGTCGTAGACTCTGCTACACCGCCCATGCAGCTGGCCAGTATCGCGGCCGCCAGAGTTGAGACCTGTGGCCTCGATCTGTCCAACAACACGATCTGCTGGGGTTACGGCATTCCATTCGCCACAGCCCGCGAGCCCATCGAGCCGACGCCTGTGGACACCACAGAACCCTTCACGCTGCTGCGCGGGCCGATGGGAGATCCCGGCATGTGTGGTGTTAGCCAGCACGGCGCTCGTTACTGTTGGGGGCAAGGCGAGACGACCGCCGAGCGGCTGGTCCCGCAGTTGCAGGACGACAGCGGCTTGCAGTTCGTCGATATCGCTCTCAGTGAGGGATGGGGCTGCGGTGTGACCGCAGAGGTCGAGGCCTGGTGCTGGGGCAGCAACTGGTTTGGCCAGCTGGGCATGGGGACCGTTGGCCAGTTCGATGGCCCGTTGGAGTCGGAGACGCCCGTTAAAGTTGTGGGCGATCGCTCCTACGTGGCAGTCGCGGCGGGGCTGATGCACGCCTGTGCGCTGGATAGCGGGGGCGCGGCCTGGTGCTGGGGTCTCATCCCTGGTGGTGATACCGCCTACGGCACGCCTCAGCCGGTACCCGGAGACCAGCGCTTCGCTGCCATCTTTGCCGGGGGACAGTTCACCTGCGGCGTGGCCGCTGACGGACAGGCTTGGTGTTGGGGACTCAACTTCTCCGGCGAACTCGGTAACGGTGGCTATCAAGACTCGCTGGCGCCGGTACCGGTCACGGGTGGACTGTATTTTTCGACCCTGGCGCCCGGCGGGATCCACGTCTGCGGCATAACGACGGACCAGCAGCTGTATTGCTGGGGTAATAATGCGTCTGGCCAATTAGGCCGCCCTCAATGAGGGATCGGTTAACGTGGCAAGAGCCCGGAACGGTGCACAGTAGCCAGAACCCGGCGGTCCCTAGCCTGCCGAATTGTGGCAGCTATCGTTGGTTTCTCGGGCTGGACGAGCACTGGGTCTGCCCAGCTACACTGAAACGGCGTAGGCTGTGCAATACGAGTAATGTAATTTAGGGTGATGCCATGAATACTGCAACTTTGCGAGCATTGGGTTCTGACTCAGCGTTAGATTCTCTACGTGATGCCCTAGACCTGAGTATCATTCGGGAATGGAAGAAAGGAGAGACAAGAAGACTTGGCGGTGTGTATGAGATATCTGGATTTAATGCTGATGTTGTTGCTGACGCAGAGAATCCGTCATCGCTCGTCGAAGAGATTAGGGAATTTCTGAATAGCTGCCTGGCTAAAAGAATACTGTTTTCTTCGTCTGAGCTATCATCCCAGTTGGATATTGGTGTTTCAGTGGGAGGTTCTGAACAATTTACTGCGAGTGTTGTCTTTTCACCCGAAGACCTGGAGTCTTTTTCCAAGCTCGGGCTAGAACTCAGCATCAGTGCTTACCCGACATCTGATGATGGCGAATAGACAGTCGCATAATAGATCGCCCCAGTCGGACGGCTTCGCGACAGCTGGCCTCAACCGTCAGATGTCATCAATACCGATGGCAGAAGCATTACAACGATGTATTTTTGTCGCGCCAACGACGCCAACGTTCTGCCTCCTGCGCATCAGCCCTGTCATGTCTGCTGTGTCGTGCCATACCCTACCCCTCCAAGTCATTGACCAAACAAATGGGGTGTTGCACTGATCGATTGAATTCACTCCCGCTAACAGGCGGTTCATGATCCGTTACCGTCGTTGAGTATTTGAAATCCAAATCGGTATCGCCCCACCCAAATGATACGCAATGCTGAAAAGCAATCAGTAATCCGTGCGCCTCAGAGCAAGCGGACGGATCAATTCGTTGTCATCTGTTTCGTCTCTACAATAAGGTACAGGGCTTCAAAGCCGCTATATCCTTATGGTCATGTTTATCTGGCCATGATAACGAGCCACAGCAGCTTTAACATATTGTTTTAATGAGTAAATAAAAATCACCCATTGTGTCTCACCGTTAAAGGAATAAGGGACGTGAGATCGCGTTGATTTAGCTGCTACCGCATTTGTAGGGAGATCGTTTTATGACAATGGCCAAGATAGCGCGATCCCCTGAAGCGGCGTATACAGTCGCTGTTGTCGCTGCCGTGTGGATCGGAGGCTTTACGCTCTGGACGGGTGCATTACTGCTGGCCAACGCGTACGTGGAGTTTGTTGCCGACTTACCATCAGAGACTGCACTTACCATTGCGCTCTCGCGCAACTATGTTCCGTTTGCGTTCGCGGCGGTGTGCACGGGGTTACTTGCCTACCTCTTGGCAACGCGGCGCGCCCACATTCTTTCGGCGTCAGTCGTAATACTCACCGTCACTTTACTCTGTTTGGCTTTTGGCTGGTTTACATTGGTGACACCCATGGTGAAATGCCAGAACTTCTGGCCAGAGTGGCCGCCGCAATCGGCTCAAACTCCCGGTGAATCACGGCTAGCCACGGCGCCAGGTGGCCCGACGGATGGCGGCTGTTGAAAGACTATCGTGCACTGTTTGCGTGAGATTGAGAGCTAAAAAAGGAATATTGAGACGTGAGATCCCATTTATTCAATTAGGAATGCTGACTCGAATGATGTATCGACTTGTTATGACAGTAACGATTCTTATGGCCAACTTCCTGGCGACTGCAGTGCATGCCGAAGACTTGCCATCAAGAACGCCGCATGATGTTGTCAAGACTGATTCCCCCTCGGCTAGTGCGCATCCGAAACAACTCGTCGCCTTTGGTGATAAGCCACAATCGGACTTGGCTCGTGAAGGTAACAAGCCCATCTATCGCATCTCATGTTTTCCCAGTTTCGCGCCCCCTGTCATCGTCAGGCTCCATGTCAACGAAGCAGGGGATGGAATCGCTTTTCTAAATCGCTGGGGCGTTCGCCGTGCCCTGGATGATCGGCAGTATCATCGCGAAGGCACGCAATATAACGTCAGTGCTCCGGAAGTTTCAAAGTTCCTTGCATTGCTCAAGTCCACTGACTTTTGGAACATGCTGCCAGAACCAGACTCTCCTCCCGATTATGATGGAAGTACATGGATACTAGAGGGTATAAGAAACGGAGAAACTCACGTGGTATCTCGTCGGAGTCCGAAACAGGGGCGTTTTCGTGATACTGGACTTCTTCTGATGAAGTATGTGGGTCTGGACTCATGTGAAGCTCTTGGTCACCTCGGTCAGTATAAACTTCACAAACTGGAATACCTGGGGTTAATAGTTATGGGAGATCCGCCCAAACCGTTTCCGTTCGTGAAGACACCCGAAGGTGATGTGGTGCGGGTTCAAATCGGGAGTGGGATGGGTAGTCCTTGGGGTAAGGTGCTTGAAATAACAGAGGACTACATCGAAACCTCAGAACTTGTACCTGATGGCCAAGGTGGCTTGAGGGAGAGAGAGAACCGTTTATACAGACGCGATTCCAAGTCACAACGTAACCATCTTGGTAAGTAATTGGGGTGTAGCCCTTTGAGGTGAGCGTTCAACGCCTGTGTTCTTGGAGTTTTCGAGACTACGAATGGACGAAAGAGGTCGTTTAGCGCACTTCTAGAATTAATCGCCAATTCATATAGCTATTTGGATATCTGTTTTAACAAGGCGCCCTATCTGAAAGCCCGCTTTTTAGGCTGCGGCAGGATCGAATCGTTGATGTAAGGTTGAACAAATGAGCAAGCTAAAGTGTTTTCTACTGGGTATGTTAGGCGCGATCGTCGTTCTAGCAACTGCCGCCATATTGGCTCCGTTATACTGTGACTACGATGCGCGAGCGGCGCTCTCCGAGAGCCTTCAGCAATTGGCGCTATACCGCGATGCGATTGCAGAGCATGTCACTAAAGAGGGTTCCGTAGAAAGCTCAGGCGTTGAGTTTTTGATACCGTCAGAGGCCTTCACTCAACTGAATGTCGACTACGCCCGCGTCTTTCCCGATGGCACGATTGTGATGCGTCACGCCGAGCACCATCAGATAGTAATATGGGAACCGTCAATGACAGCGGGGCAAATCAGCTGGAAATGCGTTGGTAGCCCTCAGAAAGACGTCCCACCGGAATGCCGATGATATAGGTCTAATAACTGCGCTTGAGTCGCACGCGGCACAGAGGCAACAGGAAACGCTAGTTGTCTTACCGCGTCGACCTGGAACACAACGTTATGTCAGTTTGTCTGTTCATCGGAACTTGGTTTTGTACTTACCCAGAATGTGCAGAATCCAAAGAATTGCGGAAACGGCGGGAACGATAAAGGCCAAGAGACTAATAACCGATGGTGGGCTTTTTCCAGCGTGCATCATTTCCATTGCGGTATACGGGTTTATTATCCCTACAACTAAGACAAGGATAAGCAACCACAGACTGACCACCGCGACCCACCTAGCCCAGGACCACAATCGTAGTATGCCGTAGCTGGATGCCAAAAACAGAGCTGCTAATATGGCTGGGAGCCAAGATATAGGACTTCTGTACCAAGTTAGTAGTTGTGTCACCGCCTGTAACAGCAACAGAAAAAACACAGTGACTCCTACAACAGGGAGCGACATCGGTTGATCTTTCCAAATCCAAGTGCTCATTCTAATGCGACATAACGCCGAAGCTCACAGCGACGTTCCACTATGTAGTTTTTTGCCAGGTGATCGTTATTAGCGGTCCTCGCGCCGAAGGTGCTAACTGTGCACAACGGTTATGTTTCAATCTCTTTAATCCTTGCGTTCAGGCTGTTCTCGTCTATGTGGTGTTTGATGACTTGCCACTGAGTCAACGACATAGACCAAAAGATAGCGAATCCACCAACGATGCCGCCAAATGCAGCAATGGCAGCACCAGCAAATGGCGAGAGCGCTGAATCAAGTACGAGGTACATCGAGCCGGCCATGCAAACCCAACCAAGAATGAGACCACCCCAAACGAATGCCCTCGCTTCACGACGCTGTGAAGATGTACCATCCAGACTGGCCGCGACGACCTTTAGCACCTTAAGTTCTTCAGCTGTTTTCATAGCTTTCCTGAAACATAACAGTGGATCACCAAAACCTCACGTCTCGTTATCAGTTTATGGGTTTAACACATTTTTGACGTGGGATATTTCTGCAAAACAGTAATGTAATGAATAGAGACCACATTATCTGGGACGGATGAACCCACCTCTAGAAAGATAGCGGCTTTAAAGTAGCTAGCCTTAGCTCAAAGCGGCCTTTCCATTCCATACATAAACACTAGCCACGATGGCACCCCTTGCGTTTTGCAGTACTCATAATGGCCGCGCAGAACTGATTTCAGCAAAGTCAAGCACGGTTCTGGAAATGAAATCACGACTTGCCACTCAACTCCTAATCGCTTCCAAACACCGCCAATTCAGAGATTACTAATTCGCCATTTACTGGTGTCCCATATGCAGAAAGCTGGGACTCAGAAAGTTTAAATCTAAAGGTCGTAAACAAAACGAATCCACAATACTCAAGAAATCTGATTTAACGGTATATATTTTTGAAAATCCGGTAGGACAGCAGTTTGTAGGAACGCGACGCGATTGCGCTAAAAAACATGACCTAGATAGAGCGAGTATTACGCGAATCGTTCATGGTCAAAGCAAGCATCATAAGGGCTGGGTGTGTAAAGGAAAGGCTTCGTAAGATGTAAATATACAACCTTCCAACTATCGTTATTGTGAATGGCGAATGTCGTATGGTGCGGCATTTTCACCGTTCGCTAATGCTCTGGGAAGGGCAGGTTCTGGCCGAACTTGACCGTATGCCCCTGCACCAGGCTGCGGCGCTGCGCCCGCAACGAACGGTGAGTTTGGGATCAATCCCAGACTATTAGACTCATTCCAAATAAGAATCGCTAAAAGGCGGTGCACGACCCTTTTGAGACCATCACGACCTCACTTTTTGTGACCGATATTTTCAGCGGCGCGACACTATGCCGCATCCGCGTTCAACCAAGTATTGACTGTTATCAAGGTCACTCCGCCAATTATGGGGTACCGTCATTACGTAATGGATTTCAGCACAGTAACTGGAGGTGCGACATGTTGACACGCTTATTCACAATTACTTTGCTGGCAGTTGCCGTGACCATTTCGGGGCCGTCATGGTCATACGATACAGCAATGGCTGAAAGCTATGGGAAGTTGTTCGCGCTGGTAAAAGGTGCGGGAGCCGGTAAGGCCTTGCACCTAATGAAGCCGGATGTATTCGTGAACAAGATAAAAGTTAAAGAGCCCCTTGTCACTCTGGATGTCCGGACACCCGCCGAGATCGGTGTTTTTACTTCGATATTGCCCGGCTCATTAGTGATCCCCATGAATGAGTTGTTCACAGAAGCCAATCTCGCCCGCATTCCATCTGACAAGACTGTGGTTGTACTGTGCAAGTCCGGCGCGAGGGCAACGGCGGCTGGAACCGCCCTTCGTCATATCGGGTTCGAGAATGTCTATGTTCTCAAAGGAGGGTTCAAGGCCCTGGTTGCTTATATGGGGCCGAAGGAAGCGAACACGCCGCTTGAACCGGGGCCAGTCAAGAAATAAGAAGACTGGGCGCTCACCGCCCTCAGCGCGTAGTGCAGGGAGCAGTTAACTCTGATGGCATCGAAAGGCAAAACGAGTCATCTGTAAGGTCAATGTAGGTACAACTGAGTAGTTATGAGGAGAAGTGAAATGAAAGAAAATCGTTTTATTGCGTTTCTGGGCACATGTCTTTTAGCAGTCTTCATGGTTTCGGCCCAAGCATCTGATGTTGGGCATGGCAACAATGGCCATGGTTTTACGGAGAAAAGCCTCCTGGGCACGTACTATATTCCCTGTGCCTGCGAGGGAAATGAAACAGCTACTGGTGGTTCAATCCATTCAGCGGGTATGGGCAAAATCGTATTTGATGGTAAAGGTGGCGCAACCATAACCCAACATAATTTGTACACGGAAATCGGTAACCAAATAACCCGCGTTGTCAAAGACGGCGTGCCGTTAGCAGAATTCTCCGGGTCGTATGAAGTAAATACCGAAGGATACGGTTTATTATTCGATGGTGCTTTCCCTCCGAAAGATAGCGACTTTACCCCTTCATTTATGATTACCAAAGTGAAGGGTAAAAAAGCTACCGAAGTTTATCTAATACTTCCTCAGAACTTTATCGACTTTACACAGGAGCCAAAACACTTAATTCATGTTACCGCGACGCAGAGATAAGTCGAGAACCAGCGATATGGAGAAGTGTAGGTTTTTTAACAAAAAGGAAGGAGTAGGGAAAATGAAAGTATTACGCGTCCACCTTATGAGCATTTTTGTTTTGATGGTCGGGACATGTGTCGCGGCACCGGTGCTTGCTGCTGAACCAGTGCCTATTACCGCTGCGTCTGCGTTCGATGCGTTTGCAACACAGACCGACCCCCAGACGGGCTACCAGAAGTCAGTGGCTCTCATTGATGTACGTTCGCGGGCGGAGTATTTCTGGGTCGGAACAGCCACTCAAGTGGATGATATTGTTTTGAAAGATGGATCGTCGATCACACCTGATCTCGGCAAAGTCATTCTCGACCATGAGGGTAAATTCCTGACGTACACTCTGAATGGGCGAGATAAGCGGGTTCAGGTCAAGAAGGTTGATAGCCTCGTACACTCAGCCATCGCCAGAAGCATTCCATTCAAACTGTGGAACGAAGAAACAGCGAAGCTGGAAGCAAACCCGGATTTCGCGACTGACGTCGCGAATCTGGTGCAAGAAGGCATCGAAGTGGTGGTCCTGTACTGCCGAAGTGGCGGTCGCAGTACCGATTGCACCTATCAGTTCGACACTGACGCATTCTTCGCGGTCTATGAGATCGATGACCCCGCAGGGAATCGTGGTTTCGGCGGTTTCGAAGGGAATTCCTACAAGAACATCTACAACGGATATCGCGGATTCCCTGGCAGGCAGACCAGTGTGCAGACAGTGCCGTCTGTGTCCTGGACAGATTCGGGCTTGCCCATGAAAACCAGCATTAATCCGCTGCAGTAAGTCTGCTGAAACGGCGACCTTCGGTATGAGGGTCGCCGTTTTATTTGTCATCGACTGGTCATCGAACGGAAGGTGTTGGATACTGAAAAGACAAGCGTTGATGATTGAGGAATGTCTTTTGTTAGCCGA
>Ga0316201_10003937_pt1 | contig 11087 bp, 10 predicted proteins | sample CS6wburrow_MG_FD_204516 | JGI IMG/M metagenome (GOLD analysis project Ga0316201, IMG submission 204516) | Coastal sediment microbial communities from Delaware Bay, Delaware, United States - CS-6 worm burrow | ecosystem: Environmental > Aquatic > Marine > Coastal > Sediment | place: USA... | reverse complement strand
TGACAACTATATATTTCCATTGTTCGCAGTAGTCCATTTTATTTTTCTTTATGTGCTTTGGTTCAAAATCAAAGAGCAGGAATACACTGATCCGCAAATGCGCAATCTGGAATACTCTATGTATGGTATTTTTCTTATATACATATTTAAAATAATGGATACGGCTTATATATTACAAAGCTATTTTGAATACCGGAATCACATCATTCCAGAAACATTTATACCTGTCGGCATATTAATTTTCCTATTGCAGTTCTTCTTGCTATTTCTGACCATATTAACATTTAAACATAGAATGACCATGGTAGGTCCATATAACTTTGATAGCATTAATGAAAATATTGATTCCTGGCAATAACGATTTTCTATGATGTTATGGCAATGCAAAGGACCTTGGATTAATTTTCAAGGTCTTTTCATTTATAACCCTTAAACCCCAATAAGTAATTATCATAGCTATTGTATAACCAACAAACATAAAAAGGAATTAATATTATCGATGTATTTGGATATTTTTATTGAATTTCTGTAAGGAAATGGCCATCCTTTCGGCTACTATAATGCAATCATTGATCTGGAGTAAACCACCATTAAGAAATAGTTTCGCCTGAGGTAATAAGGCTCAATATTTTTGATAGACATATATAATGGGAAAAGGATTGCTATGAATACAAAAGCCCTTTAAATAAAGGGCTTTTGTTATTTAAATAGTACTTATAATTTACTAATAAAACTTCCATAAAGGTCTTTAAACTGATACCCCTTTTGAAATCTTCGTTTACTTAACTTTTTATTAGCAACTAATCCCCATAATAGAAATTCCTTGAGAAAAAATGTATCTTCTTCAGGGATATCCGACTGATATCTTTTTATAAGAGCGTTTAGCTCTGGAATACTATTGAGCATAGCTTCATATTCATCATCGGTTAAATTGTCCATTAGATCAAATCCCTCGCTTTCAAAGAACCAATTGATCAGATCATCATATGGGCTTTCGGCATCCTTATGTTCCAATTTTTCAATATTTGGAAAATAATTAGGGAATAGGGTTTTAATGGCATCTTCGAATAGTATAAGTGCAACTTTATCTCCACCCTCCTGTTCGCCTTCATACACAAGTTCTATTTTACCTGTTATGGCAGGTATAACACCCATAAAATCACTAAGTCTTACCCGGGTTTTTTCGTCTCCTGAGATCATTGCTCTTCTCTCGGCGGTGCTTAAGAGGTTCTCGAAAGCCGTAATACTTGTTCGAGCACTAACCCCACTTTTGGAGTCAACATATTCGCTTTTTCGTGCTTCAAAACTTATCTGTTCAAGTAAATCTTTCGCCAGGTCTGGTACATAAATAGATTTTGCCTGTCGCTCATCCAATTGAGCTTCTTGTTCAGTAATTTTTCTGGCAATTTCAATTTCTTCCGGGTAATGCGTAAGTATTTGAGAACCAATCCGGTCTTTTAAAGGAGTAACTATACTACCCCTATTGGTATAATCTTCGGGATTAGCTGTAAAAACAAACTGAATATCCAGCGGTAATCTCAATTTAAAGCCTCTTATCTGAATATCCCCTTCCTGTAAAATATTAAATAATGAAACCTGAATTCTCGATTGAAGATCAGGAAGTTCATTGATAACAAAAATGCAGCGGTTAGAACGTGGAATCATACCAAAATGAATAACCCTGTCATCTGCGTAAGAAAGTCTCATATTTGCAGCCTTAATAGGGTCTACATCACCAATTAAATCAGCGACAGTTACATCTGGAGTAGCTAGTTTTTCATAAAAACGCTCTTCTCGGTGTAGCCAGGTAATTGGGGTTTTGTCACCCATCTCCTTAATAAGTTCCCTGCTAAATCGAGATATAGGCTTAAGAGGATCATCATTGATCTCCGAACCTTCCACGACAGGTATATATTCATCGAGTAGATTAACCATCAACCTTGCCAGACGGGTTTTAGCCTGCCCCCTTAGTCCCAGCAAATTAATATTGTGGCGCGATAAAATGGCACGCTCTAACTCAGGAATTACCGATTCTTCATATCCCCATATACCACTAAAAGTCTCTTCTCCTTTGCTTATTTTATCCCGTAAATTCGATCTTAATTCATCCTTTATACTCTTACTTTGATAAGCGGCTTTCTTGAGTTCCCCTAAAGTGGATATGTTTTTATAATCTATTTTCATAAAAATTTAATTATCTATATAGCAATATATTACAGTGTTATACTAATGTTTTACTTTAATCTTTTTTTTCTATTCTGTTCATAATCTTCGAAAATCATTTCCCCTAAACCTTCAAGCCCGGTGAAAAAAGCCTTTCCATTATTGGCTTCTGTAAAATGCCTGATGAATTGCCTTAAATATGGATCCTGTGCTATCATAAAAGTTGTAATAGGGATATGTAATTTTCTTGCCTGTCTTGCTGTATTGTAGCATTTTTCGACAATAAAATCGTCAAGTCCTACACTATTTTTATAATATGTACCATCCGGCATCCTCAGACAACTGGGCTTGCCATCCGTAATCATAAAGATTTGTTTATTGGTATTTCTTTTTCTCCTCAACATATCCATAGCAAGCTGTAAACCGGCAACGGTATTAGTATGATAGGGTCCTACTTTTAGGTAGGGAAGCTCTTTTATGGGAATAGGCCAGGCATCATTACCAAAAACCAAAATGTCCAGGGTATCTTTGGGATACCTTGTAGTAATTAGCTCGGCCAGAGCCATTGCAACTTTTTTGGCAGGTGTAATACGGTCCTCTCCATATAAAATCATAGAATGGCTAATGTCTATCATTAGCACTGTGCTCATTTGAGCTTTATAATGTGTATCTTCTACTACAAGATCATCCTCCGTAAGAGAAAAACCATCCATCCCGTGATTGATCTGGGCATTTTTCAAACTTTCTGTCATAGAAATATGCTCTAAAGAGTCTCCGTATCGATACTCTCTGAAATCACCGGTATGCTCATCTCCTGGACCCGACTTGCCGGTCTTATGGTTACCTGCACCGCTTCTTTTTAGCTTACCAAAAATTTGATCTAAAGCACGCTGACGAATAATTCGTTCCATTTTAGCCGTGATCGACAAACTGGCTTCACCTGGTTCACCATCTCCTTCTCCACCACCCTCTTCAAATTCTTCTCGCAAGAATCCCTTTGCCTTCAGGTCCTCAATAAAATCATCAATGGTATAGTTCTCATCTGTGAGTTCATACTCCTTATCCAATTCCCGTAACCAATCCAGGGCCTCATCCACATCTCCTGAAGTATGTGTAATAAGTTCCTGAAAAATCTCAAAAAGTTTTTCAAAAGGGGTAAGCTGAGGTGCTTCGTAGTTTAAAAATCTAAAGCCTTTTCCTGTTTTCATAGCCATTTTCTAAAAATAACACATTTAATAAAATGCAGTATTAAATTTAAGAAAACTTAAGGGTTTAGGATCTTAAATTTTATGCCTGCTTTTTAGAATGTCGACAACATCTTTAAGAAGATGACCTTTGGCCTGCAACAAAATCAGGTAATGAAAAAGCAGGTCGGCACTTTCTTCAAGGAAAAGCATTTCATTATCATCCTTTGCTTCAATAACAGTTTCTACTGCTTCTTCACCAACTTTCTGAGCAATTTTGTTTATCCCGCTTTTAAACAAAGAACTAACATAACTCGTTTCATTACTATCATTTTCTTTTCTATCTGAAATAATGGCTTCAAGCCGGGTTAGAAAACCAAAATTCTGAACATTATCTTTATTCCAACAGGTATCGCTTCCCTTATGACATGTAGGTCCTGCCGGGTTTGCAGAAATTAAGAGTGTATCGTGGTCACAATCAATTTCAACATTAACCAGATTCAGAAAATTACCACTTTCTTCCCCTTTTTGCCATATTCGTTTTTTGCTTCTGCTGTAAAAGGTGACTTTTCCGGTTGCCATAGTTTTATTTAGGGCATCCTCGTTCATGTAGCCCAGCATTAAAACATTTTTAGTAGTTGGGTCCTGGATTATTGCCGGTACAAGACCATCTTTGTTTTTATCAAATGCTACTTCCATAGTATAATTCTTTTAATGCCAAATAAAATATTGTTATAGTCTAACAGGAATGCCATTATCCCGTAATTTCTTTTTTAGATCTTTTATCTCCATTTCCTTAAAGTGAAATACACTTGCGGCTAATGCCGCATCGGCCTTGCCATCATTAAAAGTATCAATAAAATGCTGCATGTTACCAGCACCGCCGGATGCGATAATTGGAATGTTCCGTTCTGTTGACAGCCTGGCCAATGTTTCATTGGCAAATCCGTTTTTTGTGCCATCATGGTCCATCGAAGTAAACAATATTTCTCCCGCCCCTCTTTCCTCAACTTCTTTTGCCCATTGAAACAGCTCTATTTCAGTTGGTACTTTACCTCCTACAAGATGCACTTTCCATTCACCTTTTATTTGCTTTGCATCTATGGCCACTACTATGCACTGAGAACCAAATTTCGCGACAAGTTTATTAATCAATTCAGGGTTTTTAACCGCTGAAGAATTTATTGAGACTTTGTCTGCTCCATTATGAAGCAGAATATCAACATCTTCAACGGAAGAAATACCTCCACCGACCGTGAACGGGATGTTAACTTTCTCCGCTACCCTTTTTACCAAATCAGCAAGCGTCTTTCGTCTTTCCTCGGTTGCGGAAATATCCAGAAATACCAACTCGTCCGCGCCTTCATCTGCATACACTTTTGCAAGTTCAACCGGATCTCCGGCATCTCGCAAATCGACAAAATTCACTCCTTTTACGGTACGACCGTCCTTTATATCCAGGCAAGGAATTATTCTTTTAGTAAGCATTTTCTAATTTTCGTTTTTAATATTCAAGTCTCTCCCTTCATAAAATCCTAAATCCTTATTGATCAACTGCTTTGTCCAAAATGCAATTTGGCCCGTATGATAGGAATAATGTTCAACCACGTGAATAACAATTCCAATTCCCGAGAGATCATATCCCTGTACTACACGTTTTTTTAGTAGCCGACTTTTACTACAATTATTTAGTATAAGCTTTGCTTTGTGAACGGTATCCTCTAGTTTTTGTATTAGTTCACTTTTTGTAAAACCATCAAATATTGAAAATTCTGCATCTCTATTTCTCAGATCATCCTGTTCTCCTAAAGATGCAATTATATATTGTGTCATATTACCACATATATGAATTATTTGGTTCCCAATACTATTAGAGGATTCATTTGGCCTTTTCCAAATATTAGATTCATCAATAGACTTCAGACTAATTTTATTCATTCGCGTACTCTCATCTAATCTGTAAACAGAATTCTCCAAAAATTCTGACATCCATTCATCTCTTATATTATTCATACTGATAATATAAATTGTTCTAATTGCTTTAAACTAATCTTATTCTCATAGATGGCCTTGCCTATTATAGCCCCTTCGCAACCAATTTCCTGTAATGAAGGTAAATCTGCAAAATGTCCTATACCGCCACTAGCGATTAGACTAATACCAGAAATTTTTACATCTTCGACACCACTCATACTTACCACAGTTTTATTTTCCATTGTCTGAGCAAGAAGTCTCTTATACAAGTCAATAGCAGGGCCTCCAAGCATTCCATCCTTATTAATATCTGTACATATGACATACTTAATGCCATTTCTCTGATAATCTTTAACAAATGGAATCAATTTCTTATCAGATTCCTGCTGCCATCCTGTTATTGCAATTCGTTCATCTTTAACATCTGCACCAAGAATGATTCGTTCGGCGCCATAGGTTTCAATCCATCCTAAAAAGGTATCACGATCATTTACGGCAATACTGCCTCCTGTTATTTGACGGGCACCGCAATCAAAGGCAATTTTCAAATCTTCATTGGATTTCAGTCCCCCGCCAAAATCGATTTTTAAATTGGTTTTAGTAGCAATGGCTTCTAACACCTCATAATTTACAATATGTTTTGCTTTCGCACCATCAAGATCAACCAGATGAATGTGCTGAATTCCATGAGCTTCAAATTCGAGGGCTACTTCCACGGGATGTTCATTATATACTTTTTTGGTGTTATAATCACCTTGTGAAAGCCTTACGCATTTGCCTCCAATAATATCTATAGCCGGGATTACTCTCATTTAATTCTTTTTTTTACATCAATAAACCGTGCTAATACCAAATACTAAGATAACTCCAGAAAATTTTTTAAAATTCTTTCTCCAACTTTGCTGCTTTTTTCGGGATGAAATTGTACCCCATAAAAGTTATCTTTCTGCAAAGCACTACTATACGCCATTTCATATTCTGAAACTGCTATAGTTTCCGGACAAATTGGGGCATAATAACTGTGCACCAGATATATATGATCTTTTTCAGCAACCCCATTAAACAAGGAAGATTTAAGATTTGTTATTTGATTCCATCCAATTTGCGGAACTTTTACCCTATTAGTAAATCTCACTACATCTGTATTAAAAATTCCTAAACCTAATGTTTTGCCCTCTTCAGAACTATGGCACATTAGCTGCATCCCCAGACAAATACCTAAAACAGGTTGCTCTAATTCCGGAATTACTTTTTCTAAACCACTTGCCCTTAATTTATTCATGGCACTACTTGCTTCTCCAACACCAGGAAATATTACCCGGTCAGCGGCTCTAATCTCCTTAGCATTATCACTCAATACAGCCTCGTACCCTAAGCGCTTAAAAGCAAACTTTATACTTTGGATATTTCCTGCACCATAATTTACTATAACCAATTTCATATACTATGTTACTATGATAATCTTTAATTCAATACTCCAGATCAAATTTTAGAGCATTCCTTTGGTAGTCGGCAATAACATTTTATCTACATCTCGCTTTACTGCCATCTTTATTGCTTTCGCAAAGGCCTTAAAAATGGCTTCTATCTTGTGATGTTCATTGGTTCCTTCTGCCTTGATATTCAAATTCGCTTTCGCTCCATCCGAAAAAGATTTGAAGAAATGAAAAAACATTTCCGTTGGCATCTTACCAATCATCTCCCGTTTAAACTCGGCTTCCCAGACTAACCAGGCACGCCCACCAAAGTCGAGTGCTACCTGTGCAAGACAATCGTCCATAGGCAGACAAAAGCCATATCGCTCCATTCCTAATTTATTGCCTAAAGCTTTGTGAAATACTTCACCCAGGGCAATCGCGGTATCTTCTATTGTATGATGTTCATCTACTTCCAGATCGCCTTTAACGCTGATATCGAGGTTCATCTGACCATGGCGCGCAAGTTGATCCAGCATATGATCAAAGAATGCAATCCCCGTAGAAATATTACTTATACCGGTGCCGTCTAAATTTAATTGAATATAAATATCCGTTTCTTTTGTTTTCCTGGTAATTTCAGCGACTCTTTCTCTCAGTTTTAAGAAATCATAAATGGCCCTCCATTCTGTGGTTTCCATGGCAATTGTTTCCTGCAATTGGCTTTCTTCAACAGTAATCTCATTTGTTCCCAAGTACGAATTTGTATTAATATAAATGCCTTTCGATCCCAAATTTTTAGCCAGTTCCATATCAGTTAGCCTATCACCGATTACAAAGGAGTTTGCCAGGTCATATTCTTTGGAGAAATATTTCTTTAAAAGTCCTGTTCCGGGTTTTCGGGTATCAGCATTCTCATTAGGGAAAGTCCGATCTATGTGTATTTCTGAAAATGCTATTCCCTGCCCTTCAAAACACTTAAGAATAAAATTATGTGCAGGCCAAAATGTTTCTTCGGGGAATGACGCTGTCCCAAGACCATCCTGATTGGTAACCATGACCAATTCAAAATCCAATTCTCTGGCTATTCTGCTTAAATAGTTGAAGACCGAGGGATAAAATACTATCTTTTCCAAGCTGTCTGTTTGTTCGTCTGGCGGCTCCACAATTAGTGTCCCGTCACGATCAATGAATAATACCTTCTTCTTGGTCTTATTTGGTTCCATCATAAGGAGTTTAATACTTTTAGCAATTTTTTATTTTCTTCCGGGGTTCCTATTGTAAACCTTAAAGTATTGTCGCAAAGAGGTAGTGTTGATCTGTTCCGAACTACAACCCCTAATTCTAATATTTCGTTATACCTTCTATTGGCATCATCTACCTTTACCAAAATGAAATTAGCATCTGAAGGATAAATTTCTTTTATAAAATTGATTTTCCCTACTTGTTGCACCATCCGGTCCCTTTCCATCAAAATTTCTGTAACCTGTTTTTCTAATAAGGCTGTATTCTGAATCATATGAAGCGCCTTTTGCTGGGTAAGTTCATTTACGTTATATGGTGGTTTTATGCGCTTTAATATAGCTATTACCTCTTCAGACCCGTAACATACCCCCAGGCGCAAACCGGCCATTCCATAGGCTTTAGAAAATGTCCTGGTCACTATAAGATTAGGAAACTGACCAAGTCTGTCAAGCCAACTGCTCTGCGTAGCAAAATCTATATATGCTTCGTCTACGACCAGTAAGCCGTGAAAATTATTCAAAAGAGTTTCTATATGTGTTTTAGAAAAACTGTTTCCTGTAGGGTTATTAGGCGAGCACAAAAAAATGGCCTTTGTGCTTGAATTAATAGCTTCCAAAATTTTCTCCACATTCAGCTCAAAACTTTCTGTCAACAAAACCTCTTTATTCTCAATCGCATTAATTCCGGCCAGAACTTTGTACATTCCATAGGTAGGGGGCATTGTAATAACATTATCTTTTTGTGGTTCACAAAAGGCACGGAAAATTAGGTCCAATACCTCGTCGCTGCCATTTCCGATCAAGATATTTGCCGGAGATAAAGAATACTTTTTAGCTAAAATAGTTTTTAACTGTCGCTGATGCGGATCCGGATAACGATTTATTCCATTCGAATAAGGGCTCTCATTGGCATCCATGAATACCATTTCAGAGCCATCAGAGATATATTCATCCCTTGCGGAAGAATAAGGTTTTAATTCCCTGACACTTTCTCTAACTAAGCTAATAAGGTCAAATTCCATCCCCCGTATTCTTTAATCTATCCGTTGTTTTAAACTATTAAGGCGCAGTGATACCGCATTTTTATGAGCCTGAAGTCCTTCAGCCTCAGCCATTACTTCGATTGTATTTCCAATATTCCGCATACCTTTTTCAGAAATCCTTTGAAAAGTAATGCTCTTGGTAAAACTGTCGAGATTTACCCCGCTATATTGTTTAGCGTATCCGTTTGTTGGCAAGGTGTGATTAGTACCAGAGGCATAATCCCCAGCACTTTCCGGAGTAAAATTTCCAAGAAAAACAGAGCCGGCATTTACCACGTTTCTAATATAATACTCCTCATCTTTGCAACAGACAATAAAGTGTTCCGGTGCATATTCGTTGATTAGGTCGATGGCAATTTCATCACTTGCTAAAAAGATCAACTTACTATTTTCTATTGCCTTTTTCGCAATATCAACCCTGGGCAGGTTTATAATTTGCTTTAGTAATTCTGCCTCAACTTGTTCTATTAGTTTTTTAGATGTTGAAACCAATATTACCTGGCTGTCTGTGCCATGTTCTGCCTGGCTTAAGAGATCTGAGGCTACAAAGGCGGCATTGGCAGAATCATCTGCGACCACCAAAAGCTCGCTGGGACCTGCAGGCATATCTATGGCAACGTCGAACTTTGTTGCAATCTGTTTAGCTACAGTAACAAATTGATTTCCAGGTCCAAATATTTTATAAACCTTCGGTATACTTTCTGTTCCAAATGTCATACCTGCTATCGCCTGAATACCACCAACTTTAAAAAGTTTTGTAACGCCACAAAGTTTAGCCGTGTAAAGAATAGCAGGGTTTATTTTGCCTTTCTTATCAGGTGGAGAACATAAAATTAATTCTGAACATCCTGCTATATTGGCCGGTATCGCAAGCATTAAGATTGTTGAAAATAAAGGAGCTGTGCCACCCGGAATATAAAGGCCGACTTTTTGAATTGGCTTTTTTTCCTGCCAACAAAGAACGCCAGGAGTAGTTTCAAGTTCAATTTTGGACGTTTTCTGCGCTTTGTGAAATTTTTCGATATTAGATTTAGCTTTTTGTATCGCCTTCTTGAGCTCAGCAGAGACCTGTGCTTCAGCTTCCATGAACTCCTCCGGGCTTGCCAGTAAATCGGATAATTCAACTCCATCAAATTGCCTGGTATATTTACGCAAAACCTTATCGCCATCTGCCTTAACTTCTTTAAAAATCTTCATTGCGGTACTCTCAATATCGTCAAAAGATTTTGTTGGACGTTCAAGAATCTCAGGCCATTCTTTTTTTTCAGGATTGAATATCTTTTTCATAATACCATTTTTTCAATCGGACAAACTAAAATTCCTTCAGCACCTGCTTGTTTTAATTCATTTATAACTTCCCAAAATTTATCTTTATTTATTACCGTATGTACTGAGCTCCAACCTTCTTCAGCCAAAGGTAAAACTGTTGGGCTCCGCATTCCAGGTAATATTTTAATAATATCTTTCAATTTGTCATTAGGTGCGTTCATCAATATATATTTTGATTGCCTGGCAACCAACACGGATTTAATTCTAAATCTCAGATCATCCAGAATTTCATTCCTTGTTTCATCGATCTCAGGTGAAATAGCTAATACCGCTTCGCTTCTGAGCATTACTTCTACCTCCATGAGGTTATTTTTGAATAAGGTACTGCCACTGGACACAATATCACAAATGGCGTCGGCCAAGCCAATATTTGGAGCAATTTCTACGGACCCGTTAATTATGTGAAGTTCGGCCTGAACTCCTTTGTCTGAAAGATATGCCTTAAGTGTGTTGGGATACGAAGTTGCGATTCGCTTTCCTTCTAAATCTTTTATATCAGCATAAGTACTAGATTTTGGAACCGCCAATGAAACCCTGCATTTTGAAAAGCCCAGCTTTTCGGCTACTCTTATATTGTCGCCTTTTTCTTCTAAAACATTTTCGCCAATTACCGCTATATCTACGACGCCATCTTTCAGATACTGCGGGATATCACCATTTCTAAGGTAAAAAACTTCCATAGGAAAATTTCGCGCAGAAGCTTTCAATTGGTCCTTTCCATTGTCAATTGAAATT
>Ga0316201_10003936_pt1 | contig 11088 bp, 10 predicted proteins | sample CS6wburrow_MG_FD_204516 | JGI IMG/M metagenome (GOLD analysis project Ga0316201, IMG submission 204516) | Coastal sediment microbial communities from Delaware Bay, Delaware, United States - CS-6 worm burrow | ecosystem: Environmental > Aquatic > Marine > Coastal > Sediment | place: USA... | reverse complement strand
CTTTGGCGGGCCGTGGCCGGCCCTCTTATCGAGTCGGAGTTTCCCGAAGTTCGGATGGAAAACATGTACGTCGATGCCGCGGCCATGCACCTGCTGACCCGACCGGCCGACTTCGACGTCATCCTTACAGAGAACCTGTTCGGCGATATTCTCTCCGATGAAGCCTCGATGCTCTGCGGCTCTCTGGGCCTGCTTCCTTCGGCATCACTGAACGATGACCAGTTCGGGCTTTACGAACCGGTGCACGGGTCCGCGCCCGACATCGCGGGCCTGGGTAAGGCCAATCCTTATGCAATGTTGCTCTCCGTCGCGATGATGCTGCGGCACTCACTCGATCGCCACGAGGAAGCGGATGCGCTTGAATCCTGTATACACGAATGCTGGGAAGACGGCATTTTGACATCGGATTTGCGGGAAGAGGGTTGCAGCACTGACGAAGTCACCGACGCCGTCTGCCAGCGACTGGCCCGATGCTCACGCGCATGAATAACGGCAGCCGAGAACTGTTCGATGAGTACCTGCCGCGAATCATGCAGTGTCGCCTGGATGACCTGGTCGCCGAAACTCCGGTGCAACACCTGCCGGCGCTGTCCGAACGCCTGGGCGTCAACATCCTGGTCAAGCGGGAAGACCTTCAGCCTGTTTTCTCTTTCAAAATTCGCGGTGCTTACGCCAAGCTCCAGACCCTGACAGCCCGGGACAGAAGGCGCGGGATCATTTGCGCGTCCGCCGGCAATCACGCTCAGGGCGTGGCCATGGCCGCCCGCCACCTCGGCATCAGTGCGATGGTCGTCATGCCGGCCATAACGCCCGAGATCAAGGTCAACGCCGTCGAAAAATTGGGCGCCACCGTGGTGATATACGGCGACGACTTCGACACGGCTTGTGAAAGGGCGCTGGAACTGGCCGAGGAAAACGGCCGTATATTCATTCACCCCTATGATGATCCGGACGTGATCACCGGCCAGGCCACTGTCGCGCTCGAATTATTCCGGCAAATCCAGGAGCCGCTGGATTATCTCTTCGTCTGCATTGGCGGTGGCGGACTCGCCGCGGGAATGGCGCTGGTCAGCAAGTACCTGCATCCGAAAATCAAGCTGATCGGCGTCGAGGCGGCAGAATCCGCCTCGATGAAGGCGGCGTTCGAGGCCGGGGGGCCGGTCAACCTCGCGTCGGTCGGGCATTTCGCCGAAGGCGTTGCCGTGAAGCGCTGCGGTGACCTGACTTACCGGATCTGTTCGCAGCTACTCGACGAAATCATCACGGTCGACAACGATGAAATATGCGCCGCCGTTCAGGACGTTTTTGAAGACACACGCGCCATAGCGGAGCCGGCGGGCGTGCTCGCTATCGCCGGACTGAAACGGTTTTTCCAGGACATGCCGGACCGCGAGGCCAATGTTGGCGCCGTCCTGTCCGGCGCCAACGTCAATTTTGCGCGCCTTCGTCACATTGCCGAACGCGCCGCAGTGGGAGAAGAACAGGAAGCCCTGCTCGGCGTCACCATTCCGGAACACCCGGGCAGCTTCCTCGATTTCTGCGAAACGGTCGGAGCCCGCGGCATCACCGAGTTCAACTACCGTTACTCAGACAGTACAGACGCCCATATTTTCGTCGGCATTGCGCTCAAGAAAGGCGTTGAAGAAAAACGCGAGATCATCGCACAGCTGCGTGAACACGGTTGTCCAGTAACGGATTTATCCAATAGCGAAATGGCCCGTTTGCACATTCGCCACATGGTTGGCGGACGGGCACGAGTGGCCCACGAGCAAATCGTTCGTTTTCATTTTCCCGAACGTGCCGGCGCCCTCCTGCAGTTTTTGCGCGGCATGAAAAGTGACTGGAACATAAGCCTGTTCCATTACCGCAATTATGGTTCTGAATACGGCCGCGTCCTGATGGGTATCCAGGTACCGGACGAAGATTCAGAGAAATTCTCCGCCTTTCTCGAGGAAACCGGTTACAGCTATGCGATCGAAGCGGATAATCCGGCTTACGACATGTTCCTTGGACCCAGGAGCTAGTTTCCGGTTATGTTTGTCGCCTGTCTGAAATGCACGGCATGCGGCACCGAGTATCCCGCCGACACGTTGATGAACCTGTGCCCGCATGACGGGCGGCCGATTACCGTCATAATCGATCTGGAGCGCCTCCTGGCAGAACGGCCCGGCCGGTCCTGGTACCAGCCCGAACGAAACGACATGTGGCGTTTTGGCGGGCTTTTGCCGCTCGACAGCGGCGATGCCAATGACAGAAAGTTCATCACCACGCTTGGCGAAGGCCATACACCGCTATTGCAATACGACGATCATGAACTTGCCTTAAAAGCGCGATTTTCACTCCACATCAAGGATGAGGGCAAGGCACACCCTGGCTGGGGCGCCAATCCAACGCAGAGTTTCAAGGATCGTGGAATGGCGATGACCGTCTCGATGGCCCGCTGGCATGGCGTCGGCAAACTGGCCGTCCCGACGCAGGGCAATGCCGGTGACTCACTATGCGCGTACGCCGACGCCGCGGGCATCAGCGCCGTGATCGCCATGCCGAACGATACGCCGATGCCGATCATGGGGAGGGTTGCCGCCATGGCGCACGGATCGGACCAGTTTTACCTCGAGCGAACTGACGGAACGATTCGAGAGGCGGGCGAACTGCTGAAAAGGGAGTGGATACCGCAAGGCTGGTTCAGTGTGGCGACGTTCCAGGAACCCGGGTGGCGGATCGAGGGCAAAAAAACACTGGGACTGGAACTGGCAGAACCTGGCACTCCGGGCGGCCAGTGGTCTCTTCCCGACGTCGTGATTTATCCGACCGGGGGAGGTACCGGAGTCCTCGGCATGTGGAAGGCCTTCTCGGAACTCGAATGCCTTGGCCTGATCGGGCCCGAGCGTCCCAGGATTATTTGCGTGCAATCCGAGGCGACAGCGCCCCTGGTTCACGCATTCGACCGTGGCCTGGAGGACACCCAGGCGGCAGAAGCCGGCTTAACGCTGGCATACGGACTCAACGTTCCGGGCGGTGTAGGACACATGGAGGTATTGCGGATCATCCGCCAGAGCGGGGGCATGGCGGTGGCGGTGGCGGAGAAGGACATTCATCAGGCCCTCTCCGCTGTCTGGAGCGCAAAGGGTTGGTGGATTTGCCCTGAAGGGGCGGCCTGCCTGGCCACCCTCCCGAAACTACTGGACAACGGGATGATCGCTGCCGATGACCGGGTGGTCGTATTCAACACCGGGTCACTGGAAAAATACCTTCCCGAGCTCAGGCACTTGCTCTGACAAAATGCCGGAGTGTGTGGTATCGGTACCACACCCACTGCCTTTTTCTCATCGCCCGTTCGGCGAAAAACCGCCCGCTTCGTTACAACTACCTGAAAAACGTGGCTTTAGACCATACCAGCTCAGGCAACGGACCGCCTGCGGTTGAAATTGTCGATAAGCGGTTTGTTGCATATACACAACAAGCCCGTATCAGCGCTAACATGTTGATACTAAAGCTTTGTTTTAATTATTTTTTCTGATAGCATGGTCTCCCGCATTTAGAAGGCGAGGCTGGGTTCTGCCCCAATGCAAAAACTGCTTAAAACTCTGGCGCCCCTCTTACTGACAGCAGCGTCTGCTGCGTTGTCGGCCGCGCCCGTGGGTTACAGCATCAACTCGGACAGCGGCTCGAATGACTCGGATGGCCTTTACACTATCGACCTGACCACCGGACAGGAGATTGAGCGCATCGGGACCGTGCAGACCACTGCTTTAAAGGCCTTTATCGACGTTGAAGGCCTGGCATTCTCTGCCAATGGCGAACTGTTCGGAATCGACGACGAGCAACTCAAGCTGTTTCCGATTGACCTGGGCTCCGCGCTGGTCGAACCGTCCGAGATGATTTCTATTTCCGGTCTGACCGCGCAAAGCAATGATTTCGGTATGACCTTTGCCTGCGACAACAACCTGTATGTGTCTTCGATCAAGGAAGGTGTCCTGTACAGGCTCAGCAGCAACGGGGCGGCCACTGCCGTCGGCCCGCTTGGCGTCAAGATCAGCGCGCTTGCTGCCAAAGGAGACGAGCTTTACGGCCTCAGCAACGGCACCGCCGGAGAGGGCGCCAGCGGCCCGCCCAGCTTGTACCGGATAGACATGGAGACCGGGGCCGCCACGGAAATCGGATCGCTCGGAAGCGTGGCGCCTTACACAGAGGGCGGGCTGGCCTTCGATGACGCGGGTCAGCTATGGGCCATAACGGACCGCGCAACACAGCTACAACCCAGCCAGGTGATGAAGCTTGACACCGGCACGGGAGCGGCTTCGGACATCGTCAACACCAACGTGCAGGGTTTCGAGAGCCTTGCCATCACTTCGCCGAGTGGCTGCGCGCCCACCGGAAACGGCGAATATGCCTCGTTTGTGGTGCAAACCCGTTTCATTGACAAAAACAACATTACGCCGGTCACGCTGAACATCCAGTGTAACGACGGAAATTGGGGCGACAGTGTCCGCGTGCTGCCTGCGGATGAGAACTCCTTTGGCCGTTACGAGTATCGGTTCGTCGTCGAAGACTTCGTTGACGGAGCGCTCGACTGCCAGATTTGGGCAGACAGCCCCGCAGGCTACACGCCGGAATACGATTGCCAGGTCGGCACTGCCTGTAACTCCAATCTGGGAGCAGGCCCCTGCTCCTTCGACAACGTCGGCATCAACCAGGAGGAGGTCTGTATTATTGAGAATCAGGTCAGTCCGGTTGAACTGACGGTAACCAAGGAATGGCTCTACCGCCGCGAAGATCTCGTGATCGACGACAGCGCCATCATTGAACTCCGCTGCGTCAATGTGTTTGACGGTGACGGCGAAACGGTCGGAGCCGGCGAGATGCGCTGGTCCTGGTTATTCGACGGCAACGAGATGAGCCAGGTGGCGACCGTTTACCCCAGCTTCGAAAACGACACCTTGTGCCGGACCCTGGAACCAACGGTCGTCAGCGCCGTGGAATCAGAAAGCAATTGCTCTGATCCCGTACTGATCCCGCTGGGAGACGCTGGCAAAACCTGTACCGTTTCCAACTCGGTATTTTTCGAAGGCATCCCCACCCTCAACCCGTACGGCCTGCTGGTCTTCTGTGCCCTGGTCCTTTTCACCGGGGTGTTCGCGTTCAGAAGGATCGTCTGATCATACGAGCCCGGTTTGCGTTAAACTTCCCATAATCTGAATCACGGAGTACAACATGGGTATTGGTGGAATCAGCATGTGGCAGCTACTGATATTGCTGCTGATCGTGGTCCTGGTTTTCGGAACCAAGCGGCTGCGTAACATGGGCGGCGATCTCGGGGCTGCTGTGAAGGGTTTCCGAAAAGGCATGGAAGACGTCAAGGACGACATGGAAGAAAAGCTGGAGCCGGACCAGATCGCAGCAGAAAAAAGTGCCGAGGCCCCGTCCGAAGAACCGGCCAAGAACAAGTCATCTTCAAGTTAGCACAGCGCCATGTTTGACGTTGGATTCGCAGAGATTCTGCTACTGTCCCTCGTCGGCCTGCTGGTGCTGGGCCCCGAGCGGCTGCCGCGGGTAGCCCGAACGCTGGGCGGCCTGGCGCGCAAAGCACGGGGTAGCTGGCTGAACCTCAAGCGTACGATCGATGCCGAGATTCGTGCCGAAGAACTCAAAGAGCCTCTCAAGCACTTTGAAAATGAAATCAAATCCACCGTGAGTGACGTTCGCTCTGGCGTCAATTCAATAAAAGACATCGGCTCCGCCAAGCCGGATACGACGGCCACACCGGACCATTCCGATGACGGCAAATAACCAGGCCGACCAGGAGCTTAGTTTTCTGGAACATCTCGTAGAGCTGCGCAGCCGCCTGCTCAAGGCATGCCTTGCCGTGCTGATTGTGTTGCTCGCTTTACTGCCTTTCGCACGCAAGCTCTATGAAACACTGGCGGCCCCGTTGAGTGCCGTTCTGCCGGAAGGCAGCAGCATGATAGCCATCGACGTCGCCTCGCCTTTTCTGACGCCGTTCAAGCTGGCGTTGCTGCTAGCGCTGATCCTCTCCATACCGGTGGTGCTGTATCAGCTCTGGGCCTTTGTCGCCCCGGCGCTCTACAAGCAGGAGAAGCGCCTGGCGCGGCCGCTGCTGTATTCCGCCGTCGTACTTTTTTATGCGGGCTGCGCCTTCGCCTATTTCGTCGTATTTCCGCTGGTCTTCGGTTTTTTCACAAGTGTGGCACCCGAGGGTGTAGCCGTGATGACGGATATCAGCAAGTATCTCGATTTCGTGATGACGCTCTTTCTTGCTTTTGGTCTTACCTTCGAAGTCCCCATCGCCACCATCATCCTGGTTGCTACCGGCGTGACGACCATCGATAAGCTCAGGAAAATGAGGGCTTACGTTCTGGTGGGGGCTTTTGCCCTTGGCATGTTGCTGACTCCCCCGGACGTTATTTCGCAGACGCTGCTGGCGTTGCCGATGTGGTTACTGTTCGAAATCGGTTTGCTGATGTCATGGCTGTTATTGCCGCATCGGCGTTCCGGTGCCGTGGAAGATGACGGCGATGATCAGGAAGATCAAGCCACGAACTGACTTTCATCCTCCTCTGTCGGCGGCTCCGGGCGTTCCTCCGGCATGAAGATATCCCGGAAAGAACAATACTGGGTTCCAAACAACAACATCTGAAAAGCCAGCAACAGGATCATGATGCAGGCCATCACGAACACTGAAACCGCGCCTCCCGCTCCTACCCAGCTGAACAATACAGCGCTTATGACGGCAACGGGTATCATGAGCACGAACAACCCCAGCACCAGCATGACAAAGGGCTTCCAGTTCACGATCAAAGCCCGCAGTCCCTGCGTCAGAGCGGCGCCCAGTTTGCGGTTGCCGAACCAGATCAACGGGATTGTAAAATAACTCAGCGTGCCGCTGACCGAGACGCCGATGGCGAAAGCCAGCACCATGCGGCCGACGACCGCTGGGTCCAGCTGGCTCACAGCCTCCAGGTCGCCTTGCTCGATACGGGACAGCAGCTCAGGATCCAGCAGTTCCTCGCTACCGGAAAGCACCAGGGACATGCTGATGATGCCGAGTGCGAACACCAGCGCGCCCGTCAATAGCAGACGGCCGGTATGGGTTCCCGAAAGCAGCGGTCTGAACAACAGATTGACACCCGGAAACCCGCCCCGCCTGGTCACGTCGAATGCTTCCAGGATGCCCGCGCTCAATGCCGGAACGGAGAGGATGACCAGGAACCCGACCAACGGTAGTCGGGTCAAACCGAGAATCACCTGCATGACAACAGCGATCAGCAACAGGCGTCCCGATTGCTGGCGCAACAGGGCCAGGCTTTTTACCAGCCATCCAATGCCATGACTGAAAGGCAGCACCTGTGGGGATTCGCGGGTGTCTTTTTCCATGGTTTACTTGCGCACAGCAGCAAACGCCCGTTCGCTGCGGCTCCATTTTCTGGCCGAGTGCATGGCCTCGAACACCTGTTCCGGTTCCTCCACGACAGACCACATCTCCAGGTGGCGCTCCGACATGAACCGCTCGTTCACACTGTGTTGCAGAAACCCGACGAAGCGGTCGAAGTAACGATTCGTGTTGACCAGCACGATCGGACCCAGGAAATCGCCCAGACGCTTCAGGGTAATGGCCTCGAAGACCTCTTCGAATGTTCCGCTGCCGCCCGGCAAGGTGATCACCGCATCGGAGCCGGCAAGCATGCGGTGCTTTCGTTCACGCATGTCGGGGACCACCTCCAGCTTGCTGAGGTTAGCGTGTCCGTGCTCGACCGTATTGAGGAATCCCGGGATCACGCCGTGCACATGCGCCCCGTTGGCCAGCGCACTGTTCGCCATGGCGCCCATCAGGCCCACACTTCCGCCGCCATAAACGATGTTTACGCCTGACCGCCCCAGAACCGTTCCGAGCCTGCTGGCCGCATCATAATAACTGTCATCGAGTGCGCCGCTTGACGAAGCGTAAACGGTCACGCGCTGTACATCTTTGGGTTTGGATGTGAAGGCTGCGTCCATATTCTTTTCGGGTCCTCATCCGTTCAGGTTTTCAAACTTCACCTATTGTAATATGAACGCGTAGCAAAGGAGGCTCCAGTTGAACCCACCACAAAACCCTTTCGGCGCCTCGCCGATCACTGAAACACCGGTTTCATTCGGTATCATCCTGGTATGCGCGCTTGCCTATCTGACCGGTTTCCAACCCGGCGGACTGGCTCTCTGGCCGCTGGAAAGCGGCTACTTCACACCATGGCAACTGGTCAGCTATTCCTTCCTGCACGGCAGCTTTAACCACCTGTTTTTCAACATGTTCGCAGTCTGGATGTTCGGCACGCCGCTGGAGCGGTCGTGGGGCAGCCAGCGATTTATCAGTTTTTACGGCGCCTGCGTCATCGGGGCTGCCATCATCCAGTTGATCGTGCAGATTTTTGAGGGCGGCATATACCCCACCATCGGGGCATCCGGAGGGGTGTTCGGCCTGTTACTCGCTTACGGCGTCATGTGGCCCAACAACAAGATTTTCCTGTTGTTCTTTCCAGTACCTGTATCAGCCAAGTGGTTCGTGCTGATTTATGGCGCGATCGAATTAATGCTGGGGCTTTCCCGCACCATGCCCGGAATTGCGCATTTCGCGCATTTGGGTGGAATGTTCTTCGGCGCAGCCCTGCTGTGGAAATGGGGCTGGCGTCCGGGCATGACGTGGAAACGCTGAGGCTTTGTGATTGCCGCAGGCGAGAGCCGGGAAGCGAGACTCCTTCCTAATCCTCCAGTATGAAAGTCACTTTGAGAATGACGCGGAATTCCGTGACATGGCCCTGCCCGTCGCAGGATACTTTCTGCCCTTCTACCCACGCCCCCTTGACGTTTTTCAGGGTCTGGCTCGCGCGCTTAATGCCTTTACGGGTCGCGTCTTCAAATGACTCTTTGGACGAAGAAATAATTTCGGTGACTCTTGCTACGGACATTTGTCGTTCTCCTGTCGAATTTATCGATACCTATTTTTGATAATAGGAGGTTAAGACGAATTAATCAAAACGGTTTCGCCCGAACGGGTTGCCCACGTAGAAATAGACGGCGTTGCTGCCGCCTTCACTTTGACCATAAGCCAGGTAGACCGGCCCGATGGGCGTGTCGGCACCCACAAACACACTCGCCGCGTAACGCAGGTTGTCGAACTTGATGTCCTGGCTGAAATCCCAGACGTTTCCGGCCTCCAGCGTAAAGCCGGCATACGCGGGAATGAAATCCAGCTGGTTGAGCCTTCGATAATAGGCAAACCGGGCCAGCGCCAGGTGCCTGCCGGTCAGCTGGTCGGGTATCAGGCCTGAGAGCCGCCCCAATCCGCCGAGCTGATACCAGCTTTCCAGCGGCGCCTTGTTGTCAAAGCTGTATCCTCCCTCGTAGCTGAGCAGGAATGTGTTTTTCCCTCGTGAGCTGGCAAATGTGCCGCTGGCGGCAAGCTGGTGGTAGTTGAAGGCAGCGCCCAACTTTTCCATCGCATACAGGTATTTCAACCCGTGCCTCATACCGGAAGTCGGAAACCACATGCTGTCCATGCTGTCGTGCAGGTAATTGAAACTCAATTCCCCGATCCTGATGGTGTCATCAATGGGAAAGCCCAGTTCACCCTTGATGATGTCCGCGTCACCGCGTGCGTACTCGTAGCCAAAGTCAAACCGGTCCGTAGTGCTCAGGTTGCGCCCAATGCCCAGCCCGAACCCCGCCGCGCTGATTTCGAACTCGGCGAGATTGGTTTCGCCAAGCCAGAAATTGTAATTCTGCCGGCGCCAGAAAATTTCCGGTTCAACGAACCAGTTGGCTTTCAGGTCGACTGGCTGATAGAAGTCGAAGCTGAGTTCGTCCACCTGACCAACGGAGGTTCGAACGCGTAACTCTCCCCCCAGGCTATTCAGTGCGTTGCGGGTATACGCCAGGCCCAGCTTGAAATCAGAACTTGCTGAAAAATCGGTGGAAAGCTGCAGTCCGAGTTGCAGGTAGTTCGGACCCCAGTCCCGCGGAATAGCCTTGACGACGATCCCCTGTTCGCCCTGTTCATTTTCAACGATGTCGTAGGTCACCGACTCAAACAGGTCCAGGCTGTATATCTGGTCCAGGCTCTCATTCAACTCGCTGAAGACGAACGGGTCTCCCGGTTCAACGTTCAGCCTGGATCTGATAATGGCATCGTTCAGAACCGACCCATTTTCAATTTCCACGAAATCTAACTTGAAATCGGACATTGGCTTTGGCGCTGGGCGGGCTGTCCAGGCCCTTTCCGGGTCGGCGAGCCTTTCCAGCTCGGACTGCTGAGCCAAGGCCGCCTCGTAACCCAGGCCGACAATCCCCGCCGCCCCGGCAAAATCAGCTGAACTGAAATTTCCCAGTTCCGGCGAAATAAGCACATCTTTCGATTTCAGCGAGGCGATTTGCTGATCTGCATTTCTGCGAGTCAGAAAATTAGTCAGTTGTTCAGTCACACTCACCACTGAAGTCAATTGCTCCTCGGTCAGCAAAGGGCTGGAAATATCAACGGCAATTACTATGTCCGCACCCATCGAGCGGACAATATCGACCGGAAGATTATTGGACATTCCACCGTCCACCAACAGGCGGCTATCGATTTGGATCGGGGCGAAAACGCCCGGTACTGACATGCTGGCCCGTATCGCGTTGGGCAGGCTGCCTTCCGACAAAATCACGGCCTCTCCGGTCACGAGGTCTGTGGCAACCGCGCGGAACGGTATCGGAAAAAGGTCAAAATCAGACGTGTTCAGCACCGGTAAAAACAGCTCGTTGAAAATCTGGTCCAGGTGCTGCCCCTCAATAGCCCCGAGCGGCAATTGAATTTTGCCTTTATTGAACCCCACGCGAAAAGGAATATAAAACTCCGCTTCGAGGATCTTTTTACGCATCGTTCTGTATTGACGCTCCGGACTGTCCTGCAGCCCTTTGTTCCAATCCACATTGATCAGGATTTCTTCTATCTGCTCGGCATCGTACCCAGTCGCATAAAGTGCGCCGATGATGGCGCCCATGCTGGTGCCGGCGATATAGTCGATCGGTATTTCAAGCTCTTCGATCGCCTTGAGG
>Ga0316201_10003935_pt1 | contig 11091 bp, 11 predicted proteins | sample CS6wburrow_MG_FD_204516 | JGI IMG/M metagenome (GOLD analysis project Ga0316201, IMG submission 204516) | Coastal sediment microbial communities from Delaware Bay, Delaware, United States - CS-6 worm burrow | ecosystem: Environmental > Aquatic > Marine > Coastal > Sediment | place: USA... | reverse complement strand
TTGAATTGGGGAAATTGTGCCTTGATTTTCTGCACGAACAATGCTTCCTTGGTCGGCTGTCCATCCCAAGGATCGGAAGCGGCACGGGCCTGCCCGTATAAAAGCTCATCGCGACTATCGTTTCCGGTTTCAGCCGGACTCAAAGGAGTATATAGCAACGGTGGCGCCGATTTGATCAATCCGGTCCTAAGCAGATCGGCCGATAAAAGTTCGAGTCCTTTTACTTGATCTACCCCTGTATGTTCTTTTACCAGATCATGGTCTTCCGCCGACAGTATTTTTCCTTGCCCATTTTCCCTGCCTTCATCCCTATGGGGAAGGTACAGGGTAGTCCGTCTGTTTTTTCCGTCCAGCATAAGATATGCATGATCCGTCTCCACTCCAGTTAAATAATAAAAGGTGTTTGATTGTCTAAAAACACTGAATCCGGAACGACCGCTTGCCCCTTGAATAAGCGCTATGGCATCATTGCCAATAGTCTCCAATATGCTCGTTCTTCGCTCCCTGAAGTTCTCGATAGAGAAATCGTTCTGGTAATGATGTTTGTCCTGCGACAACAAGGGGGCTATGGTACAACAGAGCAGGGCCACTACAAAAGATCTAAAGCTGTTTCTCATGGAATATGGGTTTTTAGTGGGCAACGGAATTCATCTATAACGCGATGGTAAGCTAATATACTTAAAAATAAACCTGAAAACTTAGAAGCCAATTTTTACCAGACTGACAACGACCTATTTTTGAACTCGCCCTATGTTATTCGCGTTACTCTTTCTTTAAGATCAAGAAGTGATCATCCATGACATTGCCAACAAAAATATAATCTTTATAGACCGTTGCAACCGTTGCTGCTGACATGTTTTTGCCATTATCCAAAAAAACGGTTTCGATGCTGTAATCGCCCTTGCTTTTGTAGTCAATGGTGATGATTTCGGAAGGGGCGATCGGGGCATTGCCTTTGGCATAGGCCGTAAAGGCCAACAAACTGGGATGGCACCCGATCCACAGCTTTCCGTCGGGGGCAAATTCAATATTATCAACCCCGGTACCACAGGCCACATCCTCGATAAAATCCAAATTACCATTTGCTGTTACCTCATAGACCTTTACCAAAAAATCCCTGGGGGAAGCTACGAACATCAGGTTGCGTTCTACGTCCAGGTTTATGCCGTTGGCATAGGCAATACCATCCGCTACTTCGCGATACCCTTGCCCGTCATAATACACCACATTCGAGGCTGCCCAGCCTAAATATTCCTCGCCCAACTTTCGCAAGCCTTTGGTATACCCATGGTCATTGGTAAAATAGAAGCGCACCTCATCCAAGGCCACAATATCATTGGGGCTGATCATGGATTCATCTTCCAAGGTGCGAATATGGGTCAGTCGCTTTTCATTCAAATCAAAAACCTCTATAGTGTGTTTATCACCTACATGATTAACAGCGAAGACCCTGTAGGCCTGTTCCGCTGTTTTAACCATGGAGATTCCATGTGGGTAAAAAGGTATCTTAAGACCAGCCGATACCGGTTTGGGGGTAAAGCTGGGTTTGGTCAGGTCTAAATAATATAAGTGTCCTTGTTTGGGGTTGCCATCCCTTCGGCTGGCCCGATCATCTGAGGAGAGCAGTATAAAACCATCGCCATAAGCGATCTGCATATCCTCAACCCCCGGGAGTTTCACTTTTTGTACTATGGTGCCCTCAAAAGCGTTATCCACCGTACGGAAATACCCTGTGGAGTAAAAGATGTAAAATACATAGCCGATGAGGGCCAATAACAGGATGGAGATGCCTTTAACTGATTTTTTCATGGGTTTTTTGGTCGTTTCTTATGTTACAACATATTTTGGAAAAGGGATATAAGCTCAAGGGCGAAACTCGACTGGCGTGATCTTTAAAACTTTGAAATCGCTTTGATCATTACCTTGAATGTCAATAAAAACATCCTCATTCAGGCCTTTTGCATTGCCCCTTTTGGCAAAATTTATCAAAACCCGGATAATATGCTCTTCATAGTTGCCTACCGTAGCCGAAATTTGGTAAATCTCAAAGTTTTTAGGGGCCGCTTCATGTTCCTGAATATAGGCTTTAGTAGGTTCATGGGTATTTATAAAATGAATGGCGTCAATCAAGGTCTGTGTTTTCATGCTTCGGGGTTTAACTCATTAACAGACCATAATATAGCTTAAAGTTCCCAAGGTTCAAATTTTTTGTTTCTATATGCAAGGGGTCCACTTATGGGTAATGTGCCCCAAAAGGCAAATTAATATTCTAGGTGTGTAGCCAGTGTTTTTACTTTATTTACCCAATTTAAGTATCCTAAATGCCCCTTGAATCACCAAGGCAAAAACGATCGTTCCGATAATCAAATCAGGCTTGTTGGAGCTCAACCAATGTACCAAAACCCCTGCGAAGATGACGCCTACATTAATGATCATATCATTTGAGGTGAAAATCATGCTAGCTTTCATATGGGCTTCTTCCTTACTTTTTGACTTTTGTAGAATATAAAGACAAATGCCATTCGCGATCAGGGCAAAAATCGATACGATGATCATGGTCGAAAAGTCAGGCAGTTTTTCCGCTCCGAAAAATCTTCTTAAAACTTCCAAAAATCCAATAATCGCAAGCGTTATTTGAAAATAGCCTGCAATTTTAGCAATCCGTTTTTTTTTGATCAAGGTACCGCCAACAGCAAACAGGCTAATGGCGTAAACGAAACTGTCTGCAAGCATATCCAAACTATCAGCTACAAGCCCCATTGACTTAGAAATCAGTCCTGTGGTCATTTCGATGATGAAAAATGCAAAATTGATGGCAAGGACCGCCCAAAGTAGCTTTTTTTGGTTGGTGTTTTCTTGAAAATAGCTTTGATCGGTTTGCTCGGTCGAGATTCTTTTACCGCCTAAGTTCAGTGCTATGACCATCTTTTCAATTTGGTCTATTTCTTCACTATGAAAAACGATCAATTTTCGGTTGGGAATGTCAAATTCCAAATTAGCAATACTCGAAATTCCATCCAATTGCATTCGGATTAGATTTTCCTCGGAAGGACAGTCCATTTTGGTAATTTCAAATACTGTTTTATTCACTCGGTTGCTTGCTTTTCACATTAATTAAAACGGTAAATTGTATAGCATCGACTAAGGCCTGTGTTTTCAAGGGATACTTATAAAAAGTAACACTTTCAACAAAAAGAAGACTATAGCGTTGATAATCAGTAAAGTATTATTTAGTGTACAAGTTAAAAAAAGGGTGCGATTTTATAAGCAAATACAATTTTCTCTGTTATAACTAATCATTTTGAAGCGCTGCATCGATTAATGCCGTAAGGGCTTCAATTTCTTTTATCGCCTTATTATAGGTATCATCTTTTTCCTCCATTACGTGCATAAGAGTAAGAATTAGGTTTTGAAATTCGTAGGAGTACACCTTGTCCGGCTCTTGAATTTTTCGTGTTGACCACTTTACAGTGCTCGTTACGGCAGGGGCCGCATACCCTATCATGGCATCATAGTGAATATTTTCCATTCTGTCGATATACAAATATACTTCCTCCAACTCCCGAGTGCCGTTTATAATTTTATCATTCTGAAGGAGCTTTATTTCCCCGCTATTTACCATGGTCTCGTAAATATTGCTTTGTCTGTCAAAAGCTGAATAATTCGTGAGCTTAGGGATTATTGCCCCAAGGGTATCCATTTTACTTCTATCATTGGTCTCAATGACTTTATTGGCAAATGCAAATTGAACCATATGCTGATTATTATAATCTATTTGATTTAGAATTAGAGCTTTATCCCCTGCAATCTGAAGTCTAATATTTTCATAGTACCGAATCTCGGCATTCTTCCTTATCCTATTGTCATCCCAATTACTTACTTGGAAGGCCAAACTGATCCCAATCATAACCAAGAGAATCTCTCCAATGGCATATAGTAGATACCGTTTAATGTTGCCTTGTTTTATAAGGGTCTGTCTTATTTTTCGGAATAGTTTCATAGTATTATATTCAATTTGTTTTAGTTATTGAAACAAAACGTATCTAGGTGGAACAAGGCCGTTTAGTCTCATATAAACAAGCATTTGTCCTCTGTGGTGAGTTACGTGGTCAGCAAGTAATAAGAAAATTTGTCGCTTCGTCCTTTTCAATCCCAAATAGTCTAGCCGGTCATCAAATTGAGTTGTATCAAATTGGGTAATTAACTTTATGGTTTTATCAAAGGTCTTATCAATTGTTGCAATCATTTCTTCTTTAGATTTATTGCCTACCTTAAATGTAGTGTCAGTGTTCCAATCCCTTGATTCTCGTCCACCTAACAATGACTGGGAATGCCAATCTAGCGCATATCCTATATGCATTAAATTTTCGGCAAAGGTCTTTACTTCGCGGGTGGCTTTAAAGTCATATTTATCCTCCGGCATCGTTTCTGCCACTAGAATTAAATATTTGCGGGAATTTTCCAAGCGCGCTAAATAGTCTTTAACAAAATTATCCTGCTGAGCGATCAGCGGTGATTTAACCGAACTAAATAACATTAGGGTTGTTAGAATAAGTATATGTTTCATAGTATTTAAGTTTCGTTTAGCTATGTTATAGACATATTCTTATTTCCTGAATTTGCCTAGGATGCCAATGTCCACAGCGCCGTTACAATGAATGGCAACGTTCGGGCTAAGGCCAATTTTAATAGGTATTAGGTTTTGTTGTGTGATTTTAAATTTTTTGATGGAAGCTTAATTGCAACTGGTTCTTGCTCCAATTATCCGTAGTTTGCCTCATAATACCAAACTGAATTTTAAGCCCTTTTTTTATCATGTATCCCATTGCCAGGTAGAGCCTATTTCGATCAAATATTTCCACAGTATTTCCATTCCCAATTTTTCGTTGTCCATTTATAAAAAGTTCATTATAAAGGGCGAGGTAGAGTGTTTTATCATCCATAGCCGCTTTGTTCAATGGGATATTTAAAAACAAATTATATCTATAACGTGTTCTAAAATCTTGATTCTCAACAAACCTTTGCTCGTAACGAAATCGGTGATTAGTATAGAAGCGATTGCCAAATTGGACTGGGAATAAAGCTTCCTGATAAATTCTACTCTCAGTGGAAGTCGAAGTATCAGATCCATAACTTCCCTTGGTTATATTCCCATAACCAAGCGTCAGTTTAATGTCAGCCTTCTTGGGTTTATAAGTTATTCCTCCACGAAGCAATAGTTGTTCAAGGTCTCCGGCTATATTCCAGTTACGGTATTGAACGTCCCCTTGAACACCCCATGAGCTTTCATTAAATGTTGTATTAAAGAAGTACATGTACCATGCTCCTGTCTTTTCTTCATCCAATTGAGCATTTCCGGATTTTGGAATGAATAGGGAAATGCATATTGATAGTAAAAATAAACTCTTTTTCATTTTCAAATAATATCACACAACAATTGTAAATAAGTACCAGTACGTATATTTCTATTTTGTAGTCGCGTACAATGTAGTTAAAATTTTAATCTTTTTTGAACTTTGGTGACGTTCAATGTATGCGTTGTGCGGCACAGTAGTTCATGGAACTTTAAACCGAGCACCAGACAATATTTGTTTGGTTTTTATATTATCTAAAATACTAATAAAAATGTATTACCGACCTCAAAAACAATAAATCACATCGGACAGCAAGACCCCGTATAACATATACATATTGTTGAAAAACGTTTTTTATTTAATGAGTTGTCAGTTTTATGATATATGTAATTACATATATTCTGTACGTTTGTTTTACTATTTCATTTGAATATATAAATATGCTTTTATAGTTTGTATGGACCAATAGCGCTTTTATGAAGAAGAAAGAAAATGGCACTAAAATAAGAAAGAAGCCTTGGCCAACTAAAGATGCTATGGAACAGGTTTATGCAATGAAACTTTGGGGTGATAACAAATCTGATTTTTATTCAGGTGTAGGATCACACCACCCTGAGATAGTAAATCCGTATATAGCTGTTTTAAAATCATTTTTTACATCTTTTAAAGACCCTCTTGTGGTATGTGATTTAGGTTGTGGGGATTTTAATGTAGGAAAAGAATTGGTGAAACATACTAAGAAGTATGTTGCGGTAGATATAGTAGCAGACCTAATAGCTTATAATAAAGAAAAATTTGCAGCAAATAATTTAGAATTCCATTGTTTGGATATCGCAGTAGATGAGTTGCCTTCTGGGGATTGTGCCTTATTAAGGCAAGTACTACAACATTTATCGAATGCTGAAATACAAAGTATAGTAAGTAAGTTAACTGATTTTAAATATGTTATTATAACAGAGCATGTACCTGAAGGGGATTTTGCACCCAATAAAGAGATTATTTCAGGACAAGGAATTAGACTAAAAAAACAAAGTGGTATAAATGTATTAGCTCCACCATTTAATTTTAAGGTAAAAGAACAAAAACAATTATTGTCTGTTATTTTAAATGATTGTAAGGGGGTTATTGTAACTACTATGTATAAAATTTGTTAAACTACTGGTACGTATATATCTATTTTGTACTCACTTAAAATGTAATTAAAATTTTAATTGCTTTTTTGAACTTTGGTAATGGTCCCTCTATGTGGTGCAGCTTCGATTAGCAGCTATGAACATCATTCACATTGTTGGTGGCCATGATTTTTTCTGTTATGTATTTTACCCAATTTTGTCATCCAATCATTCATTTACTGGTCGATTTATGCAATTCGTAGTATTTTCTCCATCTTACGTCCTTTCGCTAATTCATCCACCAACTTGTCCAAATACCTTACTTGTTGCGTTAACTTGTTCTCAATTTCTTCCACCCGATAGCCACAGATTACACCAGTGATAAGGTATGCATTGGGATTTAATTTAGAATCTTGAAAGAATTTTTCAAATGTCACTTTTTCTTCTAAGAGTTCTTGCAGTCTTTTATCATCATAACCAGTTAGCCACTCTATTACTTGTTGCAATTCTTCTTTTGTTCTACCTTTTTTCCCAACTTTTGTAACATAATGTGGATAGACTGAGGAAAAAGTCATTTTTGCAATGCGCTCATCGTGATGGCTTGTTTTACTCATATCTTTTATTTTACCATTTTAAGTAGTGCTTATCAAAAATCTTCTGATTTCTTCTAAAACGAATTGATTGATATTATTACTAACGTGATATGTGTTCAATATTCCATTTAATTTCCACTAAAGGGAGTTCCAAATATTCCGACTGCTAGTTCTATCCAAATTAGAATTACGATAATTAAAATCGCAACCAATAGGCCCACTTTGCGGTTAAGGTTCTTTATTTTTCTCATTACAATTTCGGATATCAATCCTGCACCGAATAACAGACCTCCTGCGATTATGAAATCTGTTGTTGTCCAATTTACTTAATCAGTTAACCGCATTGCTATTAATGGAATTAGCAATAGAAATAATGAAATCAGTAAAATAAAGATAAGTCTTTTGTTTTCCATATTCTTAAATGTTCTCATCGGTCTAACATGTTCGTTAAGGCAGATAGATTACAGAGTTAAAGGATGTGCGTTTATCGTACCACATTGCTGTCAAAGGTCTTGGCTCGTATGTTTGGTTTATTATAAATATACAATTATTGAATAGATTAGCTTAGAGTTGTAACCATATCAAAAAGGGAAGGGATATAGAGGTTTGGCTAGATACAACTATTTTGATATCGCTTCATAGAACAGCTAGCCTTTCCTTGCTTTCTTGGAACACGAACAGTACCTAGACCCCATACACGGAGGTCGAATCAAACGCTAGCAAAAGTGAAGTACTAAGGCATTCCATCCGAATAGATGTCAGCAAGGATATCTTATCGATATGCTCCTGTAAATTGGGTCGCAACCCAAAGAAAATTATTATTGCTGATGTACACGCTTTGGAAAAAGGAGAAATATTACGATTCGGACATTCTTAAAAAAGAAGCAGCAAGCCCAAAAGAACTTGCTGCGCAGGATAACAACTTGATAAATCAACTTGCTTCCTAAAATCTTAAGGAAAAAGCTTTTTTTTTGACACAGTACCTATGAGCAATAGCACCCTGTGGGACGCTACTTTCCATAGGTTTTGTTAGCACTTGTTTTTTTTCTGTTTATGGCTTTAAATCCCAGTATTATTAGAACTATTAGCAGGACAATAAAAAAAACGCTTGTTGAAATACTTTTTATAAGAGAAAAAGAATTAGTTGTTTTTACTGCAACCTCTGTCAAGTCAGGATAGCTTTTCAACATTGTGATTATCCCGAAATTCTCGAAATAATCTGCTATTCCCGCAATTATCGGCACTAGGCATACATAAATATATGGGGCATTGAGTTTGTTTAGTTTTTTCAGGAAATATGCCAAGAGTAAACAGTAAGTCAGTCCGAAAAGTAGCGGATAAATCATATCCACGGGTATTTGATTGGTTAGATAAGTCCTACGTCCAATTTCTCCTAGCGAGTTGAATAATTCGCTAACATAATTCAAGTCATACCCCGTTGGCATCATATCCAACAATTTCATTCCATTCGAGAATCCCATTGTATTGGGAATCGTAACGGTTAGCATAAACACGTATACTGCATTGGTCAGTATGAAAAGTCCTAAAACCTTTTTTCCTGAAATGTTGCCATTTATGAATTTAGTTAATCGTTTCATTTTTTTTAAATAAATGCTAACGGTCTCGTATCACCGTCAGTTACGGCTTTAAATTACTGATTTTCGGTTTAGAACTGACTTTCGCAATTCCGAGCGCAGCAAATTGCGGTTATACATTGTTGTAAACTTTTTTTTACTTTTTTTCTGGTTTATAGACATCTCGGAAAATCCTCCACTTATCTTTTTCTTTTTTCCAGACCAATAAGCATTCACCCTTACTTCTAGGTGTACCATCGCTATGAAAAAACTCAACGTATGCATCCTCGATTATGATATTTTCATTCCCCCATAAATTAATTATTCTGAATTTAATTCCAGTTATACTATCCCGTGTCATCTCGTATACCTCTTTCACAATATTATCTCTGCCAGAATAAGCACCAATTATTTTTGTGTCTAAAGTGTAAATGTCTCCAACTGCTATTGAATCCCCAATTTTTAATGCATCTTCAAATTCTTTGCTTCTTTGTTCAACAATTTTTGTTGCAGCTTCTATATCAAAATTACCATTGTTATTATTTTGATTTGAAATCTCTTTAGCGCTTTCAGCTTTATTTACGCATGAGATTGCAGATACTATTAATGCGGAAATAAGAATTATTTTACCTTTCATATTAGTTTATTATGAGTTTCTTAAATTGCTTACAACGGTATGTGTATGGTTAGTTGCGATTAAGAACTAAGATAGTAAAAAGTAGGGGAGCTTCAGGATTTCGACAGAAATCCTGAAGAGGCTCTTAAACGATTAAGCAATTTATCATACACGTTTTTTGGTGTAGTATATTATCATGTTCAAATTATAGTACACCTTATATTATGCGCCCTTTCCAAACATAATTAAGACAGCCTCTGTTGCTTTATCTGTTTCATTCCACCATTTATGATCCACTCCTGCTGGAATGAATATTGTATTTCCTTTAGATAAAGAAACTCTTTGTCCGTCCACTTCTCCTTCCGTAGTTCCTTCAATAGCAATAATCAGCATCGGAAATGGTGCAGCTTGTTCACGTGCGTCATCTCTCACGCGTTCTTCAGGCAATACTCTATACCATGCAGTACGTAATCCGGTTTGGTAATAAAATACAGTGAAATTTGAACCATGTGCTTTTCTCGTCATTCCTTCTCCAAAAGAGATGATTTCTGGAAATCCCCGTGTCCAAAAATGGAAAGAGAATGGATTTATTTTTGCATATTCTTCCACGCTAGGCTCATAGCCTTCCATTTGCTTAACACTCATAGGTGTGTAGTCTCCTGAAAATGCCTTGCCCTGTGCTGTCAAAGCATTGATTTTTCCTTCGTGTATGGCTTTTAGGGTTTCATATTCAATTACGTAAATAAATGTTGGTGTTTTTGGTAATCCTGAAATTAAGAGGACTTCCCATCCTTTTTCAATTTTATTTCCTGTTACAGTCACTGTCCAAGAGCCGTGGTTCGGTATCTCAATTCCAAAAAATATGGCTTCAGCTGCGAATCTATCATTTTGATAATCGGATACATAAGATTTAATAATTTCTTCCGTATCACCAAGATTTTCTTTTTCCATTAACGGTTTGGAATTGGCTAATTGAGCATGGATACAATTGAAAATAAAAATGCTGATAACTGATAGTAATATTGTTTTTAAAGATTTCATTTGATTTATAATTTTAAGTTCTTGTCTTAACAAATGAATTAAAAACTAGCCGTAAAATTAAGGATCCACCTTGTTTTGTGGAGAATGTGTATGTTTTAGGGGCGGACTTGCAATAGACTTACAATAAGATGGACGTATTGTTTAGAAACTGGAATTTCATCATCATAATTGATTAGTTGAATTGTCGTGTTTCGACTTGTATTTTTCGTAATCTTAAAAAATTTAATATTGATAAGGTGCCTGCGATTACATATATAAATAGGAGTGAGTGAATAAACAATTTGTGATTCGATATTCCTTAAACTAGATCTGAAAACTATCTTATTTCGCTTTCCATTAGCCTCCATATGAATATCTACATAGTTATCATCACTAACAATGTACATTACATGATTAAGATTTAATCGTAAAGACTTGGAATTAGGAGCTTTAATTTTATAGTTTTCATTAGAGGAAATCAATGAAAAACGTTGTCTATTTAAATAGCTTAAAACGCCAAGGGTAAAAAATGATACAGTAATTCCAATGACCAAAATTCTTCCAAGGACTAATAAGTACTCGATCCATGTGAAATCTCGAAAGCCTCCTAGATAACTTTTGTAGGTAAACATAATGGCCCCTACAAACAGTATAACCCATGCATACCACAATATAGCTTTACCAAAATTCCAATTCTCAAAAAGCTTAGGTATGACTTTGGGTACAAGAAATTCAATTATAATTATGGAAAGAAAAAAAACAATACCCAAACTAAAAATAATAAGATCAACGTACCATTCACCTGTTTGATTTTCAATATCG
>Ga0316201_10003933_pt1 | contig 11093 bp, 7 predicted proteins | sample CS6wburrow_MG_FD_204516 | JGI IMG/M metagenome (GOLD analysis project Ga0316201, IMG submission 204516) | Coastal sediment microbial communities from Delaware Bay, Delaware, United States - CS-6 worm burrow | ecosystem: Environmental > Aquatic > Marine > Coastal > Sediment | place: USA: Delaware... | reverse complement strand
GGTCACTACTGAAGTTAGGATAACCTTGGGAAATATTGATGGCATCGTAATCTTGTGCCATTTTACTCATAACAGCAAAGATCGTTGTAGTAACGTCAGGTAATTTAGAAATCATAGGTTAAAGGTACTTCCAATCCTAATAAAATACCAGTTTTACTCAGAATCCTTGCATTTTACTGAAAATGTGTATATTGCTAGCCCCAAATCTTGATTGATCCGAATGAAAAAAGCAATTTTGCACCTGCTTATCTTTTTGTTCGTAGCCCCTGTTATATCCCAGGATGCTACGGATACCCCTACTGTTTCCGAGCAAAAAGAGCAATTTAAAACTTTGAAAGTTGCCTCAGATCAATTCTACAATGGAGGTAATTACCGAAAATCCCTGGAAACTAATATTGAGCTATTAAAAATAGCACTTAAACTCGATGATGCTTTTTACAAACATCAGGGATATCGATTATTGGCCTACGATTATCTGGCGATGAACGATACAGTGATGGCTCGAGAAAATTTCTCTAAATCCATCCGCTTCGCTAACGAATCGGAGAATGATACTGCCAGGGCCTATATGTACATGGACATGGCGAACATTCATTCTACCATTGAGCCCAATTACAAAAAGGCGATGGATTACCACAATAAATCTGTAGATCAGTTACGAAAGATCAATGATTCGGTAAATCTTGCCAAAGCACATTTTAATACCGTATTAACCGCTTTTGAGGTGGGTAAATATAATGAGGGCTATGCTCATTTGTTACGCGCCCGGAAACTGGAAAAATTTGAGCCTCATCCTTCTTACGGGGTCGCCCTGGATAATCTTATGGGAGAATACTATTATAGTAAGGAGAACTATGAGCTCGCCCAAAAATATTTAAGAAAAGCAGCTGAGGTAGCCGAACGTGAAAAATTCAGCGTGGAACTGGAAAATGCATATTTCTACCTGAGTGAGTGCCTCTATAACCTGGAAGAATATCAGGAAGCCTTTCTCATTAAGGATAAATACGAAGAATATTCCATAAAGAATATGGAAAATGCCTTATATGCCGAGAATAACGAAAGTTCCGCCAGATTCGCCATAGAGGAGTATCGTAAAGAAGTACAGGCAGCCGAATTACAGAATAGCCTGCAGGCACAGATTGTTGAAAATAAGAGTATGCTTAACAATGTGCTTTTAATAGTATCCTTTTGTATCCTATTCTTATTAATGGTACTCTATCTCGCTTATAGAAAAAGAAAAGAATTGGTAGGTGAACTCAGAGTGAAGAACACTGAATATCTGCTGGCAAAAGAGGAAACGGAGCGACTATCGAAAGCTAAGACCAACTTTTTCTCAACAGTTAGCCATGAATTACGTACCCCACTGTATGGGGTAATTGGACTAAGTACTTTACTATTAGAAGACAAAGGTCTTAAATCTCACGAAAAGGACCTTAAATCGTTAAAGTTCTCAGCCGATTATTTGCTGGCTTTGATTAATGACGTATTACATCTTAATAAAATAGACTCGAAGACCGTGGAAAATGACAAAGCATACTTCAACATACGAGAACAGATTAGTACTATTGTGTCTTCGTTTGAATATATGAGAATTCAAAATTCGAACTCATTTCATATAGATATTGATGAAGATATTCCGAAATTAATCCGAGGAAACTCGGTGAGATTATCACAAATTCTAATGAATCTCATAGGAAACGCATGTAAGTTTACCGAACAGGGGAATATTTATGTGTCGGCAAAGCTTAAGGAAATAACTTCAAATAAGGCCATTATATCATTTGCAATCCGCGATACGGGAATTGGTATTGCTGAAGGTAAACAAACTATCATTTTCGATGAATTCTCCCAAGGAAACAACCTGAATTATAATTACCAGGGAAGCGGTCTTGGACTACCTATTGTACGAAAACTATTATCCCTTTCCAATTCTGAAATACACCTGGAAAGCGAGTTGGGCAAAGGATCTACCTTTAGTTTTGACCTATCTTATGATATTATGAACAAGGCATATAAAAAAGAGCCTGTCAATACCCTGGACACTCAAGGCTTGAAGAATAAGCAAATTCTTATTGTTGAGGACAACCGTATCAACCAAACCGTAACCAGGAAAATCCTTGAACGTGAAGGTGTAGTTTGTACGATAGCAGAAAATGGCGAAATAGCCATAGCTGTTGAGCGTGAAAAAGAATTCGATCTAATCCTTATGGATATCAATATGCCGGTAATGAACGGTCTTGATGCAACTCGTGGAATTCGAAAGAATAACAAGGACATTCCTATTTTAGCACTAACCGCCGTGGAAATAGAGGAGATGCGTTTCAGCATCTACGACTCCGGAATGGACGATATTATTGTGAAGCCCTACGACATCACAAAATTCACACAAACCATACTAAGACATTTAAACGGTATGGATTCAAAAGGAGATCTTTCCAAGCTTCGCGCTATGTAGAAAGGAGAAGTTATCCTTTCATACTTGCGCTTAAGTATTCCCTGTTCATTCTTGCAATATTTTCAAGGGAAATTCCTTTGGGGCATTCTATTTCACAAGCTCCTGTGTTTGTACAGTTTCCAAAACCTTCCTTATCCATCTGTTCCACCATATTGAGAACTCGACGACTGGCTTCAACCTGACCTTGAGGCAACAGGGCGAACTGACTCACTTTCGCAGCTGTGAAGAGCATAGCACTGGCATTCTTACAGGCCGCAACACAGGCTCCGCATCCAATACAGGCTGCTGCATTAAAAGATTCATCGGCATGTTCCTTTTCAATTGGAATAGCATTGGCATCGATCGTATTCCCGGATGTATTTACCGAAATATAACCTCCTGCCTGCTGAATCCTTTCGAAGGAACTCCGATCCACCATTAAGTCCTTGATCACAGGAAAAGCCTTTGCTCTGAAAGGTTCTATAACAATGGTGTCTCCGTCATTGAATTTCCGCATATGCAGCTGACAGGTTGTGATCAACCGGTCGGGCCCATGAGGCTCTCCATTAATTTGAAGTGAACAGGATCCACAGATCCCTTCACGACAATCGTGATCGAAGACTACAGGTTCCTCTCCTTTCTCAATAAGTTGTGTATTCAGTACATCTAACATCTCAAGAAACGACATATCACCATCTATTCCATCAATAGGATAGGTTTGCATACTTCCCCTGGTCTGTGCGTTCTTCTGACGCCATATTTTAAGTGTAAGCTTCATAGCAGCTTTTTTTATTTGTAACTTCTTGTCTTAACTTCTATATTCTCGTAATTCAATTCTTCCTTATGTAGCACGGCTTTACCCGGGTCGCCTTTGTATTCCCAGGCAGCTACGTACATAAAATTCTCATCGTCACGTAATGCTTCTCCTTCTTCGGTTTGGTACTCCTCTCTGAAGTGCCCTCCACAGGATTCGTTCCTGTGTAATGCATCGATAGCAAAAAGCTCCCCTAATTCAAGGAAATCTGCAACGCGCATCGCCTTTTCAAGCTCTGGATTTACCTCATTTGCATCTCCCGGTACCCTGACATCTTTCCAGAAAGACTCACGCAGTTCCCGTATCTCGGCTATAGCTTCTTTAAGTCCTTTTTCATTTCGAGACATCCCAACGTTATTCCACATGATCTTTCCAAGTCGTTTATGGAAGTGATCTACAGATTTGGACCCATTATTATTGATAAGTTTGTCAAGTTGCTCCTGTATGTTCTTTTCGGCTTCCGCGAATTCGGGAAGATCGGTAGAGATGGGTCCTGTTCGTATATCATCTGCCAGGTAATCCCCAATGGTATAAGGCAGCACAAAATATCCATCTGCCAATCCCTGCATCAGGGCCGATGCCCCTAGCCTGTTCGCCCCGTGATCGCTAAAATTGGCCTCCCCGGCACAATAGCAGCCGGGAATGGTAGTTTCCAAATTATAGTCTACCCATACACCTCCCATGGTGTAGTGAACCGCAGGATATATCATCATAGGTGTTTTGTATGGATTCTCATCTACGATCTTCTCATACATCTGGAACAGGTTACCATATTTCGTTTCGATCACCTTTTCACCCAATTCTTTTATTTTTTCTTCGGAAGGATTTTCGATATGCTCAACAGCGGCTACTTCCTTACCATATCTCATAATTGCAGCAGCAAAATCCAGGAATACGGCCTCACCTGTTTTGTTCACTCCATACCCGGCATCACATCTTTCCTTTGCAGCCCTGGAAGCCACATCTCGAGGTACTAAATTTCCAAAGGAAGGATATCGACGCTCCAGGTAATAATCGCGATCCTCTTCTGCCAGATCAACAGGCTTTAATTTCCCCTGGCGAATAGCCTCGGCGTCCTCCTGTTTTTTTGGAACCCATATCCTGCCGTCATTTCGAAGGGATTCCGACATTAACGTGAGTTTAGACTGGTGATCTCCGGAAACCGGAATACAAGTAGGGTGGATTTGTGTATAGCAAGGATTTGCAAAATGTGCACCCCGCTTGTGAATTTTCCATGATGCGGTCACATTACTCCCCATGGCATTGGTTGAAAGGTAGAATACATTTCCGTAACCCCCGGTGGCGATAACCACCGCATGGGCAGAATGTCTTTCCAACTCCCCGGTTACCATGTCTCGTGCAATAATCCCCCTGGCCTTACCATCAACGATCACAAGGTCCAGCATCTCATGTCGGTTGTACGACTTTATCTTACCGCGATTAATTTGCCTGTTCATAGCCGAATATGCCCCTAACAAAAGTTGTTGTCCGGTCTGTCCTTTAGCATAGAATGTACGTGAAACCAATACTCCTCCAAAGGATCTGTTATCTAATAATCCGCCATATTCACGTGCAAAAGGAACTCCCTGGGCCACACATTGATCGATGATATTAGCCGATACTTCGGCCAGTCGATATACGTTCTCTTCACGTGATCGATAATCACCACCTTTAATGGTATCGTAAAAAAGGCGATAGGTGGAATCCCCGTCTCCCTGGTAATTCTTTGCTGCATTGATACCTCCCTGTGCGGCTATTGAGTGAGCGCGACGCGGGGAATCCTGGTAACAAAATGTCTTTACATTATATCCCAGTTCCGCCAGGGTAGCTGCAGCACTTCCGCCCGCCAGACCAGTTCCAACTACAATAACATCAATGTTACGTTTGTTGGCTGGGTTTACCAGGTCAATATCGTTTTTATGTTTTGTCCACTTTTCGCTTAAGGGCCCGCTAGGTACTTTAGAATTCAAATTCGACATATCTTTTGCTTTTTAGTGGGGTAATTGATTGAAATGATGATACAAGGCAATGAAGACAAATCCCAATGGAATAAGCACCGCATACGCTTTTGCAAATTTTGTTAGCCCAACAGAATACTTATTATTGAACCCAACGCTTTGAAAGGCCGAAGCAAATCCGTGCCACAGGTGAAAAATCAGCAATACGAAGGAAAGCGCATACAAACCTACTCGTACCGGACTTTCAAATTTATGAACTAGCTCCGGAAAATAACGGGTGGGGTCTTCAGGATGTGTTTCGATATACTTATGAACGATCTCCGGCACCCAGAAATCGTAGAAGTGTAGTCCAAGAAATGCAAGGACAACAACTCCTGAAATCAGCATATTACGGGAAGCCCAGCTGGCACTAAGATTTCCTTTATACGACTTATAGCCGATAGCCCTCGCCTTCCGGTTTTGAAGCTCCAAGATAAATCCCATAACAAAATGGAAGATAACACCAAAGATCAATACAGGTTGAAGTATGAACTGCACAAGCCCGTTGGTTCCCATAAAGTGAGACCATGAATTGAAAGTTTCCGGATCGATTACCGATGAAATATTAATAACAAAATGTTGTCCAAGGAAAAAGACGAGAAAAAGTCCGGAAAGTGCCATGGCAACTTTACGGGCTATGGAAGATTTTATTAATCCCATTATGGTTTTCTTTTCAAAGATTTCAGATGGACAAAAATACGGCTCAAAAGAATTAATCCCAAACTATTAGGATTTATTATAGCAAAAAAGCCATGTCCTCCTGTATGAGTTCATTGTATTCAAAAGTTTTAGATGGCCACAATATTTATAATGGATATCAACTTACTTTACTTCCAAAGAAGTTGTTGATGTCTCACCATCAATCATCACTGAAATATCATAGCTTCCCTTAGGTAAATAATATTGCCCGTTATCCGACTTTTTAATATCCGTACCCGCTTTAAACATTGCCTTCACTCCTTTTTCTGAAAGCGACAGATCGTATTCAGCAATATTAATTCCTTTATCAACATCGATGGTCAGCTCATTCAATACATTACCCGATTCATCTGATACTCTAACCCGTACCATTCCGCCAGAAGGACTGTAAAATTGAATTTCTCTCGATGGAACGAACGCGTCAGACCATGGGCTGAAACTGCTGCCCCATCGTCGGGAAGACCGTATGGAAGGTATTTCTGCCAGGAGAATTTCATTCATTCCCGTTGAGGTCATTTGCTGAAGGACTTCAATATCTGCTTTATAAAAGGACCTTCCGTGAGTTCCCAGGACCAGGTCCTTATCTCTTTTCTGAACTACCAGGTCATGAACGGCAACATTCGGCAGATCACCCACAAAAACTTCCCAGCTCTTCCCCCTGTTAAAACTAACCCAGGCACCATTATCAGTTCCTAAATACAAAAGATTCTCATTCACTGGATCTTCCTTAATAACGTTTACCGGGGATGCCGGTAAATTGGAAGAAATGTCTGTCCAGCTCTGGCCATAGTTTTCACTCACATACACATAAGCTTTAAAATCGTCCCATCGGTAACCGTTCAAAGTTACATATACGCGTTCCTTTTTGTGTTCTGAGGCTATCACACGGCTCACCCACAGGTCCTTCGGGAAGGAAGTGGAGATATTGGTCCAATTTCCGCCACCGTTTTGGGTAAGATGTACAAGGCCGTCATCGGTTCCCGCATAAAGTAAACCGAACTGGAACGGAGATTCGCTTATGGTAGTCAAAGTCCCGTAGGCAACATTTCCTGGTTTTCCTCCCTGGGTAAGATCACCCGAAATTGCATCCCAATCATCACCGCGACTCATACTGCGCATTAATTTATTTCCTCCCAGGTACAGGATATCCTGATTGTGTGAACTCAATAAGATGGGAGTTTGCCAATTGAAGCGATATGGATTCTCTCCCAACTCATGTTTGGGCTGAATATAGGTTTGATCCTCGTTTTCAAGATCCAGGCGGAAGTAGTTCCCGAACTGGAATCCAGTATACACGATATTGGTATTTCGGCTGTCTATCTGTACCTGCATTCCGTCACCGCCCATTATGGATGAATAGGGATTTTCCCCGCTCTGTTGCCAGCGGTAATTCATACTGGCATTGTGTGCACCCTTCCAAACGCCATTGTCCTGCAAGCCACCATACACATTATAAGGTTTTTCATTGTCAACATTCACTGTGTAGAATTGTCCAACAGCAGGAGCATTATTCTTTATCCACGTTTCACCATCATCATAGGAAATATTCACACCCCCATCATTTCCATCAATAAGATGTCCTGGGCTTTCTGGATTTATCCAAAGGGCATGATGATCTCCATGTACATTTTCTGCTCCAATAGATTCAAAGGTCCTTCCACCATCTGCAGATTTTAAGATGGGTACACCATAGATATAAATCTTATTTCCATCACTTGGGTCCACATGGATCTTTCCGAAATAATACCCATAAGAATAATAAATACCGTCCAGATACCCTTCATGAGTTTTATTCCAGGTTTTCCCACCATCGGTACTTTTATATACCTCGGCACCTATAACAGGGGTGTCAAATAACATAGTGTTCGCATCTTCAAGGTAACGTGCGAGATCAACCGGTTTTACAGCGCCGCTTCTTACCATATTCTTCACATTCTCCGGGCGATACTTTTCCTGAAATCCATTCTGCCGTAGGAAGTCTTTTAACCGTTTATCGTCTAATTCTAAAAACCGGGTAACAGTCATCGTTTTGAAATCGTCCTTCGAGAGCATGCCATCATCCGATTCACTTTTTTTGACTTCATCCCTTCGGAACTGATTATCATGAATAGCATAGACAGTATTGGCATCTGCTATAGCCATACCTATTCGTCCAACCCCTTCTCCCGTTGGAAATCCACTTCCTTCAACGGTTATTTTTGTCCAGGTGTTTCCTGCATCTGTACTTTTGTAAATAGCACTTCCATTGCCATTCCCTCTGAAATTCCATGCTTTCCTGTCCTTATCCCAGGCGGCGGCATACATCAGGTTAAAATCGTTTCTGTCAACATCCATTTCAATAATTCCTGTCTCATCATTCACAAAAAGTGTTCTGTTCCACGATTTACCTCCATCCATGGTTTTGTACACTCCACGCTCGGAATTCTTAGAGTATAAATGCCCAACGGCACTCACGACCAACTCATCCGGGTTATTGGGATTTATCATGATCTTACTGATATGATGTGAATCTTTAAGCCCCATATTCTGCCAAGTTTCGCCACCATCCGAAGACTTGAGTAAACCAATCCCGGCATAAGATGACCTGGATGCATTCACTTCACCGGTTCCAACCCAGATCACGCTGTTTTTCCAATCCACGGCAAGGCTGCCTACGTTTTGGGTTGGACTTGAATCCAGCACAGGAGTAAAGGATGTCCCATTATTCTTTGTATGCCAGACCCCACCACTAGCATAGCCTACATAAAATTCTATCGGATTATCAGGGTTAACAGCAAAGTCTACCACACGCCCACTCATAATAGTAGGGCCAATACTTTTTAAAGGAAGATTCTTTACTATCGAGATTTCTGCTAACTGCTGTTTTTGCAGAAGTCCGTTTTCTACTTCGGAAGGCGAGGTTGCAATAGGTTGTCCAAAAAGGTTTAAAGAAATGAGAGCGATGGTAAGAATGGTCAGTTTTTTCATTTTTGGTAGTTTTTTCAGTTTCTGAAAGTACTGAAGTCTGCAAGGATGGCAAAATTTTTTTTTCAAGTTTAACAGTGATGGTCACCTGAACTTTTTCACGTATTTTTGAATAAATTCATAAGAAAATTCCATGAAATACCAACCTATAGATAAGGCATTATATATAAAGAATCGCAAGAATTTCATGGCAGAAATGAAGCCTAAAAGTCTTGCAGTGTTTAACAGCAACGATATTTATCCCATAAGTGCAGACAGCACTATGCCCTTTCAACAGCATAGGGATATCCTCTATTTAAGTGGTGTGGACCAGGAAGAAAGTATACTGCTTTTATTTCCGGATGCCGTTGATGAAAAACATCGTGAATTGTTATTCCTTCGAGAAACCAATGAGCATATTGCGATCTGGGAAGGAGAAAAACTTACGAAAGAACGCGCTACTGAAGTAAGTGGTGTACAAACTGTCTATTGGTTATCCGACTTCGATAAAATATTCTTCGAACTGATGACACAGTCGGAAATTATTTATTTCAACACCAACGAGCACTACCGCCAGTCCGTCGAAACGGAAACCCGGGAGGGACGATTTATTAAAGCTGCAAAGGCGAAGTTTCCGGCTCATGGTTATGCCAAGAGCAATCCGATATTACAACGATTACGTTCTGTTAAGGACCCATTGGAAATTGAAGTTTTGCAAACCGCTTGTGATATTACGGAAAAAGGTTTCAGAAGAGTGCTCAATTTTGTTAAACCCGGGGTCTGGGAATTTGAAATTGAAGCAGAATATATGCACGAATTTCTTAGAAACCGATCCGATGGTTTCGCATATACACCTATCCTAGCTAGCGGAAATAACGCAAATGTGCTACACTATATTGAGAATAATCAGCAATGTAAGGACGGGGATCTTATACTAATGGATGTAGGGGCGGCTTATGCCAATTACAGTAGCGACATGACACGGACAATCCCTGTAAATGGTAAATTCACAGAAAGACAAAGAGCTGTATACGATGCTGTTCTCCGCGTAAAAGATGAAGCTACCAAGTTATTGGTTCCCGGCGCTTTTTGGAAGGAATATCATGTAGAAGTGGGTAAATTAATGACCTCTGAACTACTTGACCTGGGCTTGATCGATAAGGCCGATGTTCAAAACGAAGATCCGGACTGGCCCGCCTATAAGAAATACTTCATGCATGGTACCAGTCATCATATGGGGCTTGATACACATGATTATGGCATCTTATGGGAACCTATAAAAGCGGGAATGGTATTTACGGTAGAACCTGGTATTTATATTCCTGAAGAAGGATTTGGTATTCGCCTGGAAGACGATGTGGTGGTCCAGGAGAACGGCGAGCCGTTTAATCTCATGCGCAATATTCCTATTGAAGCGAAAGAGATCGAAGATCTTATGAATTCGTAGTTAATATTCTTATAAATTAAAAAAGGCTACCCTCATGGATAGCCTTTTTTGGTTAAGTTCAAATAAATTTAAACGTGTATTACACCATTCTCGGTGGCTGCGAATTCATTCCATTGGTAGCTATCTGCTTGTTCATCGTTTGTCCAATTACCATCGACCACATATCTGAATTCATAAGACTGATCTTTGTCTAGGTTAACCGTCCCTTTAAAAGATCCGTTCTTTAATTTTTTCAACGGAGTTGTTTCCGCTTTCCATTCGTTAAATGATCCCGCTACTTTCACTTCGTTTGCTTCTCCAGCAGGAACTGTAAATGTTACTTTACAAATAGGTTTGCTCTTTAAATATTGTTTTGTAATAGCCATGATTTTAAGTTTTAAGTTCGGGATAAATCTATAATACAAAATAGTAAATCCAAACGCTTAACATAAAAAATATCAGGCTTTTACGAATATTTTAAAAAGCAATGTCTTCCATTGTGAACTTGCAAAAAAAGAAGCGTTAAAAAAATGATATTCGCAATAAATTGCCGGAGAATTTGACAGTGAAAATCAATTGAAAAAACACTACATCGTTTTCGCTTTACAGGATTTTCACCAAAAAACAACTGAAAACGTCAATTTTGGTATTCGTGTTATGATTTTTGATCGTTTCCTGCTCTGCTTACCGATATGATACTCGCCAAAATAAATGCGGCCAAAGACGGTAAAATCCATCCCATATGATCTTCAGATAGAGGAATTAATCTTTTAATTGACA
>Ga0316201_10003932_pt1 | contig 11095 bp, 6 predicted proteins | sample CS6wburrow_MG_FD_204516 | JGI IMG/M metagenome (GOLD analysis project Ga0316201, IMG submission 204516) | Coastal sediment microbial communities from Delaware Bay, Delaware, United States - CS-6 worm burrow | ecosystem: Environmental > Aquatic > Marine > Coastal > Sediment | place: USA: Delaware... | reverse complement strand
CTCCAGCATCGGGGCCAGACGCGCCGGATCTGTCACCATGATCGAACGTTTACAGATCGGCGCAAACAACGCCACCTGATCGACCTCCTGAAAGGTATCCTTGCCCTGATCGCAGCGGCTAATCGCGCCCGCGATAACAACCAGCGGCGCATAGGCCAGATGGGCCTCGGCTACCGCCGTAACCAGATTGACCACCCCCGGCCCGGCCTGTGCCCCCAGCACCACCCCCGGCCCGCCGGTGACCCGCGCATAGGCATCGGCCATATGGCCTGCGCTACGCTCGTCACGCGCCCCGACATAGGCAATGCCGCCGCCAATGTGCATGGCATCGTAAAGCTCTAGCATCGAGCCACCGAGCAGGCCAAAAACCGTTTTGATCCCGTTGGCGCAGAGCACCCGATAGGCGGCCTCGCCGCCGGTTATCATCTCTGTCATGCGCGTGGCCTTTCGCTGTTGGCATCCCATGTCGGCGCATCCAACAGGATCAGCGCGTGGGATTGATTTAGCAGTTGAACCGATAGCCCCGCATGCGGCGCATCGGCCCGGATATAGGCAAAAACCAGACTTTGGCCGGTGCTATGGCCATAGGCGCCCGAGGTGGTCAGCCCGACAATTTTGTCGCCCGCCAGCACCGGCTCGCCGCCGTGGCAATCGCTGTCGGTGGCATCGACCATACCGTAGACCAACCGCCATTTGGCCTGCGCGTTCAGCGTGGCCTCGCGACCCAGAAACGCTCGTCCCTCGGGTTTGAAAAACCGTATCAGGCCGGATTCGGGTAGCCCGACATCGGTAGTCAGCTCGGCACTGGCCGGATAGGCCTTTTCCATGCGCATCGCGTTAAGCGCGTGACCGCCAAAATCGGCCAGCCCCTGCGCCGCCCCCGCGTGGTGCAGCGCGTCATAGAGAGTGGCGATATCATCAAGCGGCGCGTGTAATTCCCACCCCAACTCGCCCGTAAACGACACCCGCAGCGCGATGCAGGGCACCCCGGCAACGGTGATCCGTTGGCCACTTAGCCAAGGAAAACCGGCGTTGGATAGATCGCTATCGGTGATCTGCGCCAGAATATCGCGTGATTTTGGCCCCGACAGCGCCAGCATCCCCCAGCTTTGGCTTAGATTTTCGATGGCGACATCCTCGCCCGCGCGAATGTGGCTGCGCAGCCAGTCGGCATCGGGTCTGGCCCGGGCAATCGCCGAGCCGGTAAAGAACTGCTGCGGCCCAAGGCGACAAATCGTCATTTCGGTCTCAAACTTGCCCGCCTCGGTCAGCAAATGGGTCAACGCGATGCGCCCGTCTTTTGCGGGCAACCTATTGGCGCTGAGCCGATCAAGCAGCGCCGCCGCGTCGCGCCCCGTGACCATAAACTGGGCAAAGGCGCAGAGGTCTATCACCCCGGCCGCATTGCGAACCGCCGCCACCTCTTGCGCCACGCGGCTATGCCAATGCTGCCTGCGCCAGCCATTTGCATCCGCCGCGCCGGGTCTATCGGCAAACCAGCGCGGGCGTTCCCACCCGGCGACCTCGGCAAATACCGCGCCCTTGGCCGCGAGGCGATCGTAGAGCACGTGACGGCGCATCGGGCGCAGGCTGTCAAACTGTTTGCCCGGCAGCGGGGTATCATGGCGGCGCATAAATTCGTCTTTGGTGCGCTCGACAATAAAGGTATCGTCGGCGAAATCGCCATAACGGCGCGGATCCATCGAGCGGGTGTTCTGGCTGGTCTGGCCAGTGGTCATCCATTCGGCCAGAATCTGGCCCGCGCCGCCGCCCCATGCCAGCCCGATGGACGAGCCACAGGCCAGCCAGACATTGGGCGCACCAGACGGCCCGACCAGCATGCCGCCATCGGGGGTATGGGTAATCGCGCCGCGCACCACGCGTTTGATGCCCAGATCGGCCAGCACAGGCATCCGGTCAAACGCGCGCAGCAGGAAATCACCGATGCTGTCATAATCCGCCGCGAACAACTCGTTTTCGGCCTGCCAGGGCGCACCTTGCGGCATGGTCCAGACCGTGGGGCAGACGTGGCCCTCGTAGATACCGATCAGGCCTGATTTCTGCTCTTGGCGAATATAGCCGCCAAACGAGTTGTCGCGCATGATAGGCAGTTCGGGGCGACCGGCAAATTCGGGCACCGTATCGGTGACAAGATAGTGATGCAGGCAAGAAACCGAAGGGATTTTTAGCCCGAACCATGTGCCGACCTGATTGGCATAAGACCCCGCAGCAATGACCACATGTTCGGCCAGAACATCGCCCTGTTCGGTGCTAAGATGCCACATGTCGCCCCGCCGGGTGGCCCCGGTGACACGGTTGCGCCGCTCGATCTTGGCACCGCGGGCGCGGGCGGCACTGGCCAGCGCCTGGGTCACGCCGGAGGGGTCGATATGGCCGTCTTCATAGGTGCGAATGGCGGCCTTTATGCCTTGGGTATTGTAAAACGGGTTGCCTTCCAGCACCCCATCTGGCCCCACCAGATCCATCGGCAGATCGAGCAGCCGCCCGACCCCTAGAATCGATTCAAGCCAATCAACCTCGTCATCATCATAGGCCACGCGGTAGCCGCCCACCGGATGCCAGCCAATCGATTGCCCGGTTTCCTGTTCGACCGCCTTGTAGGTGGCGATGGACGTTTTGTTGATCCAGCCCGCCAACCGCGAGCCGACCGCATGGGCGATCTGGCCGGCGGCGTGCCATGTCGAGCCTGATGTCAGCTCAGCCTTTTCAAACAGCACCGTATCGGTCCAGCCATGTTCGGCCAGTTGATAGAGCGCGGCGACCCCCATGATACCACCGCCAATGACAACGCAATGTACGGTTCGTGTCATGCTTTCCAATCCTTCAACGGGGCGAGCGCGGCGCGGGCCAAATAGCGTTTGCAGGCGATTTCGACCTCGAAACCCTCTACGATGTCACCGGCCATTAGCCGATCCAACGGCAGGCGCAGCATCGCCAGCGCGGCACTACGATGGTGGGTGTAGTTCCACGCGGCCGAGGTGATCTGGCCTGCGACCTGACCCTCGAACCAGATCGGTTCGTCATGGATCGGGATGGCATCGGGGCTGTCGAACAGTAGCGTGGCGATCTGGCGCTGAGGCTGGTGGGTGGCCAGGGCATCGCGACCGATAAAATCGGTCTCCATCGCGCAGAACCGTTGTAATCCGGCCTCGTGCGGGGTGATGCCGGGGGCCAACTCGTGACCCCAGGCGCGAAACCCGGATTCGATGCGCAGGCTGCCACTGGCCAAAAGGCCCGCATGGCTGGCCCCGGCGGCCACCAGCGCCTCGTGCGCCGCCATCGCCATTTCGGCGGGGATATAAAGCTCGTAACCCCTCTGGCCAGTATAGCTAAGCCGCCCGGCAAAGCCACGCGCCAGCCCGATTTCGACCGGGGCGAAACCAAAGGGTTTCAGCAACGGAACAGGCACGGCACTGGCGCGGGCCAGCACCTGATGGGCCTGTGCGCCTGCCAGCCCGAGGATGGCCCAACCGCTGGTCACATCGGTGATTTCCACCCGCATCGCCGCCTTTTTGTCGCGCAGATGGGCCAGATTGCGCACCACCTCGCCCGCACCGGTAATCATCAGATAGGTATCTGGCGCGTGGCGCTGTACGGTCACATCCGATTCAATCCCGCCGCGGGCATTGAGGATCTGCGCATAGACGATCCGACCCGTTGCCACATCCATCTCGGCCGCGCAAATCCGGTTAAGATAGGCGCAGGCATCCGGCCCCTGCACCATGATCTTGCCAAAGGCCGATTGATCCAGAATGGCCGCGCCAATGCGACAGGCCGCAACCTCGGCGCCAACCTGATCCCGCCATTTGGGCGCCCCAAAGGTAAGCGGAAAATGCGCCGCCTCGCCGCCGAAATGCTCGGCCCTTTCCCAACCCGCCCGCGCGGCAAACCGCGCCCCTGCCGCCTGTAATGCGGCGTGAACCGGCGAGCGGCGCTGGCCGCGCGCGGTGTCCATCGACAGGCCCGGATAAGAGATGTCGTAATGCCTGCCCAGCACCTCTGGAATACGCGCCTCTAGGGCACCGAGCACGTTCATCTCGGGGCCAAAGCGGCGGATATCGGCCTCGTTCAACTCCATCGTCGGATGGCCGGCGATGATCCATTCGGCCAGCGCCTTGCCCGCGCCACCGGCCAGCGCGATACCGCTGGAATTCATCCCGCCCAACATGAACAGCCCCGGCACATGCGGGCTGGCCCCCAGCATAAACTGACTGTCGAGGGTAAAGCTCTCTGGTCCATTCAACAGCATCCTGACCTCGGCCCGCTCCAACGCCGGAATGCGCCGCAGCGCGTTTTCCATCATCGGCATAAAATGGTCCCAGTCTTCATCGAGCAAATCAAAGCTGAAATCGGCGGGTAGTTTTGACAGCGCCAGCCCCTTGGCATTCGGTTCGAACGAGCCGACCAGCAGCCCCTCGACATCGTCGCGGGCATATAAAAACGCATCCTGATCATTGAGCGTCGGCAGATGAATGCCCGGCCCCAGCGCCTGAACTTCGGGCAGGGGTTTGGTCAGGATATAGAAGTGTTCGCAGGCATAAAGCGGCATATGCGCCCCGGCCATTTCGGCCACTTCGCGCGACCATAGCCCACAGGCGATCACCACCTCGTCGGCCTCGATGATATGCTCGCCCACGGCCACACCGGATATCCGCCCGGCGGTTTTGCGCAGGCCAGTCACGCGGGTATCTTCGTGAAAAACCACACTGCGCGCCCGCGCGCCCTTGGACAATGCCAGCGCCACATCCGAGGGGTTGACCCGCCCATCGGCAGGCGACCAGACCGCGCCGATCACATCGTCGGTGCGGATCAGTGGCCATAGCTCGCCCGCGCGTTTGGCATCAATCACCTCGGCCTCGAGCCCAAAGGCGCGGCCAAGGCTGACCTGACGTTTTAACGTGGTCAGGCGGTCGTCATGGGTGGCGATAGACAGCGATCCGGTCTGGATAAACCCGGTCTGCTGGCCGGTTTCGATCTCTAACTCTTTATAGAGGTCGATCGAATAGTTGATCAGCTTGGTCAGCGTCGCCGAGGGGCGCAGCCGCCGCACCAGCCCGGCGGCGTGCCATGTGGTGCCGCTGGTCAGTTTAGAGCGTTCCAGCACCACGATGTCTTTGCGTCCCTCACGGGCCAGATGATAGGCAACAGAACAGCCGATAACGCCGCCACCGATGATCACTGTTCTGGCGTGTTTGGGCAGGGGTGTCATGCGGCAATCACCCCGTCGCGCACCAGATCGGTGAGCGTGTCATCAAAGGCGACCAGCGCCTCGTCGATCAGGGCGGGGGTATGGGCGGCGGAGGTCACGCAAGAGGTATGCGACATCAGATCGACCCCCCGCGCCAGCAACCCACCGCGCAATCCGTTGACCAATGCGGGCTGAACGGCGCGGATCTGGGCCGGGGTCAGATCGGTGAGGGGGGCAGCCCCGAAATACATGTGGCAGGTCGAGCTTTCGCCGTAAACCGTGCCCGCAATACCGTGCCGCACCATCAGCGCCGCGATGCCCTCACGCAGGCGCAACGCCATGTCGTCAGCCACCTGTTGCGGTAAACCGGTAGACAGATGGCGCATCGCCGCATTCGCACCGGCGGCAATCAGCGGCGAGGCGTTGAAGGTGCCCTTGTGACTAACGGGCGGCGACAGGCCCTCTAGGGTATTGGCATTGTTCATCATTTCCATGATCTCGGCCCGCCCGCAAACCGCCCCGCCGGGCAAACCGCCGGTCACGATCTTGGCCAGAGTCGTCAGGTCTGGCAGGATGCCGTCGCGCCCCTGACGCCCACCCGGCGACCAGCGAAACCCGGTGATGATCTCGTCAAATATCAGCACAACACCGGCCTTGCGAGCGACATCATGCAAGGCTTGCAACCGCTCGCTTGCCAGCGGAACCGAGCCATAATTCGCCCCCGATGCCTCGATGATCACGGTGCCGATCTGGTCGTCCTGTAGCGCGCTTTCCATCGCTTGCGGATCGGTGGCAGAGATGGTGATCAGATCGCTGATCGCCTGCGGCACGCCAAGCGACCTGGGCCGCTCGCTACCCGGTTTTGCGCCCTTTAGCGCGTGATCGTGCCAGCCGTGGTAATGCCCATCCATGCGCAGCACCCCCGGTTTACCGCTAAACGCGCGGCCCAGCCGGATGGCCAGCATCGTCGCCTCGGACCCCGAGGCACAAAACCGCGTCCGTTCTGCCGAGGGCACTAGCCGGTTGACCCATTCGGCCCACTCGATTTCGGCCTCGTGACAATCGGCGCTGAAAATCGCGGTGCCGGCCTGTTGGCGGATCGCCTCGACCACATCAGGGTGGCCGTGGCCAAGCATCTGGCTGGCGCTGCCCATCTTGAAATCAATATAGCGCTTGCCGTCTGCCTCCCATTTTTCGGCACCGCTCGCGCGGGTAATGTAGATCGGGTGCGGCTCGCGGTAGCGCAGCTCGTGGCTGACCCCACCGGGTAGGGCGGCGCGGGCGCGTTTTGACAGATCTGCATTATGGCTCATGGGGTACGTCCTGTTTGGCTGCGGGTCAGGCGGATGTCGAAATTTGCGCGCAATAATCTGTCGGTGGCATCGTCGATATGGCCGGGAAAATGACTGGCCAGCAACCCCAGCGCCACCGCGCGGGCGCGGGTGCCAACACTGGTCGCGCCGTCCTGCTCCCATTCGCGCGGGGGGCGGCGATCACCGATATGGGGATAGAAATAATCCGATTTCATCCGCTGAAAGGTGTGCGATTGGCCCAGATAATGCCCCTCGCCCCGGCAGACATTGGCAATCACATCTTCGGCGATATTCTCGGGCGTTACCTCGACCCCGCGCAGGGTGCGCAGGATGTTGCCCAGCATGTCGTTGTCGACTACATAGGCCTCTAGCGACACCCCCAGCAGGCTGGCCTGCATCCCGCTGGATTGGGTGATCAGGTTTGATCCGGCATGGGCCGCCATGCTCACCGCGAGGCATTTTTCCGCGCCAAACTGGGCATCCAGCGTCTTGGCATCGGTAATCCCGGCAATCGACGATGTGGGCAAATCATAGTGCCGCCCCATCTGGGCCGCGCCCGCCATCAATATCGCCTGTTCGCCGCCGCCACCACACATCGAGCCGGTGCGCAGATCGGCGACCAAGGGCTTGGGCGCAAAGATCGCCCTTACCTGCGGATCGACCAGCCGGGCAAACACCAGCCCCGCCAGCGTCTCGGCCACGGCCTGAACCAATGATCCGGCAATGGTGGCCGGGCTGGTGGCACCGGCCTGTCCGGCCGAGATAAGCTGTACCGGGAAACCGGCCAATATCGCCGCTTCCAGGGTCTCGCAGGCATCCTCGGCAAAGCGCATCGGCGGCACCACATGGCACACCATCACGGTCAGGAAAGGCCGGGCGCGAAACGCCGCCTCGCCGCCCGCCAGTTGATAACACAGCGCCGCAATCTGGGGCACGGTCTGGGGCTCGCTGACGCTAACCGAGACATGTTTCGAGGTGCCGATCAAACAGGCATAGGCGGTGTTGATATCCATCACGGCGGTATCGGTAATGTCGCGGGCAACGATCGAGCGGCTAAAGTGGTGGATGTTTTCCATCGCATCACAAATCCGCGCCGCATCATAAAGATCGCGCAAAGTGCCATCACGGTAATGGCCATCATTCAGGTCAAACACCCCCGGCGCGGCGCCGCCGGTAGACATATGCACCCGCGCGCCCGACAGATCGATATCATGCACCGAGTCCTGACCGCACAGCACCACATCGCGCCGCGCCTCGGCAATGGCACGCAACACCAGATCGCGCGGAAACAACAGCCGCTTGTCGTCGGTATAGGTGCCCCCGGCGGCAACGACCCGTTTGATCATCGAAGGGATCGCCTGGCTAAGGCCCAGCGTCTCTAACAGATGCAACACCGATTGATCGACCACGCTGACCTCGGCATCGCTTAGCGGTTTGAACCTCCCACCAGGTAGCCCCGGCCATACCGGCGCACCGGCGGATTCGTTGCTCTCGCTGTGCCTTTGTTTGCGCCCACGGCGTGAAGGGCCACTTTGCGACATGACGGCATCCTTGATGGCATTCTCTCATCCTAATCACCGCGATTCTCATTTGACAAAGATATTTTTTTCGCCATTAGATGAGAAAAACTAATCATGGATTTTGCCATGCTACCCTCGCTCAACGCCCTTCGCGCCTTTGACGAGGCCGCCCGCACCGGCAGCTTCAAGGCCGCCGCCGAGGCGCTAAACGTGTCGCCGACCGCCATCAGCCATCACATCAGAGGCCTCGAAAATGATCTGGGCGTGCCCCTGTTTCACCGCGATGGCCGCCATATTCGACTGACAGATAAGGGCCGCGATCTGGCCGCGGATCTGTCGCAGGCCTTTGAACGGATTACCCATGCCGTTGACCGGATACGTGGACCGCACGAAACCAAGGCAATCCGGATCGCAGCAGGCCCGTTTTTTGCGGCCCGTTGGCTGATGCCGCGTCTGGCGACATTCTGGATCGACCACCCCGACATTTCGCTAGAGGTGGTTCCGGTTCCGCAGCGATTGCAAGAGCAGGATATCAATGCCGATGTCATCATCGAATGGGGCGAAAACACCGGCGAGCCCCTGTTGACGCTGACACCCGTTGCAATCGCCAGCCCTGATCTGATCCGGCGTTTCGGGGCCACGGCGCATCCGGCTGACCTGTTGCAAATGCCGCTGATCCACCAACGCGACACCTCCAGCTGGGCCGATTGGTTTACCACCCTTGGCGTGGCGGTGCCCCAGCCCCTTCGTGGTGCGGTATTTGAAGACGCAAACGCCGTCCTGCGCGGCGCAATCGACGGGCAAGGCGTAACCCTGGGCTGGATGCCCCTCATTCAAAGCGAGCTTGATAGCGGGGCCATTGTACGCCTGCTGCAAGAGACCGTTACCTCGCGCAAGCAATACCATATCCGAATGGGCCAACAGACCCGAAAACCCCGCGATGCCGGCGCTGTCATCGCCTGGCTTAGGGCACAGGGGCGCATCTAAAGCGCTTTGACTTATCGATGTATCTCAACAATAAGTCGAAAACGCTTTAGGTATTTAGAAAACCACGATCATTCTGAAAAGGTGTAGCATGAGTAAAAAAAGAATTCTGCTGCATGTGGGCACCCACAAGACAGGCTCGACCACTCTGCAATCAACGATGTACCGCAATCGCGAGGCGTTAGAGAAAGTAGGGGTAAGCTATTTGGGAACACAAGGAACCTATCCGCACCTGTATTCGGCCTTTATGAACCGGCCTTTGGATTTTGTCTGGAACCAGCATTCCGGACTTGGCGAAGCCCAAATTCGCGCCCGCGATCTCGGTGTCAAACAAGCTTTGCGTACCGAATTGTCTCAGGCCACCGGAGACACGATTATCCTTTCGTCCGAGTTTTTGTCCAAACTGGAGAGGAACGAACTAAAGGCACTGTACGGTTTTTTGAGCGACTATGGCAGCGTTCATGTCGTATATTTCTACCGAGAACTGCTTAGCTGGATTTCGTCGGATAGCCAGCAATTGGCCAAAGCCGGGCTTAGATCTCGCCCAACCGCATTCGCAACGGGTATGGAGCGTTTGTATGAGTATCCGATCAAGATACACGATGTTTTTGCAAAAACCGGATGTACATTCATCCGGTTTGAGGACGCGATAGAAACCGGAATCTGCAACACGTTTCTGGCGAGGTTTGATCTACCAACACTGGCATCGCTGGGATTGAAAGAACAGCGTTTGAACGAGTCGATTTCCGGCAATGCAGTGCAGGCGATGTACCTGTATAACCATTTGTTTCCGCGTGGCAGCGAGACCAGAAACGTTCGGGAAGTGAAACGTTTATGCCAACTTCCCGGCGACAAATACCAAGTGTTGGGTTTACGACCAAAACAGATAGAAGAATACCGGCTGAAACGCGACGAAGTGACCAAAACATTGGGGCTGAAACTATCAGCTGCCGATGAATTGCCAAAAAGCCAAAGCTTGGACCCTCTCAGCGCAGAAACATTGAAAATGGTTGACCGCTACACGGCGAAACACCTTGCGAATTCTGCCAAGGGCTGGCGCTATTGGCGCAGCCTGATTTGGCGGGCAAGGTAGACCCCGGCAGCCAGGAACAGCCAGGTGAACGACGGCGGTTTCCGACGTGTCTTTTAACCGCTTCGACAGGGTTTTCGACCTTGGGCGTGCGCAAAAGTTTCAGGCTGGGGGTGCTTTGCATCCAATCTGTGCCTGAAATCACATGCAAAACGCTTTGGCTTGATCTTATCCGCAATATGCCAGACGCTATTTCTGGACATCACCCAACAGGATATCGCCCATGACCACTGTCATCCCTGATCCAAACGGCAGCTATCTGACCCTTGAAACCCCGACCGGGCCGCAGCGTTTTCATGCGATCTGGCTGCGCGACAATGCCGGCGATCCTGACACCCGCGCGCCGGGCAATGGTCAGCGGTTGCTGGCGCTGCGCGATATCGCGGCGGATACCCGCATCACCTCGGCCAAGATCGACGATACCGCGCTGGTGGTCGGCTTTGCCCCCGAGGGCAAGACCATCCGCTATGATCTGGGCTGGCTGGCGGCGCATGGCTATGACCGCCCGCAACCCGCTGGGCGTGGCTGGGTCGCGAATGGTGTTAAACTCTGGGATGCCGGGCTGATGGCCACTGTGCCGCTCGGCGATTTTGCGGCGCTGTCACAGGGCGGTGCGGCGCTGCGCGACTGGCTGGGGCTGGTTACCAAATACGGCTTTGGCAAGGTGGTAAACGGCCCGATAGAGCCGGGTGCCTTGTTCAAGATCGTCGATCTGTTCGGCTATGTCCGCGAGACCAACTATGGCCGCCATTTCGAGGTCAGAACCGAGGTGAACCCCTCGAACCTCGCCTATACCGGGCTAGGGCTACAGGCCCATACCGACAACCCCTACCGCGATCCGGTGCCCTCGGTACAGGTGCTCTATTGTCTCGAAAGCTCGGCGGCGGGGGGCGACAACATGGTGGTCGATGGCTTTGCCGCCGCGCGGCGTCTGCGCGATGAAAACCCGGAATATTTTGATGTGCTGGCCGATCACTGT
>Ga0316201_10003931_pt1 | contig 11095 bp, 9 predicted proteins | sample CS6wburrow_MG_FD_204516 | JGI IMG/M metagenome (GOLD analysis project Ga0316201, IMG submission 204516) | Coastal sediment microbial communities from Delaware Bay, Delaware, United States - CS-6 worm burrow | ecosystem: Environmental > Aquatic > Marine > Coastal > Sediment | place: USA: Delaware... | reverse complement strand
GGCAAACCCCGTCTGAACGCCTATCTCGATGACTATGCGTTTCTGCTCAGCGGCCTGATCGCGTTACTGCAGGCGCACTGGGCCAAGGCACATTTTGACTGGGCATGTAATATCGCCGACACCCTGATTGAACAATTCGAAGCTGGCGATGGCGGTTTTTTCTTCACCAGCCACGACCACGAAGAACTCATTATGCGCAACAAAAGCTTTGCCGACGACGCCATGCCCTCGGGCAACGGTGTGGCCGCGCGCGCACTTATCGCGCTGGGTTATCTTGCCGGCGAAACGCGCTACCTGGATGCCGCCGAGCGCTGCCTCAAGGCCGGCTGGCAATCCTTGAACCAGCATCCGATATCACATTGCAGCCTGCTGGAAGCCTTACAGGACTACCTCACGCCTCCCGAAATCATCATTCTTCGCGGCGAAGCCGATGAATTACCGCACTGGCGCGAGGCCAGCGCCAGCCATTACCTGTCCTCGACCCTGATTTTTGCGATTGATAACCAGCAACGCCTGAGCGGCGCGCTTGCCGAAAAACATCCCCAGGGAGGCGCCTGCGCCTATATCTGCGAAGGTTCGGTTTGCCAGCCAGCGGTGCTGGAGCTGGACATCTACAAACAACACATCAAACAGCGTTCTCAAAGCGTCTAAACACCTGTCTGGACAGATTCCAGATCAGCGGAGTAAATTCCGCCTCGCCCCTTGCATCGATTGCAATTTTAGATGTATGGTTATACACTCTGAAATGTCTATAGTCAGAAGACTGCCTTACTTTATAATCCGAGGAACAATATCATGTCAGACAACCGTAAACTGACCATTATCGCAACCAAGGGCACGCTCGACTGGGCCTACCCTCCATTCATACTGGGCAGCACAGCGGCTGCGCTCGGCATGGAAGTGTCAATTTTCTTCACTTTCTATGGCCTTAACCTGCTGCTGAAAGACACCAGTGTGCTGAAAGTAACACCCATGGCAAACCCTGCCATGCCGATGAAAATGCCAGTGGGTCCAAAGTGGTTCAAGAGCATCGACTGGGGCCCCAAGATTCCTAACGTGCTGTGGAACATTCCTTTCATGGATCCAATTGCCACCACACTGATGAAGAAAACCATCAAGAACTGCGGCGTTGCTTCAATTGCAGAACTGCGCGAGCTGTGCCAGGAAGCAGAAGTTAAATTCATGGCCTGCCAGATGACTGTCGAACTGTTCGGTCACGATCCAAAAGGTTTCATTGAAGGCTGCGAGTTTGTTGGCGCCGCCTCTTACTTCGAAGAATCAGCTGACGCCACCCAGTCACTGTTCATCTAAGCAGAAGAAAAGCTGACGAAAAAGCCGCGCACTGCGCGGCTTTTTTTTGCTCTTTATCCGCAGATGAATACGGATGAACGCAAAAATATAAAGTTATTAAGTATGGTATTTAGCGTGTTGAAGCTTAATGTTGCGAATACGCCTCGGTTGAGGGAAGTGTAGCTAAACAGTTTTCGCTTTAACGATGATGTCATCTGCGTTTATCCGCGTTCATCTGCGGATAATAATTTTTTACTCTTTTGCCAGAATTCTTCCATCTCCTCCAGCGACATAGCGTCAAGTGATTTACTATCACTTTCGATTAACCGTTCCATCGTGGCGAAGCGCCGGATAAATTTATTGTTCGAGTAGCGCAATGCTTCCTCGGCGTTGATACCAAGATGCATCGCCAGGTTGACACATACAAACAATACGTCGCCAAACTCGTCAAGGATTCTTTCATGGTTATTTTCATGCACAATTTCTGCTTTTAATTCCGCCAGTTCTTCGTTGAGCTTGTCGAATACCGGGCTGATATTCGGCCAGTCGAACCCGGTGGCAGCGGCACGTTTCTGAATTTTTTGTGACCAGCGCAGTGCGGGCAGGGATGACGCTATGCCATCGAGTGCACTGCTGGCGTTTTCATCGATGCTTTTATCATCGCGCTCTGCCTGCTTGTGCTGTTCCCAGCGCTCGGCAAGCTGTTCAGTGCTCTCGACCTGCTCATCAGCGAACACATGCGGGTGCCTGCGCACCAGCTTGTGATTGATAGCGCTGACAACATCATCAAACTCGAATTCGCCCTGCTCTTTTGCCATTTGCGCGTGGAACACCACCTGAAACAGCAAGTCACCCAGCTCGTCTTTCAGATCATGCATGTCATTGCGTTCTATGGCATCGGCCACTTCATAGGCTTCCTCGACGGTATAGGCCGAGATGCTTTTGAAATCCTGTTCGATATCCCACGGACAACCTGAGTCTTTATCGCGCAGGGCTGCCATGATATCCAGCAGTTTATCTATAGGCTGCATGTGTCCTCCTCGTTTTAAACACCAGGCATAAAAAAGGCGAGCACCCGCTCGCCTTTTTGATTAAACATTCACGATAGCTCAAAAAGAGAATCGCACACCAATGTGAGCCCTGTCATCAAGTTTGAATTTTATATTATTATCAATTTCGACCTTTAGCTGACGATAACCTATATAGGCACGCGCACTCGGTGTCACTTCCAGTTCTAGCGCAAGACGATATTCACTGATACCTTCGAAGTCAGACACACTGGTGACCGACGGCGCAATAAATATTTCACCTAAAATAGCCAGCGGTGTGCTTGCAGGAAACACGTAACGCACCTGGCCGCCTATCGCCAGCGCACCACCTTCAAGATTTTCCGGCTGCACGTCCAGGCTACCAAAATACGCCTTGGCGCCAACACCAAAATGCAATGCCCGGACATCGCCAGCACTACTACCACTCACCAGCACCGAGCCACTGGCCACAAAATCATCGGCCTCATTAAAAAACAGTCCAAAACCGATATCGGCGCCACCATAACCAAAAGTCGCCGATTCTGTAAGATAAACTATTTCTGCAGTCTTGCTGCCAAGGCGTAAATCAATACCGGAAGCCGACACGTTTGAGAGCGGCGCCAATATTATCAGGCTGAGCAGGGCTTTACGTTGCATACTATTTTTAACTCCTGGGTTGTTCTGGAACGGGATGTTAACACGCGATTAATGCATTTTTGTCTATCCATTTAGCGCGAAGTTCAATTCTGAACACACAAATAAATACATCCCACAAAATTGATTATTGGCATCAAAAGGTACTGCGCGTACCCAGCCCAAATCGGAAGTCTCTGTTTTCGACACCATAGGCCAGATCGATCCGGAGATCCAGATCCACAAAGCGGCGCAACTTCCAGCGCAGGCCTGCGCCAACACCCGTCTTCAGCGTTGAAAACCGTATGTCACCCAGTGATTCCTGGGCATCGCCAAAATCAATGAAATACACCTTGCGCAACAGGGGTGACTCACCAAACACAGACAAATATTCAAGATTGACGCGCAGTAAAGCATTGCCTCGATATGCACCAGTGCTGTAACCACGCAGATTGGTATTGCCCCCCAGTGAAAATGCCTTGTCGCCCAGCACATCATTGTTCGAGCTGCCTATCGCGATGTTGTAGTTGAAATTCAACGGTTCCAGCTCGCTATACGAGTGCAAATGCGTGTAATTGATTTCGTATTTTGTATAGGGTTGATTGAATCCCGGACTGTCATCGCCAGAGAATTCTATGCGGTACTGCAAAAACGCACCTTCGCGATTATATTCGTACTCTGTTATATCACTATAACCAATTCTCGCGGCGTATATGACTGCGTCCAGGTTTTGATCTGGCGTCAGTGGCACATTGAGCGCAGTAATTTCTTTCACCCTGTAATTTGCACCACCAGACGCAAACAAACCCTGGCTGACGCCATCATCCCCCAGCCATTTGAGCACATCAAACCCAAGTCCGTAACTTTGCTGGCGTTGTTGCCCGTTGATCGGATCATCGTCAGCGGCAACCTCATTTTCCATTGTCAGGCTGACCGCATAGCGACTCGAAAATATGCGCGGCATTGCGTATTCTAATTTGTGATGAAATTCATTTACGCCAAGATCAGATCCCTTGTTAATCAAATCCAGCCGCAATCGATGGTTCAACCCGGCCACATTGTCCCAGCGTAACTTGACACCGTACTCAAGCTGGTTATCACCATCGAGCTTGGCGGTAGGCAGTGGAATAATGTAATAGCGTTCAATAACTGTAATGATCAAGATGATGTTGTCAGGTGTCTCGGCTGGCTCGGTGCGATAACTGGCCTTCTCAAATATACCGAGGTTCATGATGTACTGAACCGACCACTCGATGCGCTCCATATCCACCGGGTCGCCTACTGTGACCACCATTTCTTCGAGCATGACCACATCCTGAGTAATGTCATTGCCCTCGAAACGAATCGCCTCGATAATGCCTGCTGCATGCGCCGTCGAAGAAAACAACATCAGCAACAGCAATGAACTGGCGATACAATGCAAGCGAGGCATGCTGGCGATAACGGCGGCAAATTTTTTGGGCTGGCTCAACAAATACACAGACAATTTCAAAATAGCGACTAACATGGCTATGTTAGAGTAGTTACCTCGGATTAACACGAACTTAAAGAAATATGCGACAACTTCAAATATGTATGCTCGGCGGCACCGGCTTTGTCGGCGCTCACATTGCAGCGCGGCTGGCGGCCGCAGGCCATAGCGTTAAAATTCTGACCCGTCGGCGGGAACGCCACCGCGAGCTGCTGGTAGTACCTGGCATCACGCTCATCGAAGCGGATATTTTTGATCGCGGCCAGTTACTCAAGCATTTCGCCCACTGCCAGGCAGTCATCAATCTTGTGGGTATTCTGAATGAAAAAGGCCATCGTGGTGACGGCTTTCACAAGGTGCATGTTGAACTCTCCAAACTGGTGCTCGACGCCTGCCTCAATAACCGGGTGAAACGCCTGTTGCATATGAGTGCGCTCAATGCCGACGCCAGCGGCGCGCCAAGCTTTTACCTGCGCAGCAAGGGCGAGGCCGAAAACGCCCTGCTGACCTATAACAGTGACCGTATTGCCGTCACCAGTTTCCGGCCTTCGGTGATCTTCGGCGAAAATGACAGCTTCTTCAACCGTTTTGCCGGCCTGCTCAAATTGACACCGGTGTTTCCGCTCGCCTGCCCCGATGCGCGTTTTGCGCCGGTGTATGTCGGCGATGTTGCCAGCCGCTTTGTCAGCGCACTCGACGATCCTTCAACCTATGGCAAACGTTACGACCTGTGTGGCCCACATGAGTACAGCCTCGCCGAACTGGTGCGTTACACCGCCAGGCTGCTCGGCCGGAAGCGTATCATTCTCGGTCTACCCGACAGCCTGAGTAAAATTCAGGCCAATATTTTCGAATGGCTGCCGGGCAAGCCTTTTTCGGTCGACAATTATAATTCGCTTAAAGTTGACAGTATCTGCCCGCAGGGCGAACGCGAGCCCACCAGCATCGAATCCATCGTGCCCGGCTACATCGGCACGCACGCTCTGAATCAAATCTATGATGATTACCGCAAGCACGCCCGGCGTTAACGGCCGTAGAGTTCGCAGCTAGTCGATAATTAGCATTCATGGCAGAATAGCCACCATTCGAAAAATCGACCTACCAGACAGGACAATCCATGGCCATTACTTCATTCAATCCCCCCGTGCGCACGCTGATGGGCCCGGGGCCTTCCGATGTGCATCCACGCGTTACCTCTGCCATGGCGCGGCCCTGCATCGGCCATCTCGACCCGCTTTTTGTCGGCATGATGGATGAAGTCAAGGAAATGCTGCAATACGCCTTCGCCACCAAAAACCAGCTGACGATCCCGGTGTCTGCGCCCGGCTCGGCAGGCATGGAAACCTGTTTTGTTAATTTGCTCGAGCCCGGCGACAAGGTCATCGTATGCCAGAACGGGGTTTTCGGCGGACGCATGAAAGAAAATGTCGAACGCTGTGGCGCGACAGCCATCATGGTCGAAGACGACTGGGGCAAACCGGTCGATCCGAACAAGGTAGAAGACGCCTTCAAATCTTTTCCCAAGGCCAAGGTGCTGGCATTTGTCCATGCTGAAACCTCTACCGGTGCGCGCTCGGATGCCAAAGTGTTGTGCGAAATTGCACAAAAGTACGGCGCGCTGACGATTGTCGATGCAGTCACCTCGCTGGGCGGCATCGAAGTACAGGTCGATGACTGGGGCATTGATGCGATTTATTCCGGCACCCAGAAGTGCCTGTCGTGTACCCCGGGTATTTCACCGGTGAGCTTCAGTGAGCGTGCAACCGAGGTCATCAAGACACGCCACAGCAAGGTACAAAGCTGGTTTCTCGATACCAGCCTGGTGATGGGCTACTGGGGCGGAAGCACCAAGCGTGCCTATCACCATACCGCACCGGTGAACGCACTGTATGCATTGCACGAATCACTGGTGATGCTGATGGAAGAAGGCATCAAGCATGCCTGGGGACGCCATCAGAAAAACCACCTGGTGTTACGTGCCGGGCTCGAAGCCATGGGCCTGCGCTTTATCGTCGATGAAGCCTTCCGCCTGCCTATGCTCAACACGGTCACGATTCCAGAAGGCGTCGACGAAGCCAGAGTACGTTCGCGTTTGCTGGATGAATTCAATCTCGAAATTGGTGCCGGGCTCGGCTCACTGGCCGGCAAGGTGTGGCGCATCGGCCTGATGGGTCACAGCTCGCGCAAGGAAAATATATTCCTCTGTCTGAGTGCACTCGAAGCAGTGCTCAGCGATATGGGGGCTGACATTAATGCCGGGGTTGCCCAGGCCGCCGCGCAGAAGCAGTCTGCCATTTAATACAAGTACCTCAACGCCAGACTAATAAAGGCTTCCAGTGGAAGCCTTTTTTTATGTGAAAAATAATTTACAGTCGTTAACCCCTTACGCGATTTGCTGCGTTTACCTGACTACGAACCACCCAAGTCGGAGAAAACGCATGAACCTGAAACTTGTAATAAACGCCACCCTGGTCACCCTCCTCATCGGCGGCTGCGCAGATGATATCGTCAGCTCGAAAACACCCCCGGTTACCGATATAGAAACCGAAGTGCCGCTAACCAGTAGCGTGACACACCCCCCGATTGCACCTGCAACCCCACCGCGGGTGATTGGAGAACGCCTGAATGCCACACAGGAAAGCCCTTCCATCACATACCCTGCATCTGTGCAGGATCAGCTGGCGCGAAAACAGGCAGGGTCTTCCCTGCTGAAGATGGAGCACGACATGGCATACAGTGGCGCCACCGGACTCAGCCAGATCCGCCCTGCGTCCGAACCCGTCGACCGGGAAAATTATCAGCATTTTGAAAACAACCCGCTCAAGCTTGCACTCGAACAACCGGTGTCGACATTTAGCATAGATGTAGATACCGGTGCTTACAGCAACATGCGTCGCATGCTGAACCAGGGCCGCCTGCCGGTGAAAGATGCCGTGCGGGTTGAAGAATTACTCAATTATTTTGACTACAACTACCCCGCACCGAATACCCTGGCGCAACCATTCAGCGTGATCACCGAGGTTGGCCCCAATCCCTGGAACGCCAATACAAAACTGTTGCACATCGGTATCAAGGGCTATGCAGTTGCCGCTGCCGATATTCCGGCAGCCAACCTGGTGTTCCTGATCGATGTTTCTGGCTCGATGCAGTCCGCCGACAAACTTGAGCTGCTGAAAAAAGGCCTCGGCCTGCTCAGCAAACAGATGCGCAAGCAGGACCGGGTTTCTATTGTCGTCTATGCAGGTGCATCCGGTATCGTGCTGGAACCGACCCCAGGTAATGAAACGTTTAAAATCACCCACGCGCTAGATCAGTTAACCGCGGGCGGTTCAACCAATGGTGCGGCCGGTATCCGCCTCGCCTACCAGGTCGCCGAGTCTGCATTTATCAAGGGTGGGGTAAATCGTATCCTGCTGGCCACCGATGGCGATTTTAATGTCGGTACCACCAGCTTCGAACAACTGATGGACCTGGTCGAAGAAAAACGCAAATCTGGCATTGGCCTGTCAACACTGGGCTTTGGCAGCGGAAATTACAATGACCATCTTGCCGAACAGCTCGCCAATCGCGGCAACGGCAGTTATGCCTATATTGATACGCTCAACGAAGCCAGCAAGGTTCTGGTCGATCAGCTCTCGTCCACCCTGCTCACCATCGCCAAGGATGTGAAAATCCAGATCGAGTTCAATCCTGCGGTGGTAGCTGAATACCGCCTCGTCGGTTATGAAAACAGAATGCTCAGGCGCGAGGATTTCAATAATGACAAGATTGATGCCGGCGAAATCGGCGCCGGGCACAGCGTGACTGCATTGTATGAAATCACCCTGCAGGACTCGGACGCAAAACGTGTTGATGCATTACGTTATCGCACGCCGCTGACAACTGCACAAAACAGGGATGAACTGGCCTACCTTAAACTGCGCTACAAAAAACCCGGCGAAGACACCAGCCGGCTGATTGAGTCATCAATTAAAACCAGTGACATCATTAATGCCGAAGCCAGTAGCAGCGAGCACTATCGCTTCGCTGCTGCGGTCGCCGGCTTCGGGCAATTGCTGCGCGGCGGGCAATACCTGCAGGACTTCGGTTATGAGGATGTGCTGGCCTTATCACGCAAGGCACGCGGTCACGATGCAAATGGTTATCGCGGTGAATTTATCCAGCTGGTCAAACTGGCGCGAAACCTTGGCAGCCACAGTGTCAGCAAGGGCAACACTGTCAGCCAGGTCGACGGCAATGACTGACAGCCATGCATGAGCATCATTTACCCTGTGCCAGCTTTGCACTCTCGCCGGCACAGGGTATGCTTTCGCCCATGGCGAGTGATGAGGACTTGATGTTGCAATACCAGGCAGGTGATGCCAGCGCCTTCGACAGCCTGTACGAAAAATACAAAGCCGATGTCTACCGTTACCTGCTCAGGCAATTCGACGCCGGCACCGCGGAAGAACTCTACCAGGATATCTGGATAAACCTGATACAGGCAAAGCAACGCTACACGCCCTCGGCAACTTTCCGCACCTATCTGTACACCATTACCCACAACCGGGTACGCGATCACTGGCGCAGGCATGCGCATGCACATGTCGAGCCGCTGGATGAGTCTAATGCTGCAACACACACTGACCACATTAACCCTGAACGCATCCATAATGACCGCCAGGCCGTGGCGGCACTGCTCGAAGGCATTAAACTTTTGCCGGCAGAACAACAACAGGCCTTCCTGCTGAAAGTGCAATCGGGTTTATCACTGGAAGATATTGCCGAAGTGATGCAAACCAGCCGGGAATCCACCAAAAGCCGGCTGCGTTACGCCACCCGCAAATTACGCGAACATTTAAAGGGGATCTGGCCATGAGTGATGACAAAATTGTAAAACTGCATGCTGATGAAGATCCGCAACTCGAAGCCCTGTATCAGCAGGCTGACAAACCTGTGCCGCCCGCGCACCTCGATAACATCATCAAACAGGCAGCGCGCGAACCCCAGTCGCCCCGCAGATCAAAGCTGACACCCTGGTTCGCCGGGATTGCCGCCAGCGTGCTGGTGGGCGTGCTGTTCATTCGGCTTTACCCGACAGCATTACCGCCTCACCCGGCGAGTTACCTGGAAGAGGAAATACGATCCGAGCATGCGCCTGCTACGCAATCAATGGCCCGAGAATCAGTACCGCAAGCACCTGCAGACAGCGATGCGCTGCGCGATACCCCCGCGAAAGCGCCCGAAGCCGCACGCCTGAATCAATATAAAAAAAGTCCGCCTGGCGAGTTGAAACGTGCCGCGCCCGACAGCAGTCTCGGTAAGGCTGCACCCGTCAGTCCTGAGCGAGAAAAATCTGAAACCCCAGCAAGTCCTGCACTCAACGCGGCCGGAAGTTCGAGCGCAACAGTTGAAGAAGCTGACATGGCACTGGATATGCAGACACCTGCACCGGAATCCGCCAGTCACAAAGCAGCCCCTGAAGCGCAAGCCGACCTGGAACACATCATCGAGCTGCTCGAGCAGGGCAAAACCGAAGACGCGAAACGGGCATACCAGGAATTCAGGCGACTGTATCCCGATTACATCATTGAACCTGCAACCACGGCGCGGCTGGAGAATTTGCGATGAACAATCACATATAGATAAATAAATGCTGCAGCATTGATGAGCAAGGCCCCACCAGCAGAGACAGGATTGTGTCGCGACTTTAAATTATTTGCGTAAGGTGATTGCTTATATTATTAGTGCTTGTGCGAATTTTGTTAAACAAGTAATTCGTAATCAACCGAAAATATTAATTTACTGTAAGAGTGTACACTTGTGTGACGCTTTCTTCAGCAGGAACGCCTTTACCAAAATCAAAGCCACTGAAAAAAGTTATCTGGCTGCCAGTAGTATTTATACTGAGGCTGTTAAAGCTTGATGTTGTACCGGTAAATACGCTAACAGGTGCCGTGCCATCCGAGTTGACCAGCATCATATCCCTGGTAGACACATTCTGCATCGTGTAAACAATCTTGTTGCCATCAGCCGATAAATCATGGCCGTTAGCTGCGCTCTGTAAATCGCTAACGAGGCTCAATACGTCTGTAGTCGAATTCAAAGCATACAGCGCCTCTGTGCTAATACCGTTATAATTTGTTATCACGGTTGCAACGACCTGGCCGTTCGAACTCACTATCAACTCGCGAACATTTCCTGTATCGAGCGCGGTATGCTGTGAAAGGCCCGCGCCACTCGAATCTATTGAAAATATTTCGTCCGACCCATCCACATTGCTTCCATCGGCCAGCACATCAGCGCTGGACGTGAAAAATATCTTGCTGCCATTGCCTGAAATATGTACATTTTCTATTATGTTGTCGGCAGCGAATGACGTGATCTGGTTGTAGATTTCACTTCCGTCAGTGCTTAGTGTAAATATCTGGTTGTAGCCGTCCACATTATCCCCGGTCAGATCATCTCTTGAGTTAAACGCGACCAGGTCTCCGGAATCTGTAATGGTGTATGGAAACTTAAATCCCAGCACAGTTCCAATCGCCTGCGTTGTTGCTGCCGCATAATCTATGACGTCTCTCGCGCCGTTATGAGATAACACCTTACTGCCGCCCCCGGCGACCGTTATTGAGTACAGGTCTGTGCCTGAATCCAGTTCTACTGGACCGGCAGCATCAGGTCTGTATAAATGATA
>Ga0316201_10003930_pt1 | contig 11096 bp, 9 predicted proteins | sample CS6wburrow_MG_FD_204516 | JGI IMG/M metagenome (GOLD analysis project Ga0316201, IMG submission 204516) | Coastal sediment microbial communities from Delaware Bay, Delaware, United States - CS-6 worm burrow | ecosystem: Environmental > Aquatic > Marine > Coastal > Sediment | place: USA: Delaware... | reverse complement strand
CCTCAGGTATTGCAGTAGGTATGGCCACTAATATGCCGCCTCATAACTTAAGTGAGGTTATTGATGGTATCATCGCCTATATTGATAATACAGATATCGAGATCGACGAGCTCATAACCCATATCAAGGCTCCAGATTTCCCAACGGGTGGGGTTATTTATGGTTATGATGGTGTAAAAGAGGCGTTTCATACCGGAAGAGGACGTATTGTTATGCGTGCCAAAGCCGAAATCGAAGAGGTACAAGGGCGTGAATGCATTATAGTTAGTGAGATACCATATCAGGTAAACAAAGCCGATATGATCAAGAAAACGGCTGACTTGGTAAATGATAAGAAATTAGAAGGGATCGCTACCATACGTGATGAATCCGATCGTAATGGTATGCGAATTGTTTACGTATTGAAACGTGATGCCATACCAAATATCGTATTGAACAAGCTTTATAAGTATACAGCACTTCAATCGTCGTTCAGTGTCAATAACATTGCACTGGTAAACGGAAGACCACAATTGCTCAATGTCAAGGAACTCATACATTATTTTGTCGAGCATCGGCATGAAGTAGTGGTGCGCCGCACGAAATACGAATTACGTAAAGCGGAAGAACGCGCTCATATACTCGAAGGTCTTATCATTGCTTCCGATAATATCGATGAAGTCATCAAGCTGATAAGGGCCTCAGCAAATGCAGATGAAGCTCGTGCCAAATTAGTTGAGCGTTTCAAACTTTCTGAAATCCAAGCCAAGGCAATTGTCGAAATGCGTTTACGACAGCTTACTGGTCTTGAACAAGACAAGCTTCGTGCTGAGTACGACGCATTGATGAAGACTATAGAGGACCTTAAAGATATCCTGGACAAAAAGGATAGACGTATGGACATCATTAAGACCGAACTCCAGGAAATAAGGGATAAGTATGGTGATGAACGTCGTTCGGTAATTGAGTATGCTGGCGGAGACTTGAGCATAGAGGACATGATACCAAATGAAAAGGTGGTGATCACAATTTCACATGCCGGATATATTAAACGTACCTCCTTAAAGGAATATAAGACCCAAAATAGGGGAGGTGTCGGTCAAAAAGCCTCGACAACCAGGAATGAGGATTTCCTAGAGCATTTATTCGTTGGTACCAATCATCAATATATGTTATTCTTCACCCTAAAAGGGAAATGTTTCTGGATGCGTGTGTATGAAATCCCGGAAGGTAGCAAGACCTCAAAGGGCAGAGCCATACAGAACTTGATCAATATAGAGCAGGATGACAAGGTCATGGCATTCATTTGTACCCAGGACCTTAAGGACGAGGAATATATCAATAACCATTATGTCATTATGGCCACTAAAAAAGGTCAGGTCAAGAAAACATCGTTGGAGCAGTATTCGAGACCTCGTACAAATGGCATAAATGCCATTACCATTAAAGATGAAGACGAATTACTTGAAGCCAAACTTACCACTGGAGAAAGTCAAGTGATGTTAGCATTGAAATCTGGTAAGGCCATTCGTTTTGAGGAAGCTAAAACACGCCCAATGGGTCGTAATGCTTCAGGGGTTAGAGGAATTAAACTTGCCGATGAGAAAAATGATGAGGTCATTGGTATGATTGCTGTTGACGATATGGAAAGCGACATCTTAGTAGTCTCTGAAAATGGATTTGGTAAACGAAGTAGTCTAGAGGATTATAGAATCACCAATAGAGGCGGAAAAGGCGTAAAAACCATCTCAATTACAGAAAAAACAGGTAACTTAGTATCAATCAAGAATGTAACTGACCAAGATGACCTTATGATCATCAATAAATCTGGAATAGCGATTAGAATGGCCGTTGAAGATTTGAGAGTGATGGGACGTGCAACCCAAGGTGTTAAATTAATAAACTTGAAATCCAGTGATTCGATCGCAGCGGTTGCGAAAGTGATGCACGATGAGGATGATGTCGATATTGATATAGAGGATATTGTTGAAACAACAGGAAATACGGATGAACCTCAAGATGGCACAACTCTTGATACTAATGAAACTAACAATTAATTCTATAACACTTAAACATTAACTAAAATGAAAAAATCAATAGCAATTACATGTATGCTACTTATTGCTACGGTTTCCTTTGCGCAGAAAAAGGAGTTGAAAGCAGCCGAAAAAGCAATTAAAAACAGCAATTTTGCTGAAGCTAAAACCCTTTTGGCTTCCGTGGAATCGATGATGTCTTCAGCAGATGACAATATGAAAGGAAAGTATCACTTCCTTTTAGGAAAAGCACTCTATGCTGATGGTGCCGGTTCTGATGAGGATATGGACTTGTCAATAGAAAATCTTAATAAATCTGGACAAGAATATGCAAAAGATGCCAATGATATGAAAACAAGCATGGTCAATACGTTTTTGACTAGTGCTAATAGTGCCCTTGAGCAGAAAAATTATACGGCTTCTTCTAGCGGGTTCGAAAAAGCCTACAGATTATCTCCTCGGGATACATTATACCTTTTTTATGCCGCATCAATTGCGGTTAATGCACAAGAGTATGATTCAGCCTTAGAATATTATAATGAATTAAAGGAATTAGGATATACAGGTATTGAAGAAGAATTTATCGCCCTGAATAAAGAAACGGGAGAAGAAGATTCTTTTCCAAATAAAACCATGCGCGATATTTCTGTTAAAGGTGGTTCACATATTAAACCATCAATAAAAAAATCTAAACCTCGTTCGGGAGAAATAGCAAAGAACATTGCCTTGATATATATAAGTCAAGGTGATAATGAAAAAGCGATGACGGCCATAAAAGAGGCACGAGAAGCTAACCCGAAAGACCTTAGTTTATTAATGTCTGAAGCAAATATCCAATATCAAGCTGGTAATATTGATAATTATAAGGCATTGATCTCTGAAGCGATCACTATGGATCCAAATAATCCTGAGTTATTTTATAACCTGGGAGTAACAACGGCCGATAGCGATGTTGAAGCTGCGAAGGGTTATTATAATAAGGCCATTGAATTGGATCCAACATATACAAATGCATATATTAATATTGCTGCATTGATCTTAGCGGAAGAAACAAATATTGTTGAACAGATGAATAATCTGGGTAGTTCTGCCGCAGACGATAGGAAATATGATGAGCTGAAGGAAAAAAGAACTCAAGTATACAAGGATGCAGTACCTTATTTAACTAAAGCATTAGAGATCAAGCCAAATAATATTGATGCTGCCAAAACCCTTATGAATATTTACAGTGCTACGGGAGATACAGCAAAATATAAAGAAATGAAAGCTACGGTTGAATCTCTTGAAAATGGTGGAAACTAATCTTAATTCATAATATGTAAAAGCCTTGCAGACGTAAGGCTTTTTTTATATAATTTTTTTGATGACCCGTAATTTATGGGTATGTGTCCGTCGTTCTGAATTATAGATGCCCGTTTGATCCAGTCTGTCAATACGTACTTTGCCATGTGCATGTATGATATAGTTATCTTTCATGATGATCCCTACATGGGTTATAGCACCTTCTTCATTATTAAAAAAGGCTAGATCACCAGGTTCACTTTCTTCAATAAAACTCAAGGCCTCACCCTGGGTGGCTTGTTGTGAAGCATCACGTAATAGCGAATAACCATTGATTTTGTAGACCATTTGAGTCAATCCAGAGCAGTCAATTCCAAATGGTGTCTTACCACCCCAGAGATAGGGTGCATTCAAATAGTTCAATGCGGTAATGATCAGATTCGATTTTTTTTGCTTGCCTGAAATGCAATTACCATCATATTCGTGGTTTAAATACTTTGTAGAATGCACAGAGGCTCCGATTGGCAATGTTAATAACTGACCATTTTTATTCTGGACCACTTCAACAAGGTCTAAACAGTATGTTGGCTTTAGTTTACCGATTTCCAAATAGCTTTCTTTCGAAATCTCAATAAATTGTTTATTGTCAATCCAACCTTCATAGTTGTCAAAAGCTAAACGAATACGGCTCCATTTTTTTCTTTGTTCCAGTAATTTGAAATGTTCGCCATATAATACTTGGGAAATCATTTCTGAAGTATCCTGTGGAAACTCTCTTAGAGGTACAATGCTCAAATTAATAATGCCGTATTGCATGTTTGGTCTAGTTTCTTTCTATAACCATGGCCGATGCACCACCACCACCATTACAAATCGCGGCTGCACCTATTTTGGCATTGTTTTGTTTTAAGACATTCAATAAAGTAACTATTATCCTTGCACCAGAACAACCTAAAGGATGCCCTAGAGCAACGGCACCACCATTTACATTAACATTATGATCATCCAAACCAAGAATTTTCATATTAGCCAGCCCAACCACCGAAAAAGCTTCGTTGAATTCAAAATAGTCCACTGCTTCAATTGATATGCCAGCTTTGTTCAGTGCTTTAGGAAGCGCTTTCGCTGGAGCTGTTGTAAACCATTTAGGTTCCTGTGCAGCGTCTGCGTAACTCTTGATGGTAGCTAATGGTTTCAATCCTAACTCGTCAGCTTTTTCTTTGCTCATGAGCACTAATGCCGCTGCACCATCATTTATGGTTGAAGCATTGGCAGCTGTTACGGTTCCATCTTTTGTGAATGCTGGACGTAGTGCTGGAATCTTGTCCATTTTCACATTAGTGTACTCTTCATCTTTCGATATTATTACTGGCTCACCACGACGTTGCGGAACTTCCACGGGAACAACTTCATCAATGTACTTACCAGCATCCCAAGCAGCAGCCGATCGGTTATACGATTGTATGGCAAATGCATCTTGATCTTCTCTCGAAAACTTATGTTCTGTAGCACATAGATCTGCACAAACACCCATGGCATTCTGGTCGTAAACATCTACTAGACCATCTTTTTGCATGCCATCTTCAAGTGTTGCTGGCCCGAATTTTGTAGCCGATCTTGCGTGGTAATAATGAGGTATGAGACTCATATTTTCCATACCTCCTGCGACGACAATATTGACATCGCCCAAAGCAATGGCTTGCGCGCCTTGCATGATTGCTTTCATGCCGGAAGCACAGACCTTATTTATGGTTGTACACGGAACGTTATCAGGAATGCCAGCATAAATAGCGGCTTGTCTAGCAGGTGCTTGGCCCGAACCGGCTTGTACCACTTGACCCATTAACACTTCTTCTACCATCGATGGTTCAAGACTTATTTGGTCTAAAGCTCCTTTAATGGCAATTGAGCCTAATTTTGGAGCTGGAATAGACGATAAGGCACCAAGAAAACTACCAATTGGTGTGCGAACCGCAGAAACAATAACGACCTCTTTATTCATAAAAATATGATTGAAATTATATATTGCGAAATTAATCAAATTTATCCTAAAGGAGAAAGTCAAGAACTGTTTTAATCCACTTCACCATCATTCAAAATTCATTACTTTTGGAATAACCTAATTATATCGATGAAAGACTTCATTAATAAGCTTTATAAAAACCATGGACTTATTTATAAAGGGTTGTTATTCATTGCAACTACTTTTGTAATAGTTTATCTTTTTCCTAAAAGCGGAAAATTCAAATATAGTTTTGTTCAAGGGAAACCTTGGCAATCGGAGAATTTATATGCTCCTTTCGATTTTGCCATTGCCAAAAGTGAAGAAGAGATAAATAAAGCAATAGATCAGGTTAGGAATAATTCAGTCTTATACTTTCAAAGAGATCCTAATGTGCAGGCCTTGGCTCTTAAATTGTACGACAGTAAATTTGAATCCTATATTCCAGATTCCTTGTCGGGGCAAAATAAAAGGCGATTAAAGTCGCTTGGAACTGGCATTTTGAACCAACTTTACAAATATGGCATTTTATCTGATACCTATAATTTCAATGGCGATCGACAAGTACTGATTTTAGAAGATAGAAATCAAAAAGAAAGTACCAACTATGACCAGTTGATCGCACAAGGTGCATTGAAAGCGACTATACAAGAGAAATTAGCAACCGAGAACCTAGATGACCTGATCGTTCCATTTACATCACTTTTCTTTGATATCATAGAACCAAACCTTACTCAGAATAAGGATTTAACACAAAGGGCACTTCAAGAAGAGCTTGATAAAATATCATATACGAGGGGAAGTGTAGAAAGAGAAACACTCATTGTATCGAAAGGAGAGGTAGTTGAAGGTGATACTTTCCAAATTCTTAAGTCGTTGGAGAACGAGTATCAATCTAAAGTATGGAATGAATCCAATTATAATTGGGTGGTGGCCGCATACACACTGCTGGTGGCGTTAGCTTTACTGATGTTATTATTATTCTTAAGAAAATATCGCAATAACGTATTCAAGAACAACACGAAAGTGACTTTTATATTCTTCAACATCGCTTTTATGGTATTATTGACAACATTGGTCGTTAATTATAACTCAATGTTTGTTTACGTGGTGCCAATAGCCATTCTGCCGCTAGTCTTAAAAGCATTTTTTGATGCGCGATTGGGATTATTCACACATGTTATTACAGTGTTATTATTGGGCTTCATAGTCCCGAATAATTATGAGTACATGTTTTTGCAGATCCTGGCGGGCATCGTTACCATTTTAACGGTTTCTGAGCTTTATAAGAGAGCAAACTTATTCATATCCGTTGCTCAGATCACGTTAGTTTATATTATAGCATATTTTGCTTTCTTCGTAATTCAAGAAGGGGCAATCAATACCTTAAAATGGGAAACCTTTGGACTTTTCATTATCTGTGGACTTGCGACATTATTTGTTCAACCACTCATTTACGCTTACGAGAAGCTCTTCGGATTGGTTTCAGACGTTTCTTTATTAGAATTATCAGATACAAACAGCAAACTATTAAAAGAATTATCAAATAAAGCACCAGGTACTTTCCATCACTCAATGAATGTTGCCAATTTGGCCGAAGCTTCAGCAAACGAAATTGGCGCCAATGCAATGATGGTGCGAGTAGGAGCTTTGTATCATGATATAGGTAAAATGAAGAATCCAACGTTTTTCACTGAGAATCAATCTACCGTTGTCAACCCGCATGATGAGTTGTCGAATCTTGAGAGCGCAAAGGTAATAATCAATCATGTTATAGATGGTATTGAAATCGCCAAGAAAAACAACCTACCCGATAGAGTTATAGATTTCATACGTACCCATCACGGGACAAGTTTGGTATACTATTTTTTTAAGCAAGAGCAGAATCAAAATGAAGAGGTAGACGATACAAATTTCAGGTATCCAGGTCCAAAACCCTTTAGCAAGGAAACAGCCATTTTAATGATGTGTGATAGTGTTGAGGCGGCTTCAAAGAGTCTTAAGGAGCCTACGACAATAAAGATCGATGCGTTTGTCGAAAACATAATCAATAAGCAAATGGAGGAAGGACAATTCCTAAATGCCAACATAACGTTTAAAGAAATTCAAACGATAAAAAAAGTGTTGAAACACAAACTAGCCAATATATATCATCTTAGGATTGAACATCCAGAGTAGCCACTAAAAAAACAAATAAAATAGTTGCGTTCTTTAAGATGATAAACTACATTTGCAACCGCAAAAATAAGTTTGCGAAGTTCATAAATAAACAGGAGAGGTGCCAGAGTGGTAATGGAGCAGATTGCTAATCTGTCGACGGGTAACTGTCGCCTGGGTTCGAGTCCCAGTCTCTCCGCTTTTTTTTGAATATTCGGGGTGTAGCGTAGCCCGGTTATCGCGCCGCGTTTGGGACGCGGAGGTCGCAGGTTCGAATCCTGCCACCCCGACACAAGGAGGTCGTCACGCCATCGGCATGACCACCCACAAAAATAAAGCTTGCTACGGGCTCGTAGCTCAGCTGGATAGAGCACCTCCCTTCTAAGGAGGCGGTCATAGGTTCGAATCCTATCGGGCTCACAAAAAGCTTCACTAATTTAGTGGAGCTTTTTTGTTTATGGAATATTATTGAATGACCAATAGTGGCACATGAAGATGGAACCCTATTTGGTTGAGAGATGATCCAAAAAACAAGTTTTCAAAAAATGAATGTTTGTTATTGATCATTACCAATAAATTAATTCGCGCTTTTAATTGAAAATCCGTTATTGCTTCAGGGACATTCATTTTCTTGGTAGTATGGAATAAATGCGCAGAATGCTCAAAATAGGTGTCCAAAAGCTGTTTGTTCTGTTCTTGAAATTCTGTTAATTCACCATTATTAATTACATGTAAAATGTTTATTCTGGCATGATATTCGTCTGCAATATCCAAAATTGGTTTTACATGTTTATCTTCAAATTTGACCTCATAATCTGATGGAAAAAGGATTTCAAGTGGTGATTCGAAATAGAAATTGTCAGGAATTGCCAAAACCGGACATTTCACATTTTTAAAGACATGAACCGTATTCGAACCAAAAAGTACTTCTTTAGCCCCTGTGGCCCCTTTAGTACCCATCACTATGTAGTCCATTTTTTTAGATTCACTTAGATCCTTTATTTCAGATATCAAATTGTTGAATGATGCGATACTTTCGAATGTATGTTTATGATTGTCAAATTCTTTTTTGATTCTCTTCTCTAAAATCTCTAGGCCATTCAATGAGTTTTCGCGTATGGCATCTCCTAATCCGAATTGAGCTGGACTGACTAAAATATATTCAACGTGGTATATTACTGGTGTATATGTGTTGAGCAAATAGAATTTGCAGTCATGATTCTTGAATAGTTGTAAGGCATATTTTATGGCATTCCATGAATTGTCTGAAAAATCTGTTGGTAATAATATCTTTTTCATAGCACAATGATTTCGTTTAATTCCGTCTAATATTTTGCATCGCCAAGAATGGAATATCAAGAGATAAACTTACTTTATCTATTGTGGACTTGTATAGTATATTCTCTAGAAAAGAGTGTCGTGTGTTTACCATTACCAACATATCTATATCATGCTCATTGATATATTGATTGATGGCATTTACCACATTCTGATCTTTTACGGTCTTGAATTCGACCTTATTCTTACTTAGTTCATCTTTTATGAATTCCCTATTGTCTTCTTGCCGAAGTGAAAGTTTACTGGAAGTCGAGACATGTAATAGATCGATTTGAGCCCTAAAAGGAGAGGCTATCTCGCATAAAAGTTTCAATTCCCTTCTCTTATAAGGGATTAAATAATTTGTTGGAAATAGGATGTGTTTTGGTTGGCTATATTTATAATTTTGTGGAATTGCCAAAACAGGACATTGTACGTATTTGAGGACTTGAAGCGTGTTACTACCGAACGTCAATCTTCTGTCATCCGTTATGCCTCGCGTACCCATGATAATGACATCAATGTTTTCATCATCAACAATCTTATCCGCTTCATCAATTAATTGGGCATTAGCCGCAATACGTTTAAAGGAATGACGGGGATTCGGAACAACTTCTTGAATCTCCTTTAAGGTTTTATCAAGTTGTTCTATTGATCTATGTTCTATTATTTTCGTGACATTCTCAAGAGTCTCTCGCGTCAGCAATGCCTTATCAGTATAGATATCATCTTGATAGGCATGCATTAGGAAAAATTCTGAAACCTCATATTTAAAAAGTTCACAGGCATAATCTATGGCATTCTTCGCATTATTGGAAAAATCTGTAGGAATCAATATTTTTCTCATGACTTTACTCTATTTAAAACAGATTAATCAAAAGTAATATATTCATATGCCAGTCACCATGATATTTATCAGGGAAAAAGCACGGACAAATGATAATCGGCGATTACATATAAGGCTTCATTTGGCCTTTGAGTTTTTTCAATTGTTTTTCTAGATCCTTCAAGGTTTTCTTTACACTTAATTCATAGTTTTTCTCGTTGGAAGAAGCGAATATCCGTGATCCAGGATGGCTAAGTTGCACTTCGCATATTTTTCCTTTTCCTTTAGGGTCATTCTCTTTCTTGAAAAAAACTTCGGCAGCTATCAACCATTCATATTTCTGGGCAAGCTTACCCAGTTTATCAACGGTATAGGATTCCATGGTTTCACTTACAGGCATGTTAACGAATTGAGTATCTATTTTCATTGTTATTATGTTTTCAATAAAAATAATATGATTATTCTTTATTTGAAATGATATATATCATTTGTTGGTTAGGGCATATTGAACAACTTTATGAATAATAAATATGCCTTGCACCTTTATATCAAGTAAATTGTTAATAGAGAGCACATTAAAAAACAGTAATTGAATATATTCAATAACAGGTTTGAAGCGGGTAGTTTACTTGCCAAGAAGCTAGAGGAATATAGGAATGACCAAAATGCGGTCTTAGTTGCGATTCCTAGAGGTGGATTGCCTATTGGACATGCGATTGCCCAATATTTGAATTTACCTCTGGAAATAGTATTAAGCAAGAAAATAGGCCACCCTATGCACAAGGAATTTGCGATTGGCGCTGTAACACTCAAGGATCTATTACTTAGCCCAGATGCCAATGGTATTCCCAAAACACTATATAAAAAATGAAGTCAAAAGAATTATACTTCGGTACAAAATTGCCAATGACCCTAAAGGATAAAATCGCAATTTTGGTTGATCATGGTGTTGCTACCGGTCAAACTTTATTATCCAGTATTGAGTTTATTATAAAACAACAACCTTTTAAAATTGCAGTAGCTCTGCCTGTAGGTCCGCCATCGACCCTAAAAAAAATAAAAGAACTACCTTCGGTAAATAGGTTTCTTTGTTTGTTGGCCCCTGATAATTTTCAGGCTGTTCGACAGTTTTATAAAGAATTCGGTCAAGTAGATGATCAGGAAGCCATTAGGTTGTTTACTCATTCCTGAAAAAGCCATTAGATTAATAAGTATTAATTAAAATTATACATTTCAATGATAGTTCATGATTTTAGCGAAAAGAATTCAGTGTTAAATCAGTTCATTTCGGAATTACGGGATATTACAATACAAAAAGACAGTATGCGATTTCGAAAGAATATCGAAAGGATTGGGGAAATACTTAGTTACGAACTTAGTACAACATTGGGATTCGATATAAAAGAGGTAGTGACACCATTGGGAACCAAGACCATGCATGTACCTCAAAATGAATTAGTGATATGGTCCGTTCTGAGAGCAGGTTTACCTTTACATC
>Ga0316201_10003929_pt1 | contig 11096 bp, 8 predicted proteins | sample CS6wburrow_MG_FD_204516 | JGI IMG/M metagenome (GOLD analysis project Ga0316201, IMG submission 204516) | Coastal sediment microbial communities from Delaware Bay, Delaware, United States - CS-6 worm burrow | ecosystem: Environmental > Aquatic > Marine > Coastal > Sediment | place: USA: Delaware... | reverse complement strand
ATCGAGACCGAGTGGCCCCGCCGGTTCGAAACCGCTCCGCGGATAGTAGGCGGGGTGACCGAGCACGAACACCAGGCCCACCCCCTCCCCTCTCAGCCGGTCCAGGCCGACCCGGATCAGTCTGCCGCCCACCCCTTGTCCCTGCGCATGCGGGATCACCCCAAGGGGCGCGAGAATGCGTGCTGGGGTACGTGGATGATTGCCTTCCACGATTACCGAGGAGTAGAGAACGTGGCCGACCGTTTCGCCATGATGCAGGGCGCACAGGGAGAGGATCGGGTGAGACGTCGGGTCATTCAACAAGTCGTCCACCAGCGCGGCGATCTCATTTCCCTCACCTTCGCCGAAAGCCTGCAGGTGCAGCGCGCCCAGGGCTTCGAGGTCACTTTTCCCGCATTCGCGAATGTCCAGGGAATCGAGCACGTCGGGCTGCCGGCTAGCTACTCGAAAAAAAGGCGCAGGTCGGGGGCGTCCAGGACATTGCTCTTGTTCGTCTCTTTTTCCGGGTGCCCGGTTCTGTTACAAAAAACCCCGGCCGTGGCCGGGGTCGCTGGTGTTCAGGTTTCGAACATGGCTCAGTTGAGCGCGACCACGTCTACGGTGATCTTCTCCATCACTTTTTCGGTGGTGTGGCTCGCGAACTTGGCGGACAACCCCGTGCGCGGGCTGATGCCGAGGATGACCATGTCGGCTCCAATTCGATCGGCGGTCGCGGCAATCACGTCTTCGGGTTTGCCCATGTCGCGATAAATCTTCTCGCGCGGCAGTCCGCTCATTCTAGAAATTTTCTGGCGATCCGGGAAGTTCTCGCTGTCCGTGTATGCGTTCACCACGTGGTAGTCCGCATTGAAATATTCGGCCAGGAACTTGCCTCGCTCGAGGATGCGGTCGTTCAGCGCCTGATGGCCTGCATCCTTTGCTTGCGTATTTACCGCCGCCAGGATGGTCTTGATCGGCGCCTCGGTGCCTTCGTCGACAATAACGACATCGCAACGGGCCTGGCGCACCAGGTCCCACTTGGAGTCGGTAATGCCACGCTTGTGCTCCGCCGACGATTCGCAAAGCATGATGGTATCGCATTCGAACCGTTCGGCTGCATCGGTGATCGACTTTCGCCAGTTCGCGGTCCAGAAGAACTCAACCGTGTAATCCACGCCGGTCGCGTCGACCGGGGCCATCAGTTCGTCGAACCACTGCTTTCCTCGGATGACCTCGCCGGGTGTGTTGGGATCGGCCTTGTCCGCTCCTTCGAACCCGACCAACAGATGGAAGTTGGCGATCCACTCGCGACGCTGGGTAACGATGTCCAGCATGCGTTCCAGCGCAAGGTGACGTTCATGGGACGGATCGACAACGACCAGGAATTTTCTTTTCTCCACTTGAAATAACCTCCGGGCAATCTTGTGTTATTCGACGGTCCGCCAAAGCGGTGGCGTTCCATTCTACCTGATAAATAACTGAAAACCCGCCCATTGAACCAAATTGGGCCCGTTTTCAGCGCCAAGCAACGCCTTTCGCGTATCGTGAAGCGCCCTCGCGACGTCTTTTTCCTGTGCCAGGCGGGTGTAAAACGCCTCCATGAACTCCGCCGAGCGTTCATCGTCCAGCGGCCAGAGCGACGCAATGACCCGCGATGCCCCGGCCCGGTTCAAATCGTGAAGCAGACCCAGCCGGCTGGCAAAGTATGGCGCCTTCCGGCCGGCGAACGCCGTGCCGGCCAGCACGGCCAGTTCCGCCCGCAAGGGGATCGAACGCAGATCGGCGGGCCCCAGGAAGTCGGCGGCCGGGCTCTCCCGTTCACCCGACAGCAAGAGCCGGGAGTCATCCGGGTGCGCCAGGTCGACACGCCCCGGCATCGTGAGGTGGATCAACGAGGCATTGGCGTAGCGCCCGTCCTGGAATTCGTCGCCTCGTAGCGCGACGCCCTGGACGATATGCAGCCCGTCGCCAACGAAACGGTCGCGTACCGCGTCGATCTGCCGGGAAGTGGTCACACCGTAGCTGAAGAGTTCGCGCCCGGCCCGCGGGTTGCCTGCCAGAAACACCTGCTGTCCGAAATCGTTCGAAAGCGCCTCGAGCGCCGGCTGTAATCCGATTACCGAATCGATATTGACCAGGCGATGCCGGGCTGCCAGGAAGCGGCCCTCAACGCGGAGGGCGTCCAGGGGAAAACCGTTAACCGGTCCCGACGGCATCAGCAGGATCGTCTCGCCGATCGCATCGGCCAGCGGTGCCAACAGGTCGGCTCCGAGCCGGTCCAGCAGGGGTTCCACCACCGCCTCCGGGGCCTGTATTGCCGCCCAGGCTTCGTCGAGACGCGCGCGGGTCCGGGCCGAATCCGCCAGGCGATGCAGCCGGGCGCCTTCATGCGAAGCGGTGACCGCGTGAACACGGTCGCCGGAAAAATCGAAGGCCAGTACGCTGGTTCGACGGTCCAGTTGGGCCAGTGCAGCGCGGATATCCGCTGTTGTGGGTCTCGTATTACCCCAATCGGCGCGCTCCCGAAAACGTCTGATGGCCCCGTGCGCCTGGCGGGAAGGTACGTCGATGGCGGTCGGCTGGGCAGCCATTGCCCGTTGCACGGCTGCACGGACCGCGTCTTCCGGCGACCGCTCCTGGGGCACGAGCCCCTCGAGTCTGCGGATGTTCTCCAGGGCGCGCAAGGTTTCAAGCGCCGAGACGCCCCTGGCCAGTTCCAGGTAGGCGCTGAATAGTTCGCCACGGTTGACCGCGTGCCAGTGGACGATCACGCCGGGCAGCCGCTCCCGGTAAAACTGGACGGTATCGAGAAGGCCGTTCACCTCGTCGCGCGCCTGGTCCGTTCGACCCTCTCTTTGCAGAAGTTGGACCCACGCCAGGCCGGCTTCTACCTCCAGCGACGGCAAGCCGCTGCGCTTGAGCACGGCCAGACTCTCCCGGACCTGTTGCGGCGGACAAGAGCCGCGCCCGCTTACCCTCAGAAGCAGGCACCGTTGCAGCCCGGCCCGGTGTTCCGTCAGTCGATCCCGGCCCTTGGCCTCTGCTCGGGCGTCGCCGAGCAATCGAAGCGCTTCCGCGCTGTCACCGCGTGCCCGGGCATCCATGGCGGATTCATACAGAAAGGCCGCTCTACCGACCTCCGCCCAGGCCGCTCCTTCCTGGCGTCGGCGGTATTCAGCGGATTCCGCGTGCCTTCCCCGATCTCGGGCGATCGAAGCCAGCGCCCCCAGGGCGCGGTAGCGTTCGACCGCGCGCGCTCGCGGTGTTCGCGGAAGCGCATCGTTCAGCGTCTGTACCGCCGAATCGAAATCACCCAGCGCGAATTGCGAACGCCCCAGTTCGAGGCCGGTCGGACCCCAGGGTTCGGAAGCGCCATGCCGTTGCCGCAATGCCAGTGCCCGCTCGAGAACGGGCAATGCCTCGGCAAAGCGGAACGTTTCGTTCAGGAGGCGACCCCGCTCGTGCAGGTTGTGCGCCAATTCCAGTGCCATTGCCGCCTCGTCGCGCTCCGACAGGTCGCCCGTGATGTCCTCCAGCAAGCCCAGCGCTCCGCTGGTGCTGCCGCTGCGTTCATAGGCCGCGGCCGCGGTCGCGCGCACCGTATTCAGCAACTCCTGGTCCGGCCCGGGTGCAATGACGGCGAGGGCCTGCTCGTAGCGCTCGATGGCGGAATCCAGGCGGTCCTGGCGCTCGTAGGCAATTCCGTCGCGATACAACGATCGTCCGCGCTCGTTTTCGAAACCCAGCACCTCCGCCATGGCGGCGACCTGCTCCCACAGCGGATGCGCCTGTTCGTAGCGCGCGGTGGCTTGCTCGCCCACCGAACGCTCCGCCTCGCGCATGAGGCTCTCGGCTTCGAGCAAAGCAGCCAGTAGTTCGATCGCAGGCAGCCCGGCCCGACGCGCAGCGGTGTGAACCCTGCGAGCGCGTTCACGCGCCAGCAACACGTCTCCAACCCCGTGGAGCACAAGGTGCGCGGCATAGTATTCCGACCACAACTGCATCTCCTCGTTGCCCATCGATGCAAACACCCGGGCCGCATTGCGCAAGGAAGACGTGCGCTCCGCCCACGTCGCGCCCGAAGGCCGGTAAACCCGCTCCATGCCATGAGACAACATACGATAGGCCTTGGCCTGCAGTTGGGCATTCGGATCCTGACGCGGAAATTGCAGCAGTTTCATGCTGATGCGTGATCTCTGGACCTTCTGCTGCGGGCGAACCTCCACCATCAGCTGGCGCGGTGTATCGACCGCCGCAATGTACTGGTAAACGGGGCCGATAAGCCGGCCCGGAACGGTGGCCTCGCTGACGAGCGTTCCCTCGGGCCCGGTGATGCGCGTATCGAATTCCGCCTCGCGAACGTCAACGATAACCACCAGTGCCATCCCCGGGTACTGGTAGATCATGTACTCAGCCGCTTCCGCCGGAGGGGAGGCGGATGTCTGCGCCAGGGTCACGGAATGCCAGAGCAGAAACGCAACGACCAGCGGGAAAACGTTCAGATAGTGAGACGGTAAACGCATCGGACATAAATAGCGGCAGCAGCACGGCCCGTCAACAGCCTGTCGCGCCGCAAGGGCACGGCCAATTGCCGATTATCGGACTTTTTGTTAGCGTGCGGGGGTCCATGCGCAGACTCAACCGCGAAACTACCGTCTTCTCCACCTCGGCGATCGACCTGTTCGCGTCGGCGCTGGGTGCCTTCATCCTGCTGGTGATGATCCTGTTCCCGTATTACCGGAATGCCGGCAGCGACGATGCGTTTTCGCGCACCCAGGAGATCCAGGACATGCGGCGGCTTGCTTCCGGTGAGATAGCCGATCTTCTGGCCGAGGCCCGAACGGCGAACAGCGAACTGCAGGACATGGACGAGGCCAACCGCGGCATCGAGACGAGCATCTCGAGAATCGAACGCCAGATGGCGGACCTCAAGACCCAGCTGGCCGAAGAGCCGATTCCCGAGCCGGAACCCGTGGAGGAGATTACCGAAGAGCCCGAGGCGCTGGTATCGGGCGTCGAGTTCTCCCTTCTCGGCCTGGCCACGGAGGCGAAGTCCTTCGTGATCGTTATCGACATGTCCGGCAGCATGTTGTCCTACACCGACCTGATGGTGAACTCGGTGCTGGAAATGCTGGAACCGCTGGACGAGACCAATACCTTCGCCGTGGTCGGCTACCAGGGCAGCCCGGCGCCGACGCTCTGGTCCTACCCCGATCGAACGGCGCTGGTCCGGGCCACGCCGGCAAACCTGGCCGAGGCAAAAAACTTCGTTCTGTCGCTGGCCCGCCGTTTCGCGGGCTCCACGCCGACACATTACGCATTGTTGTCGGCGCTGCAGTACCCCGCCGAGACCGTCATATTGCTCAGTGACGGCGAACCGGACAACGCCCCGGGCTTCATCATCCAGGACATCACCGGACTGAACCGCTACCAGAACAAGGAAATCCACACCGTGGCGATCGGGGACTACACCCAGAACCGCGGCCTCGTGATGTTCCTGCAAACCCTCGCGCGCCAGAACGGTGGAGATTTCGTGGGGGTATCGCGGTGAGATCACGACGGCGCGTATTCGAGGTCTATTCCCTGTCGGCCGTCGATCTGTTCGCCTCGGCGATGGGTGCATTCATCATTATCAGCATCATCCTGATGCCGGATTACCAAAAGGAAGTCCGCTCGCTGGGCGACCTGGAGTACCTCGAGGAACTGGCCGGAAAGACCCAGGCGATGCTCGACCAGACCGAGCAGGGGCGCCGCGATATTCTCGATGCGCTGCGCGCCGCGCAAACCCGCCAGCGGGAGTTGCAGGCACGTTACGAAACTGTCTCGTCGGAACTGGAAACGCTGGAAGCCCAGCAACAGGCGCGGCTCGACCAGCCGCCCCCCCCGCCACCCTCACCCGAAGTGACCGAAGAGGAGGAAGGCAGCAACCTGGTCACGTTCCGATTCCTCGGCTTGAAAACCGACCAGAAACAAATCCTTTTCCTGGTCGATATGAACCGCTTCCTTGCACCGCACGAGCCGCTCGTTCGGGAGTCGGTCATTCGCGCGATGGATTCACTGCAGGACGGCTACCGTTTCGCCATCCTGGGGTTTCAACAACAGGACCAGGGACCGGTGTACTACCGCTGGCCGGAAGACGGTGAACTGGCGCCGATGAACGACCGCAACCGGGCTGATGCGCGGGCCTTCATGAGGGAGATTTCCGGCAAGTACGAGGGCTCCTCCTCGCTTTTGAGCGCCTTCGACGAGGCATTCGCCAACGAGGCCGGGGCCATTGTTCTGTTCAGCGACGGCCTGCCCAACCCCAGCTACAACAACGGGCTGGCGGCCGGACCCCTGGTGCGCTCGATTACGGTGGCGAACCGGCGTCAGCAGGAAATCCACGCGGTGACCCTGGGCGACTACTTCAAGTACCGGGGCACCATCGAGTTCATGGAATCGTTGGCGCGCGCCAACGGAGGTGGTTTCCTGGCCCTGTCAGGATAGAAATTCGAATTCAGCCGCGCCGATGACAATGCGGTCGCCTCGCCGCAGCTCGGTGGGCGCGGTGATCGGCTCACCGTCCAGCGTGACCGGTGCCTCGGGGCTGCCGGGCAGCGCGTAAAATTTGCCCGTCTCGGCATCGTGGCTGACGATACCGGCCCAGGTCTTCGAAGGCGCAGCGGCGGGTGCCGCCGAGGCTACCCGTGTGTCCGGTTCGTCATCTCCGGGGTCATGGCCTTGATCATCGGGGAACCCTGCAGGACCGTGAAGGTCGATGGTATCGGGCTCTCCCTCATCTGCGAAACGGCGGGCCAGTGGGTTGGCGCCGGGCGACGTTCCGCGACCACGCGGTGCGTGCGAAGGCGTGGCCGTCTTCTCGGGCGGCTTGTCTTTTTTAAAAATCATGGGCTCCGTACCTCCGAACAATACAATGTATCATAGCGGCGTGAACGAGAAGGACAGCAAGCGCATCGGTCGCGCACCCGGCTGTGAACTGCGGCTGGAACACGATTCCGTCTCCCGCCTGCATGCCTCCGTCGAGGTCACGGAGGAGGGGTACCTGGCCGTTTTCGACAACGATTCCAGTAATGGCAGCTTCCTGCATCGAAACGGCCGCTGGGTGCGCGTCAAGCGCGTCGTTTTGGGCACGCAGGACCGCATTCGGTTCGGTGAGGAAGAGGTCGTGCTCGATCGCCTCGTCGACCTGTTCGACCAGCGCTCCCGGGTCCGCCTTCGCGAGGGCTACGACGTGCGCGGCAAGCCACTGGTGTTCGAATCGTTCACCGGAGAGGCAGCCAGGCCCCGCGTGGTCCTTGAAAATCCCAGGCGTAATCCGCTCACCGGCGACATCGAAGAATTCAAACAGGATTGAACCGCGTCTATGAGAACCATCACCCTGATCGTCAGCATGCTCACCGCCGTCGTGGTGATTGCCCTGCTGTCCAAGATGCTGCCGCCGGCCGCGGCGGCCATCCTGCTCGACATCAACCGCTCGACCTTCCCATTCACGGTCCAGAACATTCTCTGGCTGGCTTTCTTCGCCGGGCTGGGCGAGTTGTCGATACGCTGGCGCGCTGGCCGCCTGGAAGCCAGCCAGGTGGACAGGGGCTACCTGCCCGAAGACGAGGAAACGGTGTTGCGCCCGGGCGAGGACCTGACGCCGATCTACCAGAAGGTACGTGCCAGCAAGTACCGCGAAACCTGCTTCGTGCCTCGCCTGATCGAGCGCTGTGTACTCGGTTTCAACATCAGCCACTCGGCCGACCAGACCAACGCGCTGCTCAATTCGTCCCTGGAGCTCTACCTGCACGAAATCGACCTGCGCTACAACATCATCCGCTATATCACCTGGCTCATTCCCTCGTTGGGCTTCATCGGCACGGTGATCGGCATCATGATGGCGCTGAACTACGCCGGTGACCGGGCCAACGTCGAGAGCGCGGATATGCTCTACCAGGTGACCGAACGGTTGGGTGTCGCGTTTTCCACCACGTTGCTGGCGCTGGTGATGGCCGCCATCCTGGTGTTCATCCAGAATATCGTCCAGGGGCGCGAAGAAACCGCGCTGAACAGGGCCGGCCAGTACACCCTGGACAATCTGATCAACCGTTTGTACTCGCCCTGAGAGCGCCGGTTCGATGACCGTTTTCCCCCTGCCGTCTCCTCGCGCCCTGCTATTGGCAGGGTGCCTCTGCCTGTTGGTGACGACCGCCGGAGCACAGACCGTGGACACCAGCGACGGAACGTTTGCGGCCTCGCGGGACGGCGACGTTCCCCCCTATGTCGTTCCGGTCTTGCGGCTGGTCTCCAGCACACATGTCGAACCCACTACCGGCCTGGTGCTGTCCGAGTCGGGGCTCGTGCTGGTACCAGGGGGGTTCGCTTCGGCCGGGGACGAGATCGTCGTGCTGGACGGTGGCACCGATATCGTCGGCAACGGCCGTACCGCGCGCATCGCACGTGACTTGCCGATGGTCGGCCTGCAGGTGCTCGATGTCTATGGACTGAGGCGCAGCCCTGCGCCCTTCGCCGACACCCGCATGTCCGACGGCGACCCCGTCCGACTGAGGGCGTTTCCTCCGGCCGAACAGATCGTCGAGGGTGCGGCACCGCTCGATATTCCCGCGACCGTCACCGTGTTCGGCGAGAACTCAGAGCCGGCCGTGTCGGGCGACAACACCCTGCCAAACGTAACCGGGCCGCTGCTGGATGCCTGTGGCAACGTGGCCGCCTTCAGCGTGGCCAATGACATACAGACCATGGCGTCTTCCCCCGGCACTCGTTACCGTTGGCGCACGACGCTCCTGGACGTCATGGAACGGCTGGGCGTGACACCGGCGCCGTCCGCCTGCCCCGATCGAAGCGCTGTTCCCGAGGCAGACGAGGCAACCGCGAACGATGCGCCGGAGGAAGTCGAAGCCGAGCCTGCTCCCGAGCCATTCACGCCCGCGGTCGAACCGGAAGCCGAGGCGACACCCGAGGAACCGCCGGCCGAGATGGATGACGCGGCCGGTGAAACGCCGGAGGCCGATGAGATTCTCGACCTGGAAATCCTGCCCCCCATCGAAACCGATACGTTGCCCGAGCCAACACCGATGCCTGAGGCAACGCAGGACGATACGGGTCGCTATTGGGGCTGGTTGATCCTGGCCGGCGCGCTGATCGCGGCAGGCCTGGCGCTGCATTTATGGCGACGGCGCCTGGCGACCGCGGCGCACGTCGAGCAGGGCGAAGCCACGTATACCCCCGTGTCTCCGGATTCGGGCGAGGCCAGCGAATTCGACACCGCACCGGCAGACAGCCAGCTCCGACTCGAGGGCCGGTTCGCGAACGGGCGACCACTGAGTATTTCATGCCCGGTCAACCGGGACGCGATCAACGTCGTGATCGGCCGCGGTCACGTCGATCTGCGGATCAATAGCGCCGCCGTCAGCCGTCGGCATGCCGCGCTGAACGGCACCGCGGACACCCTGACCCTCACGGACCTGGGCTCCAGCAACGGAACCATGCTCAACGGCGTGCCCTGCATGGAGGGCGAGATTTTTTATGTCGAGGACGGCGATACGCTGGTGCTCGGCGATGCCCGGTTCACGCTTGAGCTGGCGCCGATAGGGGAAACGGGCGGCAAATGAGTGACCTGGCCACACTGCGTCCGGGCACCCGGCTCGGTAATTTGCGCATCGATCGCGTGCTGGGCCAAGGCGCCTGGGGCGTCACTTACCTGGCCACGGATACCGCAAGCAACCAACTGCATGCGTTGAAGGAATTCTTCCCGAAAGCCTTGTCGACACGCGATGAAGACGGCCGTGTCGCAGCGAAGGATGCACAGGCGAGCGCAGGATTCGAGACCGGACGGGCCGCGTTCCTGGCGGAGGGCACCGTGGCAGCGGCCCTCGACCATCCGAACGTGGTACGCATCGAACGCTTCTTCGAGGCGAACGGTACGGCGTACCTGCAGATGCCCTGGTATCGAGGCGAGCCCCTTCACGCGCTGTTGCGCCGCGGGGGCGCGCTGGATCGCGAGGAGGTGCTGGCCCTGGCACGACCCTTGCTGGATGCCCTCGCCTACCTGCACGAGCGCAAGGTGGTTCACCGGGACATCAAGCCGGCCAACATCTTCATCACGCGTGAAGGCACCCCCATTTTGCTGGATTTCGGCGCCGCCGCGAACGACGCCTCGCTGGGCAGCGAGGGCTACGCGGCGCCTGAACAGTGCCAAGTCGGAAAATCCGTGGGGCCGGCGACGGATATATACGGCCTGGCGGCCACGCTTTACCGTTGCGTGAGCGGGCGTTTGCCGACGCCTGCGAGCGAGCGGCAGGCGGCGCTCGACACGGGAGAAACCGATCCGCTGCCGAGGCTTCGTCAACTGACTGACCAACCCGGCCTGGGCCGCCTGGCCGACAGCATTCAGTCGGGAATGGCATTAAATCCTGCCAGGCGCCCCGCCTCCGCCGCGGAATTTCGGCAAGCGCTGGAAAGCACGGGACAATCCATTTCCGGCGAAGAATCCGAAGGCAGGGAGTGGCTCCCGATGCTGCTCCTGGCCGTATTCGCCGTGTTGCTGCTCTCCGCTCTGGGCTACCTGTTCCTGGGCGGGGAAGATCCGGGAGAGCCGACGATTGCGGCACCGACCGAGGTCCCGGAAGCACGGCGATCGCCCGCAGAGCAAGCGCTTTGGCGCGCGGCTTTGAATGCCGATACCCCTTACGGTTACCAGCAATTTGTTGAGAGATACCCCGAGTCCAACCATGTCGACCAGGCGATGGTGCACCTCGAGCGTCTCGACCACCAGGCCTGGGGCCGGGCACAGGCCGAAGGCTCGCGCGGCGCGATCGGGTCCTATCTCGAAACGTTTCCGGAGGGGCTTCACGCGGCGGATGCCGAGTTGCTGCTGAATGAAATTCAGCTCGCCGAAGAAGTCGAGCAGCGCCAGCGCGAGGAAGCGGCTCGCCAGGACGATGCGGCCTGGGAATCGGCGCGCCGGACGCGAACGCTGGAGGCGGTCGACCAATACCTGGCGGACTGGCCCGTTGGCCTGCACGTTGACGAAGCTCGCGATCTGCGGGCCCTGATCCGGCGCGCAGCCGATGACCGGCGCGCCTTTGAAGCCGCCGGCAAATTGCACGACAAGG
>Ga0316201_10003928_pt1 | contig 11097 bp, 9 predicted proteins | sample CS6wburrow_MG_FD_204516 | JGI IMG/M metagenome (GOLD analysis project Ga0316201, IMG submission 204516) | Coastal sediment microbial communities from Delaware Bay, Delaware, United States - CS-6 worm burrow | ecosystem: Environmental > Aquatic > Marine > Coastal > Sediment | place: USA: Delaware... | reverse complement strand
GAACAGGGCGACAGCATCGTCCTGCCCCGGATCGCAATCGATAATAATCTTGCGAGTCACGTATTCAGAACGTCAGCATGATTCCCGCGAGCGCGGCACTCATCAAGTTGGACAATGACGCCGCAAGCACGGCCTTCATACCAAGCTGGCCAATCAGGTCCCTCTTTTCCGGGACGAGCACTCCAAGACCACCCAGCAGGATCGCGATCGACGACAGGTTAGCGAAACCACACAGTGAAAACGTTGTGACAGCGATCGTGCGCGGGCTCATGCCGGCCAGGTAGTCGTTGAGGTGCGAGAACGCGACGAACTCATTGAGAATGAGTTTCTCACCGAACAATGCGCCGGCCGCTTCGGCCTCCGCCCACGGCACGCTCAGCAAATACATCAGCGGCTGGAAGATCTTGCCGAGAATGAACTGCAACGTGATGCCTTCGATGCCGACCAACCCGAACAACCACCCGACAAGGCCATTGAACAGCGCAATCAGCGCGACGAACGCAACGAGCATCGCACCGATGTTCACGGCCAGGCGCAGGCCATCGGATGTGCCGGTCGCCGCCGCAAGAATCACGTTCTTGTGGTGACTCGGTTCCATCTGAAATTTCTCATGCGCGCTGGCGGGCACGACTTCGTCATCCGGCATGATGATCTTGGCCATCAGGAGACCACCGGGAGCTGCCATGAACGCCGCCGCGAGCAGGTATTTGAGCTCGGCGCCCATTAGCGTGTAACCAGCCAGTACCGTGCCAGCGATCGACGCCAGGCCTGACACCATGACCGCGAACATTTGCGGCTCAGTAAGGCCACGCAGGTATGGCTTGACGACGAGAGGTGCTTCGGTCTGACCGACGAAGATGTTTGCCGCCGCATTCATCGACTCAATTGCGCCCGTACCAATGATCTTGTGCAAGGCGCCGCCGACAATTCGTACGACCCACTCCATGATGCGCAGGTGATACAGAACCGACATCAATGCTGCAAAGAAGATGATGATCGGTAGCACATTGATCGCGAAGCTGAAACCGACGATGTCCGCGTCTGCCAGCGGGCCAAACACCATATCTATGCCGGCATTCGCAAACCCGATGATCGCAAGTACGCCTGTGCTCAGCGCTTCTATTGCTTCTTTGCCTTTGCTCCAGTAGAGAACGATCGCAGCCAACACCACTTGCAGTGCAAATGCCGCGCCGACGATGCGAAGATTTATCGCCTTGCGATTGCTCGAAAACGCGAACGCGATTCCAAGAATCACGATGATGCCAAATATTCCGATAAAGCTACGCGTCATGCCTACCCCCGGTCTTATTCTTATTGGCTAGCGGGCCCTAGCATACCGCAAAGATCAGGCATCGCCCGTCAATTTCTCGTAGATCACGGGGTCAATCGAGAGCGCTTCCGGGCCCGTCACGCACGCATTCAGCAGCAACTCTTCAGCCCTTGCCGCGTCATCGTCGGACGCCGCATGAATGATGGCCAGCGGTGTTTCACCGTCCAGCAAGGTTCCAAGACGGGCGACATTGCTGAGGCCAACTGACAAATCGAGTGTCTCGCCGACCGTGCGCCGGCCTCCGCCAAGTTCGATGATTACATTTCCAACCGCGCGAACATCAACCTCCGTCAAGAAGCCGTTCGTATGGACGGCGCGGGTAACAGGCGCCTGCGCCAGGTGCCTGGCACTGTTGGCGACCAATCCGGCCGGACCTCCAAGCGCTATACACATCTCATCGAAACGTTCGGCGGCCTGCCCGCTCGTAACCGCTTTGTCGCAGCGCTCCAGCGCATGATCGATGTCGCTATCCAGACCTGTAGCGATGAGCATCTCAGCACAAAGCGCCATGACCACATCATCAAGCCGTGAATCGCGAAAGTCGTCCCGCAGGTACGCCATCGACTCTTCGATCTCGAGCGCATTGCCCGCTGTCGTGCCGAGGACTTCGTTCATGTTTGTCAACACCGCGTGCGTCTTCAAGTCCGCATTTGCCGCCGTGGCAATGATGCTTTTCGCGAGTTCGATCGAGCGCTCATGCGTCGGCATGAATGCGCCGCTGCCTACCTTGACGTCCATGACCAACGCGTCGAGTCCGGCGGCTATTTTCTTGGAGAGGATCGAGGCAGTGATCAGAGGTATCGATTCAACTGTCGCTGTGACATCGCGTATCGCGTACAGGCGCCTGTCTGCCGGAGCGAGGTCAGCCGTTTGGCCGATGATGGCGCAGCCCACCGACTTCACGACGTGCTTGAATGTCGCGAAATCCGGCGCCGTGTTATAGCCCGGGATTGATTCTGCCTTGTCAGTCGTACCACCCGTGTGACCCAGGCCGCGACCGGAGATCATCGGCACATAACATCCACACGCGGCCGCGATCGGCGCCAGCAGGAAGCTGACCTTGTCGCCGACGCCGCCGGTCGAATGCTTGTCGACAACCGGGCCATCTAGACCCATGTCGCGCCAGTCGAGCACGGTACCCGACCGGGACATGCCAATCGTCAGCTTGGCCGCCTCATCGAAAGTCATTCCATTGAGGAATATGGCCATGGCCAGCGACGATACCTGCTCAGCAGGGATCGACTCGTCGGCAAGGCCGTCGACAAAGAACCGGATCTGCTCGTCAGACAGTCTTCTGCCGTCGCGCTTGGCGCGAATGACATCGGTAAACAGCATCAGTTATCGAATCCGCGCAATGGAAGGTCGTCGCCTCGTTGCAGCCAGTTGTCGTCCGGGTAATGGCAGCTGCGATCGATGACATGCAATGTGTAAGCGTGCCTGGACTTTTCTGACCGGTTCGGACCGCTCATGTGCGGCGCCCTGCCATCGAAAATGACAAGTGAGCCTGCGGGCGCCTCGGCCGGTTGCCGGAGATGCATCGGGTACGGGGTTTCATCGAGCACTTCGTCCAGGATGCTGCCGTCGGCGTAGCGGTGATTTCGTTTTCGAAGCGGTGACTCGTGGCCACCAGGGATGAAGTGCATGCAGCCATTGTCGATCGTGGCATCTTCAAGCGCAAACCAGAATCCAACACAGGATTCCGGTTCCGTGTAGATATACGCCGAATCCTGATGACACACGACTTCACCGCCGATTCTTGGCGACTTGAAAATGTACATCGACTGGATAATTGCCGGATCCTTGAAGCCGATACTGCGTACGGCATTTGCCAGCTCCGGCGTGCGCGAGAAGGCATCGAAAACGGGATCAAGATCGTGCATTGCGTGTCCGATCTTGTTCAGACAATCTTCTTTCGCGGCTCTTAGCTGACCCGTGTCGTCAACAGCGCCGTCCTCAAGAAAAAAACGAATCTTGTCACCGGATCCGATGAAATACTCGTCGGCCTGGTGCTCGTCTGTCTGCGTAGAGAACACGGTGTCCACAGTCGATGGATCGAAATCGTCGATCAACTCAAGTGTGCGTTGCCGCAGTGCAGCGCAAGCATCGGCAGACACAAAATCGGTCAGGATGATCACGCCTGCGTCCTCATACGCCGCCAGCATTTCAGCGGTCAATGCACCACCCTCCGGACGCGCAAAAGTCGGTAAAGAATTTTTCATGAAAATCCCATGCAAATATCTGCCACTTGACTATAGTTAAGTCTAGAACATCGAAACAAATGTATCGAAACTGTTTCGGGTTTAAATTCAATCCATTGGGGGATCAAGAATGAAGAAGAATAGCCTGCGCGTCTATCTGTGCGCGCCTGTAATGTTCGCGCTCGCCCTGCCGCAAGTATCCGCGGCCCAGGAGAGTGACAATAATGTTTTCGAGGAAATCACCGTCACAGCGACCAAGCGCGAGGAGAGTATCTACGATGTGGCGCTCTCAATGAGCGCTTTCGACGGCGACAACCTTGCTGCGCAAGGCGTTACCGACGTTCTTGATGTCGGTAAGTTCGTACCGAATATGAATGTCACCGGGTTTTCCGCCGGTCACGTATCGTCGGTCAACGTGTTTATTCGCGGCATTGGTATTCAGGATCATCTCATTGCTGTTGATCCAGGTGTGTCAGTGTCAGTCGACGGTGTCTATCTCGGCCGCCAGGTGGGCCAGAACTGGAGCCTGTCGAATATCGAGCGCATCGAAGTCCTGCGGGGCCCGCAGGGAACGTTGTACGGGCGTAACTCGATCGGCGGCGCGGTCAACATCATTACAAAGACACCGGGAGAGAATGAGGGCGCCAAAGCGAGCCTTGAAATTGGTTCACGCGGCCGCCTCAATGGCGACTTCTACGCCGATTGGAATATCTCTGACAACTCAGCGATGTCGTTCACGGGCGGCTACAAGCACCGCGACGGCATCGGCGACTTCGTCAACTTGCCTAACGCGGGTGTGGAGGTTGGCGAGATGCAGGAGGTCTTCGGCCGTGTGACGTATCGCTACGCGCCAAGTGATGCTTTCTCGCTGCAGATTTCTGCAGACGCGAATGAAGGCAAAGGCGGGCTGCGCCCGTACACGACGCTGATCGACGAAGCACCATTCGGTGCGTTCTCACTGTTCACGAACTTCGGCTTTACGAACGACGACCTGCCCAACGATCCTTACGACAACGCCACATTGCAGGCCAACCAGACGCGTGTAAGCAACAGTGCGTCGGGCATATCGATAACGGCTGACTGGGCGTTCAATGACAACCTCGCCGGCAAGGTTATCGCCAGCACTCGCAGCTCGGAATACAAGGCGGGCCTCGATGATGACAGCCTCCCGGCAGATATCTTCTCGTATCCTGAGGTTGGCGAAGCCGATCAGACGTCTGTCGAGTTCCAGGTTAACGGCGACTTTGGCAGCTGGGATTTTGTATCTGGGCTATTCTTCTTTGAGGAGGATGGTTTTAACTTCCAGAACGGCTACAACTTCGCGGGCTTTGGTGCTGCTGACTTCCTGACCGAAGGCGAAATCACGAGCCAGGCGATCTTCGCCAACTTCGGCTTCAACGTTTCGGATTCGCTGCGTATTGCCGCGGGTGCGCGCTACACCGAGGATGACAAGGACGCGTTCACACAGTGCTGTATCGGAGACGTTACTGGCAAAGCCAGTTTCGACGAAGTGAGCTGGGACCTGTCCGCAAACTGGACCATGGGTAACGGCATGCGCGTCTACGGTGCTGTCCAGAGCGGCTACCAGTCCGGACAGTTCCCGGCACGTCCATTCTGCCTGTTTGGTGATCCGAACTGCTTCCAGGCGACGGACAACATTACCGCCGTGAATTACGAAGTCGGCATCAAGGGCCAACCAACCAACTGGCTGCAAATGAGCGCAGCGGTTTTCATGACCGACTACTCCGACCTTCCCTACCAGGTCAGCGAATCCAGCGCAGGCGGCTTCTCGACGTTCGCCATCGTGGTTGACCAGACCTCGACGGGCTTCGAATGGGAAAGCACGATGCTATTCGGCGACAACTTCAGTTTGCATGCCACGCTCGGCATCATCGATGTCGAAGTCGATCGCGACCCCGTATCCGGTGCCCAGGGTGTAGCGCCACTGACGCCAGAGCTAACCTGGTCATTGAGCCCCGAGTTCAGCGTACCGATGGCGAATGGCGCGACCATCAGGCTTCGGGCCGACTACTCCTATCGCGACGAAATGTGGGGCGAACCCACAGACGATCCTGCTCGCTTTACGAAGATCGAAGACCGCAGCCTCCTCAACGCAAACATTGCTTACATTGCACCTGACGACAGCTGGTCAGCGGCAATTTATGGCAGGAACATCACCGACGAGCGTTACACCAACGCTGCGCTCTATGTTGATGACTACATCCTGCACATCCTGAGCAATGACGCGAGCGAGTTCGGCGTGCATTTCACCAAGAGCTTCTAGTCTGGCTAGCACCGTAGGCGAAGAGCCGGCTATTTGGCCGGCTCTTTTTTTTTACGCCTTTCACTCGTCGTCACGATGCTACAATTACCCCACTCAGGAGCATCCATGACAAGAATAACTCGCTGTTTTTTAACACTTTTTGTCGCATTCGGCCCGGTCGCATGCGAGACCGAATCTGGCGACGAACCCATTGACCTGATTGTCCTCGGCGATCACGTCGTGACCATGGACGCTGCGGCGACCGTAATTGAGAATGGCGCGGTAGCGATCGATGACGGCGTCATTCTCGCGGTCGGTCCGGCCGACGAGATCGGTGCGGCATATAACGCCGAACAAACACTGGACGGCGACAACCGTATCGTCATGCCCGGGCTCGTAAACGGTCACTCGCATGCCGCGATGACCTTGCTGCGCGGCGTCGCTGATGATCTCGCGCTCATGGACTGGCTCAACAATTACATCTTCCCGGCCGAAGTCGAATTTGTCGACGCAGAGTTCGTACGCATCGGCACTGAGCTCGCGTGCTGGGAAATGATTCGCGGCGGCACGACGACCTTTGTAGATATGTATTACTACCCCGACGTCATCGCTGAAGTTGTCGACAGCTGCGGCATGCGTGCATTGATCTCCGCGACTGTCATCGACCAGCGCAGCCCTGATGCCGAAAGCGCCGTTGACTCGATTGAGAAGGGCAACAGCTTCATCGAACGCTGGCAAGGGAAGAACAATCGCATAACGCCAATCTTCGGTCCGCACGCGAATTACACGCTCAATGCAGAGCAGCTGCAGGCCACTCGTGCGGCAGCAATGAAATACGGTGTTCCAATCAGTATCCACCTGGCTGAATCACCGTACGAGTTTCAATACTCACAAGACACATTCGGCAAGACAAGCATCGAGTTCTTCGAGTCGATCGGCTTTTTCGAAGGCCCAACAATCGCCGCACATGTCGTATGGCCAACTGAGGCCGAGATTCCAATACTCGTCGAGCGTCAAGTCGGCGTCATACACAACCCCACGTCTAATATGAAGATCGCTTCCGGTATTGCGCCCATCACCGACATGCTAAAGGCCGGCGTGCGCATTGGCCTCGGCACGGACGGTGCCGCGAGCAATAACGACCTCGACATGTGGGAAGAAATGCGGCTCGCGTCACTCCTGCAAAAGGTGGAACAGATGAATCCCGAGGTGCTGCCGGCCGAGACCGTGTTGCGAATGGCAACGAGCGGCGGCGCGACGGCGATAGGCCTCGGTGACAAGATTGGTTCACTCGAGGTCGGCAAACGCGCGGACCTTATCCAGGTCGCGTTCGAGGATGTGCACCACGTACCGACCTACGATGTGATATCGCACCTTGTATACGTCAATGATGAGCAGGATGTCGCATCTGTGGTTGTGGACGGTCGGGTTTTAATGCGCGAGCATGATATTCTGACCATAGATACTGAACGCGTTACCGCTGAGGCGACCGAGGTCGGCGCCAGGATCAAGCATGCTCTGCAGGAGAGGAATCAGTAATGGTCCGAAACGTCGCAGCGGCAATTACCGGAGTTGTTACGGCCTTCGTTTTGATCATGCTGATCGAAAAACTCGGCCACATCATCTACCCGCCACCACCTGACATCGACTTCAGCGATCCCGAAGCAATGCGTCCTTACATCGCTACTTTGCCGTTCCTGGCACTTCTGTTCCCAATGATCGCGTGGGTGGTTGCCACATTTGCAGGAACAGTCCTGGCCTGCAAGATCGGCACAGCAAATCCGTTGGCATTTGCCGCCGTTGTCGGTGGCCTGGTGCTGGCCGGCACTATTGCCAACCTGATCGTGATTCCGCACCCGGTCTGGTTTTCGGCCGTTTCCCTCGCGGCCATTGCGGCCAGCGCATGGATAGCCGTGCGTGTCGCCAGCGGTGCGGACGCTCAGCTACCAGTCGAGGACTAGTCGCACTCGAGGCGCTTATGTGTCCAGGAAGCTCGTGCCGTAGTCCATCGGTGCGAGACTGAAGAACGATGCAATACTCTGCCCGATATCAGCGAACGTGCTCCGCTTTCCGATAGCACCCGGTGTAACGCCGTGACCATATGCCAGCACCGGAATGTGTTCGCGCGTGTGATCGCTGCCTTCCCAGGTTGGGTCACAACCGTGATCGGCACAGAGGAACACAACGTCGTCGTCCTTCATCGATTCGAGCAATTCGGGCAGGCGCTGGTCAAAATACTCCAGCGCCGCCGCGTAACCTTCAACGTCTCGCCGATGTCCGTAGAGCATGTCGAAGTCGACGAAGTTGGTAAACACGATCGAGCGATCGCCTGTATCGCGTAATGCTTCAAGCGTCGCGTCGAACAACGCAGCATTGCCGGAGGCTTTAACTTTTTTGGTGATGCCCTGGTGTGCATAGATATCAGCAATTTTGCCAATGCTGACAACATCTCCGCCCGCTGCAACCAGTTTGTCGAGTACCGTATCTGCATGCGGAGGCGTTGTCAGGTCGCGGCGGTTAGCGGTGCGTGCGTACGTATCCGGGCCGTCACCGATGAACGGTCTCGCGATGACCCGGCCGATGTTGTACTCGTCGACGAGCTCGCGGGCAACATCGCAGAGCTCGTAAAGGCGATCTAGACCAAATGCCTCTTCGTGACAGGCAATCTGGAAAACACTATCTGCAGAGGTGTAGAAAATCGGCTTGCCTGTTCTAACGTGTTCGTCCCCCAGCTTCGCGATGATGGTCGTGCCGGAGGCGTGGCAATTGCCGAGGTAGCCCGGCAGCTCCGCCTGCTCTATGAGCTTGTCGAGTAATTCCTGCGGGAATGTGTTCTCGCGCTCGTTAAAGTAGCCCCAGTCGAACAACACCGGAACACCCGCGATTTCCCAGTGCCCACTCGGTGTGTCTTTGCCGCTGGACAGCTCTTCGGCATAACCGTAGGCAGCGACGATGTCCGTATCAGTAATCGCGCCGGCCGCAAATTCACCTGTGCTGTCGCGCCCTGCGTGGTAAAGCCCGAGTCGGGCGAGATTCGGCAGGCTCAACGGCTTGCCTGACGCCAGTCGATCGCGCGCGATGTGGCCGAACGTGTCGGATCCCACATCACCAAAGCGGTCGGCATCTGCCGTAGCACCGATGCCGAATGAATCCAGTACGAGAATGATGGCTCTGCCCATGGTTCCTTCCTAAAGAGCCTGCAGGGAGAAAAACAATCCGGCAAGCGAGGCATTCATAAGGTTGACGAGTGTACCGCCAATTACTGCCTTTAGACCAAGTCTCGCAATATCGTGGCGGCGCTCAGGGACGACCGCGCCGAGGCCACCGAGCAATATCGCAATCGACGACAGGTTTGCGAATCCGCACAATGCAAAAGTGACAACGAGCTGCGTGTGCGCGGACAGGGTCTCCTTGACACCCATGAACGAGACATAGGCATAAAACTCATTGATGACGAGTTTCTGGCCAATCAGGCTGCCGGCCTGGGCCGCCTCGGCCCAGGGCACACCCAGCACGAGCGCAACTGGGAAAAACAGCTTGCCCAGGAGCCACTGCAGCGTCAGGCCATCAATGCCGAACCAGTTGCCGACGCCTGTTAACACGCCGTTTACCAGCGCTACCAGTGCAACAAAGGCCACCAACATCGCCCCGACACTGAACGCGACCTGCATGCCGGTCGTGGCACCGTTGCCAATGGCCTCAAATATATTTACGGGTTGCTCGACGTCGCCCGTGTGATTCGGGTCGAACTCGACTTGCCGTGCTTCCGTTTCGGGCATCATGATCTTGGCCATCAGCAGGCCACCAGGCGCTGCCATGAAGCTCGCCGTCACCAGGTACTTGAGGTCAATGCCCATGGCCGCGTAGCCCATCATCACAGCGCCGGCGATCGTGGCGCAACCTCCCACCATCACCGCGAACAACTCAGACTGGGTCATGTCCTTGAGGTAGGGCCGAACAACCAGCGGTGCATCGGTGTGGCCGACGAAGATATTTGAAACTGCGGAAATCGATTCGGGCTGACTCGTCCCGAGCAACTTGTGCAACCAGCCGCCTGCAGTACCGACGACCTTCTGCATGACACCGAGGTAGTACAGCACCCCCATGATCGCGCCAATGAACACGATGACCGGCAAGACATTGAATGCAACCGTGAAACCGAGACTCTCTTTCATCTTGTCGCCAAACAGGAAGACGATTCCATCGTTCGCATAATTGATGACGTACTGAACGCCGGTTACGATCGTGTCGAGTACGGCACTCCCTTGCGGCACGTAGAAAACGAGCGCGGCAATACTGGCCTGAAGGGCCACAGCAATAACAACCGTACGCCGATTGATCAGCCTGCGATTTGACGAGAACAGGTAAGCGAGAGCTAGCATCGCCAGAACTCCTGCCAGGCTTATCAGTGACTGCATCACTAGCTTCCCACAATTAAAAAGGGCCCGATATCCTTCGTATCGAGCCCTTCGACTTTACCAGTTTCACGAACTAATGATGCACAGGCTCCGGTTCGAACGTGCTTTCACCGTAGTATTCAGTGCGCGTGTCCTCGATGTAAAAGCCTTCGTAGGACATCAGCCAGATCAACACTAGGATCGCGACAGGTGGGCCCAGTATCGCGACCTTCAATGCCATCCGCTCCCATCCCATGTGCATGAATATCCAGACGATGCCACCAGCTTTCAGGAACATGAACAGGATGATCAGTAAATGGCGCAACAGGCCACGGTCCATGAAATCGGTTGCGTAGGAAAAGCCACTCAACACGAACAGAGCGATCCACATGATGTAGTAGATCTTCAGCGGATGTTGTTGTCCTTCAGCTGCCATATGGGCGCCTCCTACCAGAGATAGAAAAATGCAAAGATGAATACCCAGACGAGATCGACGAAGTGCCAGTACAGGCCCGTGATCTCAACGATTTCGTAGTTGCCACCACGTCTCTCGTAGTAGCCGTTTCGCACACGGTTGGCGATGACCAGCAGGTAGATGACACCTGCCGACACGTGCATGCCATGGAAACCCGTGATCATGAAAAAGCTCGAGCCGAACTGCGCTGCACCGAAGGGGTTCCCCCACGGTCTGACGCCTTCCGAGATCAGCTTGGTCCACTCGAACGCCTGCATGCCGACGAACGTCGCTCCAAGTACCGCGGTCGCGACCATAAGCCAGAATGTCGCCTTACGATTTTTGCGATAACCCATGTTGACCGCAAGCGCCATCGTGCCCGAGGAGGTAATCAGGACAAACGTCATAATGGCAATGAGCAACAGCGGCACACTTTGCCCGAACACGGTCAGCCA
>Ga0316201_10003927_pt1 | contig 11097 bp, 10 predicted proteins | sample CS6wburrow_MG_FD_204516 | JGI IMG/M metagenome (GOLD analysis project Ga0316201, IMG submission 204516) | Coastal sediment microbial communities from Delaware Bay, Delaware, United States - CS-6 worm burrow | ecosystem: Environmental > Aquatic > Marine > Coastal > Sediment | place: USA... | reverse complement strand
GGCGTTCGACCTCGGCTTTATCAACGAGGCCATTGAGCGCTCCGCGATCAAGAGAAACCCGTTTCACCCGTTTTCCAGCTTCGACACGGCGACGCTCTGCGGCGTGGCGTTCGGGCAGACAGTGCTGTCGCGCGCGGTGAAGGCCGCAGGCCTCGAATTCGACGAAGAGTCGGCACACTCCGCGGCCTACGACGCCGAAATCACGGCCGACGTATTCTGCGAAGTCGTGAACCGGTTCAGGCCGGTATTCGAAGGAATTAGGGGACAGTGACCCTAATACAGTGCCTGCCGGCATCCTTGGTGCGCGTCGGCCAGAATTAGGGTCACTGTCCCCTAATTCCCCCTAATTCGCGATCCGCGACTAGGCTGTGGCGCCTTCGAGCAGTTCCTTGAGCTCGCCGGAGTGGTACATCTCGACGACGATGTCGCTGCCACCGATCAGCTCCCCCTTCACGTAGAGCTGCGGAAACGTCGGCCAGTTCGAATATTCTTTCAATCCCTGCCGGATTTCTTCGTCTTCGAAAATATTGACGAAGGCGTACGGCTTGCCGATGGCATTCAGTGCCGCGACGGTCTGCCCGGAAAACCCGCACTGCGGAAAATCCGGCGTGCCTTTCATGTACAGCAAAATGTCGTGCGACTTCAGCTGTTCCTCGATTCTCGCGTTTACGTCCACGTTAGTCATCCTTCTTGGACCTCTCGTCCTCGTCTGTGTCCCGCTGCTCTGCCGGCGCCACGTCGGCGCCGAGCAACATGCTCGTGCAGCCCGATGCCGCCATCAGCGTCAGTATAATGATCAATAGTCTCATATAATAATGATTATCTTTTTCACAAGGCAGTCTCTTATAATACCGCGTGCGCAGACGCGCCACTATTCAAATTCGCGTCGATACCAACAACGAAGAAAACCCCGGGAGTAGCGAACCATGAATCCCCTTAACACCATTGCCGGCACCATTACTGCGGGCATTGTACTGGCAATCATCATCGCGGCCGCCACCGTCGGCATCGCCTTCAACGCCGTCAGCTTCATCGTCTGGATCCACGTGCTCGCGGGCATCACCTGGATCGGGCTGCTGTACTACTTCAACTTCGTGCAGGTCCCGGCGCTCGCAGACGCAATCGCGGACGAAGGCGGACCCGGCGGTGCCGGCATCACGAAATACGTGGCGCCCCGCGCGCTGTGGTGGTTTCGCTGGGCCGCGTTACTGACCTGGCTGTCCGGCGCGGCTGCGCTCGGCCACTACCGTATCTTCGCGGACGCCTTCGCGCTGGGAATGCTGGGCGACTCGTTGAACATCCAGGCGATGATCATCGGTGTCGGTGCCTGGCTCGGAACCATCATGCTGTTCAACGTCTGGGTGCTCATCTGGCCGAACCAGAAAAAGGTGCTCGGCCTCGTCGAGGCCAGCGCCGACGAGGTAGCGAAAGCCAAGCGCGTCGCGCTTCTCGCCTCGCGGACGAATACCATGCTGTCATTCCCGATGCTGATGAGCATGGTCGGCTATGGCCACGGCGGCTTCTTCCTGTAATTGAAGCCGTTGGTTTCTCTGAAGGACGCCGAGCGGCAGAGCCTGGGATCGACCGTCGCTGCCGCGCTTGCCGAGGATATCGGCAGTGGTGACCTGACGGCCGCGCTGATCGACGAGGATGAGGTCGTCGGTGCCACGATCATCGCCCGGGAATCCCTGGTGCTCGCGGGGCACCCGTGGGCCAGCGAGGTGTTTTGCCAGCTCGACGAACGTATCCTGGCCGACTGGTATATCGAGGACGGGCAGCGCGCCGAGGCGGACGATGTCATCTGCAAGCTCGTCGGCCCTGCGCGTCCGCTTTTGACGGGCGAACGCACCGCGCTCAACTTCCTGCAGACCCTGTCGGCGACGGCGACGACGACCGCCGAGTACGTTGCCGCTGTTGCAGGCACGCGCGCCCGGGTTCTCGACACGCGCAAGACCGTGCCCGGTCTCAGGCAGGCCCAGAAATACGCCGTACGTTGTGGCGGCGGTGAAAACCACCGGGCAGGGCTCTACGACGCCATCCTGATCAAGGAAAACCACATCAGGAGCGCCGGCAGCATTACCGAAGCGCTGCGGCGTGCGCAGAGCAACGCGGGCGATGTCCTGATTGAAGTCGAGGTCGAGGCACTCGACGAATTGCGGGAGGCGCTGGATGCTGGCGCCGGGCGCATCCTGCTCGACAACTTCTCGCTCGCCGACCTGCGCGAGGCTGTGACCATCAATGCCGAGTACGGCTACGTCGCGGCGGAACTCGAAGCGTCGGGCAACGTCAGTCTCGACACGGTCCGCGACATCGCAGAGACCGGCGTGGATTACATTTCAACGGGTGCGATCACCAAGAACGTGCGCGCCATCGACCTGTCGATGCTGTTTCGGATCGACTAGCGACTGCGTTCAAAGCTCGCCGGGCGTATCCGTGTACGTAATGGCGTTGCTTACACGCTTTGGCTCTGATACGCCGTAACCCTGCGCGTAGTCGACGCCCATACCCCTGAGCATCGTGATGATGTCCTCGTTTTCCGCAAACTCGGCAATGGTCTGCTTGCCGGTGAGGTGCCCGATTTCATTAATCGAACGTACCATTTCGCGGTCGATCGGATCATGCAGCATCTCCTTGACAAAACCACCTTCGATCTTGAGAAAGTCCACCGGTAAGTGCTTCAGGTAGCCGAATGACGACATGCCCTCGCCGAAATCGTCGAGGGCGAATTTACAGCCGAGTTCCTTGAGTGCATTGATGAATCGAACGGCCTGCGAATAGCTGGCCACAGCCGCGTGTTCCGTGATCTCGAAGCAGATCCTGGTCGCATCGAGCCCCGACATCTGGAACTGGTCGATGACGAACGGCAGGAATTTCTCGTCGCCGAGACTCTGCCCGGACAGGTTGATGGAACACAGCATGAGTCGCTCGCGCTCGTCAGCCTCCGAGACCAGCCAGCGGAACGCCTGCCGGATAACCCAGCGGTCGATGGCCGGCGTCAGGTTGTAACGTTCGGCAGCCCCGATGAACAGGCCCGGCGAAATGACGCCGCCGTTCTCGTCGCGCATCCTCAGGAGAATCTCGTAATGCGCCCCCTCCTCTTCCTTCTGGAGGGGCATGATCGTCTGCCGGAACAGCTCGAAGCGGTTTTCCTCGAGCGCATTGTTGATGCGGGCGGCCCACTGCATCTCGCGGCGCCGGCGCATCAGGTCGATGTCGTTCTCCTGGAAGCTGTGGATGCGGTTGCGCCCTGCTTCCTTGGCAGCGCCGCAGGCGCTGTCCGCAGCGCTCAGCAACGCGGCAACGTCTTCGTTGTCGGCCGTAATCGGCACGACGCCGATGCTGACGCCGAGCCGGAAGGTGCGGTCATCCCACAGGAATTTGTAGTCGCCGATTGCCGCCCGCAGGTCCTCGGCGGTCTGCAGCGCCTCATCGAGGTTGCAGCTCTCGAGCAACACGCCGAATTCGTCGCCGCCGAGCCGCGCCAGGGTATCGCGCCAGCGAATCTTTGCCTTGAGCAGGTTGCCGAGCTGGTGCAGCAGGGTATCGCCGGCGCTGTGTCCGCAGGAGTCGTTGACGATCTTGAACTGGTCGAGGTCCAGGTACAGCAGTGCATAGGCCGTTTCGCGGGCCCTCGCGCTTTTCAGTGCCCGCTCGAGGCGGCTCTCGAACTCGCGCCGGTTGACGAGTCCCGTGAGAATGTCGTGGCTGGCGTGATAGCTGAGACGGCGGTTGAGTTCGCGCGACTCGCTGACGTCGTGGAATACGAGCACGCCGCCCGTGACGATGCCCTTGCCGTCGCGGATGGGTGATGCCGTGCTCTCGATGTAGAGTTCGTTGCCGTCGCGGCGTATCAGCAAGGTTGGACGCACCGACTTGATGGCCCGGTCCCGCCGGATGGACACGGCCAGGGGGTTCTCGAGGGGTTCGCAGGTCTCCTCGTGGAAACCACGAAATATCTCGTCGATGGGACGGCCACTGGCATCGTCGACCTTCCAGCCGGTGAGCTCCTCGGCAACCGGGTTGACGTACTCGACGTTGCCACTCGCATCGGTCGTGATGACGCCGTCACCGATGGACTGCAGCGTGATCTGGGCGCTTTCCTTCTGCCGGAACAGTGCCTCCTCGTAGAGCTTGCGCTCGGTGATATCGACTTCGGCCCCGAGCAGGCGCAACAGGCGGCCGTTCCCGTCGAGCACGGCCTTTGCCCGGCTGGCCATCCAGCGCCAGTCACCGGACTGGTGCTTCATGCGGTGCACGGACTCGAAAAACGGCGTCTTGCCCTCGAGGTGCTCGCGCATGCGGGACTGCACGCGCGCCATGTCGTCCGGATGCACGAGGTGGTACCAGTCGAGCAGCACGTCCTCGGCGTCCTCGTCGTAACCGAGCATCTTCTTCCAGCGCCGCGACAAGTCGACACGCTTGGTGAGGCCGTCGAAATCCCAGATGCCATCATTCGCGGTCATCGAAATCAGCTCGTTGCGCTCGCGCAGTTCGCCGAGGATCTCCTGGTCGCGCAGCCGCTCGAGCCCCGTGGCCAGCGACGCGCCCATCAGCTTGACGAGCAGGTGCACGTTTGCGTCCCAGCCCACAGCGCCGTGTTCGTTGGCGAGCGCAAGGAACCCTGCGACCTCGCCATGCACCGAGAAACCGATGATCAGGGCCGAACCGATATGCAGTTCGGCGAGTCGCCCGAGTTCCGCCTGCGCCGCTTCGGGAGGCGACGCCGTGTCATCGATTTCGATGACCTTGAGGTGGCCGAGCCGGCTCACCAGCCAGGGCCAGTCCTCCAGGCGTTCCCCGCCGAGCACCTCCGGCGTGCATTGCGCGAAACCCGTTTTGCCGGCGAACACCGGTTCGAGGTTCCGGCCATCCTCGGAAATCAGCGCCAGGCAGGCTGCATCGCAGCCACATGCGTCGGGCAGTTCGGAGATATTGGCCTGCAACATTTCGTCGCGGCTGGCGGCCTCGAGCTTCTGGAGATTGACGGCGATCTTGGTCTGCAGCGCGTCTACCGCGCCGCGGGTACGTTCTCCGGCACGCGGTCGACGGTGCCGGATTCCCGGTGTGGTCGTGGTGTCGGACGGGTTCGCCATGGATAGCCGCATTTTGACACGTCACCGCAGGAATACAAGATAAGTTGCTGAGTTTTTTGACCTTAAGTACTCCAGGTCAACCGGAGCACCGCTGGCCCGTTAATACCCTGACAAACGCAGTTCACGATCAAGGAGATACCCATGAACTTGTCAATTGAAGGCTTGCCTGGACTGTCAGGCGCAAGGAATGCAGCCACCCGGGCGGCCGTGGCGATCGTCGCACTCGTGCTGGGTGCCTGCGGCGGCGGTGCCAGCACCGCAACGACCGATCCCGAGCCACTGGCCTCGTGCGATCCTGCAAATGCCGCCACCGCGGCCGAATGCGGTTCCGTAATCGTCTCGTTCACCGACGCGGACGGCGATTTCCTGAATTACACCGTCGATGTGCTGTCGCTGACGCTGGAAACAGCCAACGGCCGCGTGGTCGAAACCCTGCCGCGCGAGACCCGCATCAACTTCACCGATTATGTCGACCTGACCGAGCTCGTGGCCGTGGCGTCGGTGCCGCCCGCGACTTACGTCGCCGGCACGATCCGCTTCGACTACACGGACGCAGAGGTATTCGTCGCCGCGGGAGACGGCTCGAAAGAGGCCGTGGTGACCGATCAGGCCGGTTCGCCGCTCGCACAGGCAGAACTCCGGATCAGGCTGTCCAACCGCGACCAGCTCACGGTACGGCGCGGCCTGCAGTCGTTGCTGCAGCTCGACTTCGACCTGGCTGCCTCACACGTAGTGGATATCGCACCGACGCCGGCAACGGCTGTGGCCGAGCCCTTCATCGTGGCCGAGGTAACACCGGTCGATGAAAAAGAAACACGCGTGCGCGGACCGCTGGTCGAGGTTGACGAAGCGACAGGTGAATACATCGTCGCGCTGCGTCCATTCCATCATCGGGATGGCGATTTCGGACGCATGGCCGTGCAAACGAACGAAGAGACGGAATTCGAGATCAACGGCGAATCGTACATTGGCGCCGACGGCCTGCAGGCGCTGGCCGCAGCCGGACGGGGTACACCGACCGTGGCCGGTGGCACACTCGACGTCGCCGAGCGGCAATTTACGGCAGCGATCGTGCTCGCCGGCTCGAGCGTGCCGGGTGCGCGACGCGACGCAGTCGTCGGCAACGTCATCGCCCGCGACGGCGACATTCTTACCGTACGGGGCGCGACGATCATCCCGCACGACCGCCGCGCGCATTTTCATGACGACGTGCTCGTGCAGATTGGACCGGAGACGAAGGTCTTCAAGGATGGCGATCGGCTGGCCGATACCGGCATCGACGCGATCTCGATCGGACAGCGCGTGACGATCCGCGGCAGCGGTCCCGACGCCATGCGGACCACCAGCGACGCGAACTCGCCGCAGATCCTGTTCGACGCGACCGCGGGCGCCGTACGCATGCACGTCACGCACCTGAGCGGCGTCGTCAACACGGTCGTGAACGGCCAGGTGGACATCGCGTTGCAGGCGATCGATCGCCGTCGCGCGGACATCTTCGACTTCAGCGGCACGGGCACCTCACCGGACCTGGACGCCGACCCCGGCAATTACGAGGTCGCGACGGGCAACCTGACGCTCGCCGACTTCTCCGCCGGTAAACCGATCGCGGTACGTGGCTTCCCCGAGGCGTTCGGCGTGGCGCCGCCGGACTTCAAAGGCCGCACAGTGATCGACTTCACGGAAGTACGCAGCGCGCTGGGCGTCGGCTGGGGCCAGGACGGCACGACCGCTCCCTTCCTGAGCATGGGCGCTGACGGCCTGGTCCTGGACAACCAGAACCCCGCCATTGACGTCCGGCACTACATCAAGCAGGGCACGGTCCTGATCGACCTGACGGCCCTCGAGTCCGGCACGGCAATCGTACCGCCAGGCTCCGGGCGCACGCTGTATGTCATCAAGTCGGCCGACAGCCTGCGGCAGTACTCGGACTTCGCAGAATTTGCCGACGACCTGGCGACGAGCCTCGATGGCGTGACGAGCGTCCGCTCGATGTTCGCGAGAGGTCAGTACGACGTGGACAGCAACGTCTTCACGGCATTCAAGCTTGGCGTCTATCTGTTGGAGCCGTAAATACGAAGTAAGGACCGATAGTTCCCCCGCTATGCCTTACCTGACTGGCTCTCCCCCCGCTACCCGCCGGGTAGCGGGGGTTCTTTTTTGGCCTTTACGGCACGCTGAGGGCATCGCATACTGCGGCGATCACCATGGATATCGAAACCGAACTCGCCCTTCGCCGCAGCCTCGGCCACTTCGCAACCGGCGTGACCGTGGTGACCTGCTGCGCGCCTGACGGCCGCCCCTGCGGCATCACGGCCAACAGCTTCAGCTCGGTTTCACTGGATCCGCCGCTCGTGCTGTGGAACATCGCGAGGGTGTCGAATTCGCTGGACGCCTACCTGGCCGCCGAGTATTTCGCGATCCACGTACTCAAAGCGGAGCAGCAGCACGTGGCCGAGCACTTCGCCAGGACGGACCACACGCGCTACAACGGTGTCGAGCACACGATCTCGGGGCAAAACGTACCGATCCTCCCGGGGGTCCTGGCCCGGTTCGATTGCCGGACGCGCGAGATTCACGAGGGCGGCGATCACCACATCATCATCGGTGAAGTGCAGGCGCATACCGCGGGGGAAGGCGCACCGTTGCTCTTTTTCAGCGGCGAATATCGCACTTCTTGACGCAGAGCAACGTCTGGCAGCAGTAATGCTGATAATGTGCGGCAACGCACAAAAAAGGGCTCCCGTTATGTAAAAAACGGGCAACCCGTGCAGACAGATGATCGTTATGAATAGTAGACCTTTACCAAATGCGGATTTCAGCTCGGCCGGGGGTAGCCATCGTGAAATGGCTTGGCTCTGACAGGAACCGGTTCACCGAGCTGATGCGGCCTCATTTCGATGCGCTGTACATTGCGGCGCAACGAATGACGCGATCCGCGGCGGACGCGGAAGACCTGGTACAGGACGTGTGTCTCAAGGCGCACATGCACATCGACGAACTGGAGAAGATCGAGTTCCAGCGTGCGTGGCTTCTGAAGACTCTGTACCACCGGTTCATTGACATCCAGCGATCGCGTGAGCGTTCGCCGGTTGACATGGCGGAGACCGGCGCCGATTCGAACGATCCCGATTTCATGGAGCGGGTCGGGTCGAGGCCGGACGATATCGTCGAACGGGACAAGCGCCTGGAGACGATATTTCGGGCCATGGAGATTTTGGGCCACGAGGCATCGAGCCTCCTGGCATTGCACGACATAGAGGGTTTTACCCTGCAGGAACTGCGGCAGGTAACCGGATTGCCGGAAGGGACGCTGAAGTCCCGCCTGCACAGGACACGATCCCGGCTCGGACGACTGTTGTCCAACCAGGATATCCATAAACCGGTGCTGACCGTAGTCGGTGGCAAGAAATGAAATGTGAAACAGTAGTCGAACAGATCAGAGCGCTTGCGGATGGATCGCTACAAGGCGACGAGCGAACCGCGTGCATGAAACATGTGTCAGCCTGCCAGGATTGTGCCGACGCCCTGCGGGGCGTTCGCGCCATGCTGGTCGTTCGTGACCAGGCGACGGTCCCGGGCTCGGAACGCGTATTCAATCGCGTCATGAGCAAGGCCGGCTACGATCCGCACGAGCAGGCCTCCCGGCGGGGCTTCTGGCTCGGGGCAGGCTTCAGCGGCGCAATCGCTGCGTCGCTGCTGGCCGTTACGTTTGCACTTCGGCTGCTGATGAGTCCGGGCGTCGAGACTCCCACGGCCGCCGAATTTTATGTCTCGGCGACCGAGGTACGCCCGATGAATATCGCTATCGAGGCCGACAGGCCGCTGCAGGGCGCGCAGATCAGCATCCTGTTGTCGGGCGACGTGGAGGTCGATGGCTATATCGACCAGCATGAACTCAGCTGGGTCGACGATCTCGAACCCGGCGTGAACCAGCTCACGCTGCCGATCCGCGCCATTGGCGAGCGCGGCGGACAGATGGTCGTGAGACTCAGCCACCCGGACAGCGAGCAGATTTTTGTCGTGCAGCTGAAACACGACAGCTGATTATGTCGTAAAGCGGAAACCGCTGGGCGGTTTCGAACGTTTATTCAATTGGGCAGAGCGATAGCAAGAATTCTGGATGAGTCGGATGAAGATTAGAGTTTCGATAACGGCGATGATACTGATGGGGGTCAGTACCGGCGCCTGGGCCACCGGCGACGACGACGCCGAGGCCACCATACGCCTGATGGGCACCGCGGAAGCCGAATTGCCGGACGCCGTGATCAAGACGATCACGCTGCCGAAGCACCTGCAGGTGAACGCCGAGGACCAGGCCGACACCGTCGACAAGGCGAAGGGCCACGACAAGGCTAACGAGCGGCTCACGAACGAGAATCGGAAGAAGGGCCTCGCACAGGCCGAGGCTGCACGACAGAATAGCAGGGATATGTCGGAGAAGGCCAAGGATGTCCGCGGGAACCGCGGCCGGTCCGAGGATAATCGACCAGCTCCCCCGGAGCCGCCCAATCGCCCGGAGAACCCGCCTGGCCGGGACTGAGTGCTAATGTGAGCCAGCTTCCTGCCCCCGGCAGGGAGACCGTGATATCAGTCACACTGTGAGCCCCTCGCGCTATCCGCCGAGGGGCTCTTTTGTTATTTACATAACTGGTATTTTTCAGAAAACGGGGTCTCCCGAGCCAGCATGGTCCTCCGCCGACTCACTGCTCTCGCAGCGCTGCTGCTGTCCCCATTATTCGCGTCGATTGTCGTCGCGGACGTTGCGGATGACTGGGCGTCCGGACAACAGGCTTTCACAGCCGGGGATTACGAATCGGCCCTGCTCTACTTCGAGATAGCGCGCGACGCCGGCCAGGAGGGCGTCGCGGTGCACTACAACATCGCCGCCTGCCAATTCAAGCTGTCTCGTTTCGACGAATCGAAGGCGACATTCAGCTTCATCGCTGAAAACTACCCGAAGATGCGAGGACTCGCGGAATACAACCTGGGACTGATAGAGCGCCGACTCGGCAATACTGCCGCCGCAAGGCAGCATTTCATCACGGCCTGGGACATGAGCTCTGGCGACGAGACGCTGCAGTCGCTGGCCGCATCAATGCTGAAGGAGCAGGAACTCCCGGAAGAATCGGAATGGTATGGCGCCGTGGCTCTGCGGGCAGGTCACGACGACAATGTCGCACTGCGCGACAGTCTCGGGCTCCCGGCCGGCGTATCGGCGGAGAGCCCGATGGCAGATCTCTTCGCGTCAGTCGGTGTCAGCCCACACGGACTCGGCGGACTATGGCTTGACGGCAGCGTTTACGCAGTTGCCTACAAGGACGCGGGCGACTTCGACCAGTCTGAATTTAGACTCGGCGGTGTGTATGTCTGGCAACCGGGGGAGTGGCGTTTCGAAACGAGCGCTCATTTCGTCTACGGAACGCTGGACGGAAGCGGCTTCGAGCGTGAAACCGCCCTCGGTGCCCGTGCCGTACGCTATGTCGGCGACGAAGGCGCACTCGACCTTCACTACCGTTATGACGATATCGACGAAGACGATCCGCTGTATGCGGGTATAGCAGGTACGCGCCAGCGGGTTGATCTCAGGTACCGCTGGTATCGCGACAACCATGCGATCGTCCTCAGGCTTGGTGCCGAGAACAACGATCGCCTCGACCCCGGCGTCTCACCGTCACGCACGCGTTTCCAGGCTGATTACCGCTACCAGCCGAGCAACGGATGGGGCTTCGAAGCGGGCCTGGGTTTCCGGTCGAGCGACTACGAAGACCTCGAAACACCGAGAACCGAAGACCTGGCGAATGTCAGCGCGGCATTGACCTACACCTTCGCCGAGGTCTGGCTGTTCGCACTCCAGTTCCAGTACTCGGAGAACGACTCCAGCGACCCCGAGTTTTCCTACGAGCGCAACCTGATTACGCTCGGCGTACTGCGCACGTTCTGATTATTCCCCCTCGACGCGGATCGTGTGCGTGGCGCGCACGATCTCGACGATCGGCGCCTCCGG
>Ga0316201_10003926_pt1 | contig 11098 bp, 10 predicted proteins | sample CS6wburrow_MG_FD_204516 | JGI IMG/M metagenome (GOLD analysis project Ga0316201, IMG submission 204516) | Coastal sediment microbial communities from Delaware Bay, Delaware, United States - CS-6 worm burrow | ecosystem: Environmental > Aquatic > Marine > Coastal > Sediment | place: USA... | reverse complement strand
CGCTCACTCGGATCCTGACCGCGCCGAGTGACAAAGTCGCTGCAGTGACGCGCACGCTGCCGCGCCAGGCTCGCATGTTCACAACCAAGACAACCGTGGACTTCAGCCGCAGCACATCGGACGACCAGACCGTGCTCGAGTTGCGTGCTGCCGACCGTCCCGGTCTCCTGAGCACGATCGGGCACGTCTTCATCGAACAGGGCATCGATATCGAGGCTGCCAAAATTGTGACTATTGGTGAGCGCGCAGAAGACGTATTCTATGTCTGTCTCGAGTCCGGCGGAGGTGCGCTGGACCAAACACAACAGGATCAACTGGGCGAAGCGCTGTTCGAACAACTGGGCAGCAGCGCTGGCACTTGAGAGCGATTGAAATGCAGGAACTGGAAAAAATCATCGAGCACGCCTTCGAGAATCGTGCGCAGGGCTTTGATGACCGCGCACAGGTCGAGGCCGCCGTTCAGGAGGCCATTGCCCTCCTCGACTCCGGCACGGAGCGAGTCGCAGAAAAAAAGGAAGGTGGCTGGCAAGTTAATCAGTGGCTCAAGAAAGCTGTACTACTGAGCTTTGCGCTGACAGACAACAAGGTCATCGAAAGCGGCCACAGCCGATTCTATGACAAGGTGCCGATGAAGTACGCGGACTACTCCGAGGAACAATTCAAGGCAGATGGCGTGCGCGTCGTGCCCGATGCGATCGTGCGTCGCGGCGCCTATGTCGCGCCCGACGTCGTACTCATGCCGAGCTACGTGAACATCGGCGCCTACGTTGACAGCAGTACAATGGTCGACACCTGGGCAACGGTCGGCAGCTGCGCGCAAATCGGCAAGAATGTGCATCTTTCCGGCGGCGTCGGTATTGGCGGTGTACTGGAACCTATCCAGGCAGGGCCTACGATTATCGAGGACGACTGCTTCATCGGTGCGCGTTCGGAGGTTGTGGAAGGCGTGATCGTCGAGAAAGGCTCTGTGATTTCCATGGGTGTTTTTCTCGGCCAGAGCACGCGAATCTACGATCGCGAAACCGGTGAGATCACCTACGGGCGAATTCCCGCCGGTTCGGTCGTTGTGTCCGGCAACCTGCCTTCCGCTGATGGCACATACTCGTTGTACTGCGCGGTCATTGTGAAGCGAGTTGACGAAAAAACTCGTTCGAAGACAGGTCTCAATGACCTGTTGCGCAACCTGGACTGACGCCATGCTGACGGTATATGGAATCAAAAGTTGCGACACCTGCCGCAGAGCGCGCAAGTATCTTGCAGAGAACGACATCGAATTTCGCTTCCACGACGTGCGGGACGATGGCCTGGACATCCAGATGCTGGAACGTTGGTCCGACCGCATAGAATGGCAGAAGCTGCTGAACAAGCAGAGCCTGACGTGGCGCAAGATCCCGGAGGTCGACCGCAACGGCATGACCAAGGATCGCGCATTCGCTTTGATGCTCGATCAACCGACGCTCGTCAAACGGCCGGTACTCGAGTCACCGCAGTTTATGGCGGTAGGCTTCTCGGAAAAACGATTTGGCGAGTACTGGGCGAAAGCCAACACCTAAAGGTTCCAGTTACCTTTTATCGAGTCTAAATCATCAATTTAGACTCGATAAAAGGTAACTGGAACCTATCAGCGGTAGCAATCAGCCGATTCTGCCGGTGATGTAGTCCTCCGTCAGTTTGTGCTGCGGATTCGTGAAGATCGTGTCCGTCTCGTCAACCTCGACGAGGAGCCCGAGGTGAAAGTACGCCACCCGCTTCGATACCCGTGCCGCCTGTTGCATTGAGTGAGTCACAATGACGATCGCGTAGTCCTCGCACAGCTCGTCCATCAGGTCCTCGATCCGCGCCGTCGCAATCGGGTCGAGTGCGGAACACGGCTCGTCCATCAGAATTACTTCTGGATTGACTGCAATAGTCCGCGCGATGCAGAGACGCTGCTGCTGTCCGCCTGAGAGACTGGTTCCGGGTTCATCAAGGCGATCCTTGACCTCTTTGAGCAGACCGGCTCGTTCCAGGCTCGAATGCACGATGTCATCGAGTTCCGCCCTGTCCGACGCAAGACCGTGAATGCGCGGGCCGTAAGCGACATTGTCGTAAATACTCTTGGGGAACGGATTCGGCTTCTGGAATACCATGCCGACACGTGCGCGCAGCGCGACCGGGTCCTGTTCCTTGCGATAGATATCCTTGCCGTCCAGCGTGATGTTTCCCGTGACACGCGCGGTGTCGATTGTGTCGTTCATGCGATTAAGGCAACGCAGGAACGTCGACTTGCCGCAACCGGACGGGCCAATCAGCGCAATGACCTCTTTCTTGCCAACCTCGAGTGACACGTTCTGTATCGCATGGTTATCGCCGTACCAGACGTTCACGTCTTCCGCGACCATGAACGGATGTTCGGACCGCACGTTGCCGACCGTCGCACCGCCCAGCTTTGTCTTGCGCTCAACGATATCGGTCACGGTCGCCGACTGCGGCGTCTCATTCATGGTCGTGTTTTCGTTCATAGCCGTCATACTCGCGGAGGTTACCATTTGCGTTCCAGGCGTCTTCTGAGAATTACTGCCGTCAGGTTCATGACGAGCAGGAATCCAAGTAACACGATAATTGCTGCGGAAGTTCGTTCGGCGAAAGCCCTTTCGGGACTATCAGCCCAGAGGTAGATCTGCACCGGCAAGGCAGTCGATGGATCCGCGAGACTCCCGGGAACATCGACGATGAAAGCCACCATGCCAATCATCAGCAACGGCGCCGATTCGCCGAGCGCTCGACTCATGCCGATGATCGCGCCCGTCAGCATGCCCGGCAACGCCAGCGGCAGTACATGGTGGAATACCACTTGCATTTGTGACGCGCCCAGCCCGAGCGCGGCTTCACGAATCGACGGCGGCACGGCCTTGATCGATGCGCGCGATGCAATAATGATCACGGGCAAGGTCAGCAACGTCAGCACGAGACCGCCAACCAGCGGAGCCGAGCGCGGCAAGCCCACCCAGTTGATGAACACAGCCAGGCCGAGCAGTCCAAACACAATCGACGGGACCGCCGCCAGGTTGTTGATATTTACCTCGATAAGGTCTGACCAGCGATTGCGCGGCGCGAACTCCTCGAGGTAAATCGCGGCGGCAACACCGATCGGGAACGACAAGGCGAGCGTAACCACGAGCATGTAGAGCGAACCCATTACGGCGCCCTTGATACCCGCAAGCTCGGGTTCACGCGAGTCGCCATTGCTGAACAAGGCCGTGTTGAACCGGGTGGCCAGCCGCCCGGATTCCTGCAGTGCCTGCACCCACGCGATCTGTTTGTCCGAGATCGGACGCAGTGCCGCATCAACGTTGGCGTCGATATTGCCCTTGATGAGCATATCGACATTGGATGACGCCGGAACCCACATAGTCTGGGTCGTACCAAGCAATTCGGGATTCGCAGCCAGCAGGTCTCGGACCTGGTAACTGGCGCCGATACTGACGATTCGATACAGCTCACGACGATCACTCCTGCCCGACACTTCAGGCAGGGCATCACGCAGGGCGGATCGCACCAGGCCATCAAAATCTGCATACGCCAGATCCAGTTCTCCATCCGGCGCCAGAGTATCTTCGGACAACTCGATATCGAGTTTCAGGAACGTCTGCTTGAACGCAGTTGAACCGTCGGCAATCAGGCTCGCGAAGAAAACACCCAGGAACACGATGCCAACGGCCGTCGCGAGCATCCCCACGGACCTGAACAGAAACTCCTTGCGCCGGCGGCGTGGCAGTCCTGCTTCGACTTTTTGTCGCGTTGTCTGGTTCTTGTTCATTGCCATGACCTAGTCGTATTCCTCGCGGTACTTACGTACGACACTCAGACCGATGACGTTGAGGAACAGCGTCACAACGAACAGCATCAACCCGAGTGCAAACGCCGCAAGCGTCTTCGCGCTATCGAACTCCTGGTCACCGACCAGCAAGGTCACGATCTGGACTGTAACGGTGGTCACTGCTTCGAACGGATTCGCCGTCAGGTTTGCAGCCAGGCCCGCCGCCATAACCACGATCATCGTTTCACCGATCGCGCGTGACACCGCCAGCAAGATGCCGCCTACAATTCCCGGCAGCGCCGCCGGCAGGATGACCTTGCTCATGGTCTCCGAGCGGGTCGATCCCAGCCCGAGCGCACCATCGCGCATTGCAGACGGGACCGCGTTGATGGCGTCATCAGACAGAGACGATACGAGGGGAATGATCATGATGCCCATCACGAGCCCCGCCGCGAGGGCGCTCTCGGATGCAACCTCGATGCCTACAGATTCACCCGCCTGGCGCACCCATGGAGCAACGGTCAGCGCCGCGAAGAAGCCGTACACGACGGTCGGGATGCCAGCGAGTATTTCGAGCAATGGTTTCGCAATGCCGCGGACTCGGGCGCTTGAGTACTCCGCGAGGTAGATCGCCGTCATGAGGCCGACCGGCACAGCGACGATCATGGCGATTCCCGTGATCAGCATCGTGCCCGTAAACAGCGGCACCGCCCCGAAGCTACCGGACGATCCGACCTGGTCTGCGCGAATGGCCGTCTGCGGACTCCAGGTCGTGCCAAACAGGAACTCCGACAGCGGGACTTCCTGGAAGAACCTGATCGCCTCGAAGAGTACCGACAGCACGATGCCGATCGTGGTGAAAATCGCGATGCTGGAAGCGGCAATCAGGAACCAGCGTATGACACGCTCAACGCGATTACGTGCCCGCAGGTCGGGATGGATACGGCGCCACGCAATTGCACCGCCAAGCCCTGCAAGTCCCAGGGTAAGTACCGCGAGTAGCTGCCGGCTTTTCTCGACGTAGCTGTTGTACAAGGTTGCAGCGTTCCGCAGCACATCATCCACAGCAACACTAACGACGTCTCCCGCGGCGAGGTTGCGGATATTGTTCACAAGGAGATTCAGTTCGCCGGCGGGCCAGTCCTGGTATGCCTGTGGCAGACCCTTGATGACCAGCGCGACCACGAGACGTGGTTCGACCAGTAACCACAACAGCAACAACGCCAGCGCAGGCAACGCAACCCAGATCGCCACGTAGTGGCCGTGATATCCCGGCAAGGAATGCAGCGCCGTCCCGTGGCCCGGACCGCCGACGAGCGCAAGTGCCCGCCGCCGTCCGAAGAAGAACGCTGCGACTGCCATGAAACCGAGCAACAGTATGAGTGTCGTGCTTTGCATTGTTGTATTTCGTAACGAAGGCAACGACCCCGAACAGGATCGCCGCCAGTCTCAGTACATCAGATTCTTATTCTGCGGCCATCGACAAGGGCTTCAGGTCGCGAACGGCGGCGGCAATTTCACCGCGCTCCTCGTCGGGCATCGGGATCAGACCTCGGTCGGAAAGATAACCCTCCTCACCCCAGGCCCGCTCGCTGGTGAATTCGCGCAGAAAACCACGTAGCCCCGGAATCACATCGACGTGTGCTTTCTTGACGTAGAAGTACAGTGGCCGTGAAACCGGATATTCTCCAGCGGCGATCGCGTCGAACGTCGGCGCAACACCGTCGATGAACGAACCCTGCACTTTTTCCATGTTCTGGTCGAGGAAGCTGAAACCGAAGATACCGAACGCATTCGGGTTGGCCTGCAATTTCTGTACGATCAGATTGTCATTTTCACCGGCCTCGACGAACACACCATCCTCACGAATCGTGTGACAGATTGCCTTGTATTTGTTCTTGTCAGCGCTCTTGAGTGCAGCGATCCAGGGGGTCGCCTTACACCCGCCTTCCATGGCCAGTTCCACGAACGCATCACGCGTACCGGAGGTCGGAGGCGGCCCCAGAACCTCGATCTTGATCGCTGGCAGCGCGGGATTCACGTCCGCCCATGTCTGGTTCGGATTCTCGATCAGTTCGCCTTTAGCCTCGCCCGGCACTTCCTTGGCGAGCGCCATGAAAATATCTGCCCGCGAGAGCTTCAATGTTTCCGCTCCAATCGCATTGGCAAAGACGATACCGTCATAGCCGATCTTCACTTCGACGATTTCGGTCACGCCATTGGCGGCACAGGATTCGACTTCGGATGATTTGATGGCGCGAGAGGAGTTCGTCACATCAGGGTAGTCAACGCCGACGCCGTCGCAAAACAGCTTCAGGCCACCGCCCGATCCGGTCGACTCTATTTTCGGTGTCTTGAATTCCGTACCACGCCCAAAACGCTCAGCAACAACCGTGGCAAACGGATAGACAGTGGACGACCCTACGACGTAGACGTAGTCGCGACTGGCCTGCGCCAACGCGGCGGAGGAAACAGCCAGTCCGAGGGCCAGAATCAGGGCAGAAGCTTTACGATGAAATGTCACCTTTGGTTCTCCAGAAGAGTGGAAATCATGCGCAAAGCTTAAGTGTGAATTGTTACCGAATTGTTGCAATATGCAGCCGATGACCGACGAAATTACCGACCCGACCATCGATCTTCTTTGCGACCTGATCCGGCGCCGTTCCGTCACGCCAGAGGATGCTGGCTGCCAGGCCCTGATGATTGAGCGGCTGGAAAAACTGGGATTCACCTGCGAGACCATGCAATTCAATGACGTGACCAACCTCTGGGCTCGTCGCGGGGACGCAGGTCCCGTGCTGTGTTTTGCCGGCCACACCGACGTCGTGCCTCCCGGCAATGTGGACGCATGGGGCAGTGACCCCTTCGAGCCGACCTTCACGGACGGCATGCTTTACGCCCGTGGCTCGGCCGACATGAAAAGTGGTCTCGCGGCGATGATCGTAGCGATAGAACAGTTTCTTGCTGAGAACCCGGACCCCGCAGGCAGCATCGCGCTGCTGATAACCAGCGACGAAGAAGGGCGAGCCCGGGACGGTACGCTCAAGGTCATGGACGCTCTTGCAGAACGTAATGAGCACATCGACTGGTGCGTGCTGGGCGAGCCCTCCAGCGAGACCAAGCTCGGCGATATCGTTCGTATCGGCCGGCGTGGATCGCTGAGCGGCATGCTGACCGTCAAGGGCATACAGGGGCACGTTGCATACCCGCAACTGGCCGACAACCCGATTCGCCGTTTCGCGCCTGTCCTCGCTGAGCTGCATCAAATCGTCTGGGATGACGGCAACGAGTATTTTCCGCCCACGAGTTTCCAGGTCGTCGATGTGCGTGCCGGCATCGGCGCACCCAACGTAACGCCCGCTGAACTTTCAGCACGTTTCAACTTACGGTATTCGACGGAATGGACGCATGAATCGCTGCAGGAAAAAGTGCATTCGGTTTTCGATGCGCACGACATCGACTATGAACTGAAGTGGCACCTGTCAGGGAAACCGTTCCTGACAAAGCCCGGCAAGTTGATCAACGCGGTTCATGAGGCGGTCACCGATCACACCGGCGCCGCTCCGGAACTCTCAACGGGAGGCGGCACTTCAGACGGTCGCTTTATTTCACCCGCTGGCGTCGATGTCGTAGAACTCGGGCCGGTCAATGCATCAATTCACAAGATCAACGAGCACGTCAGAGTCGATGATGTCATTACACTGACGAGCATGTACCGACGCATTATCGAGCTGATGCTCCTTTAGCACTCGGTCGAACATCGACACAGGCGATCGGTCAACGTGTGTCGTGACCGTCGCCGCTATAACTTGTCTGATTCCGGGCTTCAGGCTTTGCGGAGATTATTCCAGATGCCGGCAATACCGAGACCGCCGAGTCCGATGATGACCCAACTGGGCATCGACAATCCGAGCAAACGCCAGACAATCTCGGCGCATTCGCCAGAGCCCTTGAAGATCATGCTGAGCCCCTCAAACAACGCGAAGTTGTCCATGATGTATTCGAAGCCGGGGCCGCAAGATGGAACTTCACCAGCAGGCATGTTCTGCAGATGGACATGCCAGATCGCCACACCAGCGCCGAATCCCGCGAAAAGCGTGATAAAAGCGGCATAAACTCGCGAGCCAACTTGTCCCGCGTTATGCAATGCGGCAACCAGGAATGCAATACCCAGCAAGATTGTCGCGACGCGCTGGAACACGCATAACGGACAAGGCTCGAGGAGCAATACGTACTGGGCATAAAGAGCAAATCCCATCATGCCCGCACAAGCGAGAAAGCCTGCGAAATTCAGCAGGCGCTTGTTCGGAAGATTCATTTGTTTATGAATTGGTTTTGGTGGCTTCTGGAAGGACAGTATGACGCACATCCCTGCCCTGCACCATATATATGACGTACTCGCAGATGTTCTTGGCATGGTCGCCGATACGCTCGAGTGAACGTGCGCACCAGGTAACGTTCATGACGCGCTTGATCGATCGCGGATCTTCCATCATGAACGTTATGCACTGTCGCTGGATCGCTTCGTACTCTTCATCAACGCGTTCGTCCTCGCGAACGACCGCCCAGGCCTCGTCAACATCGAGACGCGCGAATGCGTTCATCGCGTCGCGCACCATATGAGCGACATGCTGGCCGAGTGTCTTGAGCTCGCGGTAGGAATCTGACGGCCGGTCCATGGCCGCCAGCTTGGAGGCAAGGAACCCGATCTTCTCTGCCTCATCGCCGATCCGTTCAAGATCCGTGATCGTCTTGATGATCGCGACAATCAATCGCAAATCGCCTGCCGCAGGCGCGCGAGTCGCGAGAATGCGGCTGCATTCTTCGTCAATATTGACTTCGAGATTGTTGACCTTGTAGTCATCCTCGGCGACCTGCAGCCCGAGTTCGCTGTCGCCGCTGACGATCGCCTTGATTGCCAGCGATAACTGCGATTCAACAAGTCCGCCCATCGCCATGACGCTATTTCGCAGGTCCTCGATGTCCTTGTTGAATCGCCGCGAAATGTGGTCTGTCAGATCGGATGCATCCATGGTCATACTTCACTCAATCGCGTTGTCAGGAGCCTACTTCCATTTCCACTGCATGTCGATCATCAGGCGGTTGTAGTCGCTCTTGCTTCCCGACGCGAGATTCACCTCGTTGATGAAGTACTGTGCACCGATGGTCCACGACTTGTTCACACCGTAATTGAACTGCAGCCAGTGCCCCTTGCTGTCGGAACCGCCACCGGCGAAGTCGGAGTCTGTCAGCAGGCCGAGCATGGAATCAGCCTCCTTGTCCGCATAGTAATAAGTGAACTGCATCTGGCCACGATCCCTGGCCTGACCGATCCTGGTTCCTGCCATCCAGCCAGTGTCGTTCTCCGATGGATCACCGTTGTTGATGTAATCGAAGAACACCATCGCCGGCCACTCACCCAGATCGAATGCCGCCTCGGCAAACGCCTGTGTCAGGTTGTAGTCGTAAAGATACACACACGTCGTATCCGGTGTGGTGCCGCAGGCAGCACCGCCAGCCTCGACAGCCGTGTTTCCAAAAAAGTCACCGGGATCGGTCGGGTCACCGAAATTCGTCGTCTTGCCCTTTGTCGGAATCGAGTAGTAGCCAATGCCGCCAGTCAGCTTTACGTTGCCGAAAGTGCCGTTCGCACCAAGCTGGCCACCCCAGCCGAAGTTCTTGTTACTTCTCCTGCTATCGCCCTCGAGATAAGTACCGAGCGCATTCACAAAGAACCAGTCACGCTGGTACTTCAGCGCCAGTCCTTCGGGCGTCCAGTCACCATCCCAGGTCAGCGCCTGGCTTCCCGCACGCTTGAGCGGGTTCTTGAATTTACCGGCGAACAGGTGCAGGCCGTCAGTCGCTTCCCAGTCGACGTAGGCCAGGTTCAGCGCCACGCCTTTGGACGAGCCGCCACCACCGAGCGTCTGGTTGGTTGATACGGGATCGTCGCCGCCGGTCGCGAGGCCGAATCCAACCTCGGTGTTGTCGGCTACCTGCGCCTTGATGTTAGTGCGAGCACGGATTCTGTTGCGCTTGCGAGTGTCGCTGCCTTCCGCGTCGATGCTCTCATAACGATAACGAAAATCACCGTCAACTTTGATGCGGTCCGGCCAGCTTTCAGAAGCCGCTGGAATCTCGGCAACTGTGGTCTTGACCTCACTGATCGCGGTGTCCGCCTGATCCTGCGCCGCGCGCAGTTCTGCATTCTCGGCCGCCAGCTGTTCGAGCCGCGCCGAAACCGCGGCCAGTTGCTCGCGTAGTTCTGCAAAATCTTCGTCACTGACAGCTGCAAGCGCGGCCGGAGAAATGACGATGGACGCTGCCACCGCCAGGGATAGGATTCGTTTCATTGTTTGTAGATCCGTTATGAATGTTTTGTTTGCGGCACACTAGCGCTGCCAGATGTCGCTTATATGACAGGAATATTGCAGTTTTATTACAGAGCAACAGACGCGGCGGAAACGACGCGACGCCGTGGAAAATGACAGCGAAACTCGCTGCCCTCGCCCGGCTCGCTGGTAATGATCAACTCCGCATCGTGTCGCGCCAATACGTGCTTTACGATAGCCAGACCCAGGCCTGTTCCGCCATCCTGGCGAGCGCGTCCCCGATCGACGCGATAGAAGCGCTCGGTCAGACGAGGAATATCCTCAGCGGCAATGCCCTCTCCCGTGTCAGAAACGACCAGGTCGGCACCATGATTGCCGGTACGCCAGGTAAGCGAAATCTCGCCATCCGCCGGTGTGTAGCGAACCGCGTTCGACAGCAGGTTGACGATGACAGTTTCTATCTCGGCCGAGTTACCGGTGAGGCACTCCGCGGACTCCAGGACAACGTCGATGCGTGCAACATCAGCGTGGCCTTCGAAGGTATGCCGCGCAGCATCCAGCAATGCCGCAACGTCCACTGATTCATCGACCGCGGCTTTGCCTGCGCTTTCCAGGCGTGACAACTCCAGCATCTCGCCGAGAATCTGCCGCATGCGCTGCGCCTGGCCCTGCATCTGTGCCACCGGCCGGGTCCAGGTCTCCGGAATTGACTCATCATCCACCAGGCTGTCGAGGTAGCCACTGATGACGGTCAGCGGGGAGCGCAGCTCATGCGAGGCATTGGCGACAAAGTCGCGGCGCATCTTGCGTAAGCGCCGCGTCTCCGTCACATCCCGCATAAGCAGTAGTCTTTGGTCCGCGCCGTACGGGACTACCCGGCAGTTCAGCCACTCGCCATCTGTGACCGGCGAAGCCATTTCAATATTGGCGCTGGCGTCCCGGGAATGCAGCAGACGCAGAAGCCCTG